>Ga0316209_1001971_pt1 | contig 18296 bp, 16 predicted proteins | sample 6monopyrite_MG_FD_204945 | JGI IMG/M metagenome (GOLD analysis project Ga0316209, IMG submission 204945) | Microbial mat bacterial communities from mineral coupon in-situ incubated in ocean water Damariscotta River, Maine, United States -... | ecosystem: Environmental > Aquatic > Marine >...
TGTGCCCATCGCGCTTAACATTTGGGATTACTCCCGCCTGCCCGATGCTTACTATCTGGTGGCTGACCAGCCTTACCAGAGCGGGACACCCTCCCGCTGGAATTATCGACCTAGCTCGGCCGCACACCGCCTAATATTCGCAGCTCTGATACTAGGGAACTATACTACTCCGAGATAAAATAACAATCCACAGCAACCTTAAAATTAGCAGATTTGGTTATATTAATAATTTTTTTAATTCGAATAATCGATATAAAGTTCTCATGAAGAGATATAAGTACCCTTAAGAATCAAAATTCGGCGCTAACCATTTTTCTGCGAATTCGACATTCCAGCCTTTACGTTGACCATAATGCTCTAGTTGTTCTCGATTAATCTTTCCAACACCAAAGTATCGTGACTCTGGATGTGAAAAATACCAACCGGAAACAGCGGCTGTTGGGAACATGGCAAAATTTTCAGTAATATTTAACCCAATCGTTTGATCCGGCTTAAGCATTTTCCACAAAGTCGCTTTTTCAGTATGATCTGGACAGGCAGGGTAACCCGGTGCAGGTCTAATTCCCTGATATTTTTCTGAAATTATTTCTTCATTTGAAAACTCTTCTGACTGAACATAACCCCAATATTCAGTTCTAACTTTTTCGTGCATCCTTTCAGCTAGCGCTTCGGCGAGCCGATCGGCTAAGGCTTTTAATAAGATACTGGAATAATCGTCACCTTGTGATTCAAAGCGTTCGATATGCTGATCAATACCAATACCAGCCGTCGTTGCAAAAGCGCCGATATAATCTGCTACTTCAGTTTCCTTAGGTGCGATAAAATCGCTAAGCGCGTAATTGACTTTTCCTTCTCTAGTTTGTTTTTGTTGCCTTAAAAAATGAAGTTTATGAATCATCATTTTTCGATCTTGCTCAGCATATATTTCGACATCATCTTCGACACTATTTGCCGGAAAAAATCCGATCACCGCTTTGGCGGTTAGCCATTTTTCGTCAACAATTTTTTTCAACATATTTTGCGCGTCATCAAATAGCTTGCTGGCAGCCTCTCCGACAACTTCGTCTTTTAATATTTTAGGATAGCGCCCCGCTAACTCCCAACTTCTAAAAAAAGGTGTCCAATCGATTCGTTCGATCAACTCTTGCAGAGGAAAGTCGTCAAATACTTTGGTGCCGACAAATTTTGGTTTGACCGGCTTATAATCTAGCCACTTAATTGGTGCTTTAAATCGCCGAGCTTCGGCAAGGCTGGTTTGAACTTTAGACATCTGGCGATTTTGTCGTTTAATTCGTAAATCATCGTATTCGGTTTTAACGCTTTCGACATATTCCTGCTTGTTTTCTGGGCTCAGTAGTTTTCGAGAAGCGTTGACAATACGAGACGCGTCAGTTATATAAATAGTTGGATGATTATATTGAGGTTCAATTTTTACCGCCGTATGGATTTTTGAGGTGGTCGCGCCACCAATTAACAGAGGTAATTCAAGTCCAACCCGCTGCATTTCTTTTGCAACAGTGACCATTTCATCGAGCGACGGCGTGATTAAGCCAGACAGACCAATTAAATCGCATTTTTCCTCAATGGCCGTTTTGATGATTTTTTCACAGCTCACCATCACGCCTAAGTCCACCACGTCATATCCATTGCATTGCAAGACGACTGCGACAATATTTTTTCCAATGTCATGGACATCGCCTTTGACCGTCGCTAACAATACTTTGCCTTTTGACGCCAATTGTTGTCCAGACGCCAATTTTTCTTGCTCCATAAATGGTTCCAAATAAGCGACCGCTTGTTTCATGACTCTGGCGGATTTTACCACTTGAGGCAAAAACATTTTTCCGGCGCCAAACAAATCACCAACAACATTCATACCATCCATCAACGGACCTTCAATTACGTCTAGGGATTTTTCGCATTGCTGTCTTATTTCTTCAACGTCCTCAACAATAAAATTGGTGATACCTTTCACTAACGAGTATTGGATTCGATCGGCAACCTCTTTTTCTCGCCACTCTAATAGTTTTTCCTGTTTCTCTTCTCCAGTGACAGCGATATATTTTTCTGCCACAGTGACCAGATTTTCAGTCGCTTCTGGAGTTTCATTTAAGACGACCGCTTCAACCGCTTCTTTCAATTCTGCATCGATTTCAGAATAAATTTCAAGTTGTCCAGCATTAACAATTCCCATGTCCAATCCAGCCTCAATGGCATAGTATAAAAAGACCGAATGAATGGCTTCACGAACTTTATTGTTCCCTCTAAATGAGAAAGATACATTCGAAACACCGCCGGAAACTAATGCGCCCGGTAAATTCTGCTTAATCCATCGCGTTGCCTCAATAAAATCTACCGCATAATTATTATGCTCTTCAATGCCCGTGGCGATTGCAAAAATGTTTGGGTCGAAAATAATGTCGTACGGATTAAAATCGACCTCATCGACCAATATCTTATAGGCACGCTCACAGATTTCAATTTTTCGCTGATAAGTGTCTGCTTGTCCTTGTTCATCAAAAGCCATAACGATGACGGCAGCGCCGTAACGCCTTGCTAGTTTTGCATTTTGAATAAAAATCTCTTTACCTTCTTTTAGCGAGATGGAATTTACAATGCCTTTGCCTTGAACACACTGTAAGCCCGCTTCAATCACTTGCCACTTTGACGAATCGAGCATCACAGGCACCCTCGAAATATCAGGTTCTGCCGCAATCAAATTCAAAAACCGGCGCATGCTAGATTCAGAGTCGAGCATGCCTTCATCCATATTAATATCAATAATGGAGGCGCCGTTTTCCACTTGCTCTCGAGCGACATCTAACGCCGTATTGAAATCATCTTCCTTGATCAATCTTAAGAATTTTGCAGAGCCTGTCACATTAGTTCTTTCACCAACATTGATAAATAACGATTGTTGACTAATCGCTAAACTTTCTAAGCCGGATAAATGAGTCGCAGGATGTAATTTTAGCTTCTTTCTTGGTGGACAGTTTTCAACAATTTCATTAAGTGCTTGAATATGGTCCGGCCCCGTTCCACAACATCCACCAACGATATTGAGTAAACCCGATTGCGCCCACTCTTCTAACTCTTTTTTCATATCTTCTGGCGTTTCATCGTAACCGCCAAATTCGTTCGGCAATCCGGCATTAGGATGAGCCGATACATAACAGTCAGCAATAGACGATAATTCCGCAACGTATTGTCGAAGCTCTTCAGCACCAAGTGCGCAATTTAGGCCAAAACTGATCGGTTTGGCGTGATTGAGAGAATTGTAAAAAGCTTCGGTAGTTTGCCCGGTTAACGTTCGACCGGATGCATCGGTTATAGTACCAGAAACCATCACAGGCAAAACATTTCCACTGTCTTCAAAGTAACATTCAACCGCAAACACCGCAGCTTTGGCATTAAGCGTATCGAAAACTGTTTCGATTAATATAATATCTGCCCCACCTTCAACGAGTGCTTTGGTAGATTCGTAATAGGCCTCTTTCATCTGATTAAACGTCACCGCGCGAAACCCCGGATCATTAACGTCTGGAGATAATCCACAAGTACGATTAGTAGGTCCAAGTACACCGGCGACAAACCTTGGTTTTTCGGCGGTAGAAAATTCTTCGGCTATTTTTTTGGCGATGCAAGCAGCTTGAAAATTTATTTCTGCGCTAATTGATTCCATTTGGTAATCGGCCATCGCAACTCGGGTCGCATTAAAGGTATTCGTTTCGATAATATCGGAACCCACTTCTAAATAAGCCCGATGAACCGCTTCGATAATTTCAGGTTGAGTTAAGCTGAGTAAATCGTTATTTCCTTTAAGATCGCAGGGCCAATCTTTAAAACGTTCTCCTCTGAAATCGGGCTCTTCAAGTTTGTAAGATTGCAGCATGGTTCCTGTCGCGCCATCTAACAACAAAATACTTTCTGCCAGTCTTTGATGTAATAATTTAGTTTTATTCTTCATTGATCAATTTGCTCATGCGTAATTTGTGCTGGTTTCGTTATAACAATAAAGGCTGGCTTTTACTTCTCTGAGACAGATCGAACCAATCAACCTAGTCTCAAGTGTAGTTAATATCGAAGATTTAAATGGATTAAATTAGCCATTTAGACGTCTACACGCCCAAATTTAGCACTGAAACTGTAGAAAAACAAGGATCGAATAGTTGTTTAGCAATTGAGAAGATAATTAGAGAAGCAAATTCTCCTTTTGCGATATTTTAAAGTTATAACAAAAAAATTGAAAATACAGAACAAGCTTCAACTAATGATTTATGGTTAGTCATTAACTAATCCGATAAAGATTTACGCAAATCATCATCTGTTGGTAAGGGCTGTCCAGTATAGGCATGCAAAAAAGCTTCGCACAAAAGCTCACTATTGGTTGCATGGCGTAGGTTTGAGACCTGTCGACGGGTTCTTTCATCGGTTAAAATTTTCAATATAGAAAAAGGAATAGAAACCGTTATTTTTTTAACATTTTCCTTTTTATCACCGTGTTCTACGTAGGGATTAATGGTATTTCCGTCCCATTCTTTCATTGTTAACCACCTCTTTGAATTTGTTCGAAGCCATTCTACACCAGTTTAGCCGTCTAAACATCTTGACATCGATAGTTTCTTGTTTATACTTTCAGCCATATAGACGTCTAAACGTCTTTTTGTAATAAGGTCAATCAAGATTAAAATGGCAACAGCGACTAAACAATTTGATCAACTACCCGACTGCATATCTGGATCTTTCCAGTTAGAAGAAGCGGTACCATTGGTCTTTGGCGGTCAGTTAACAAATGTTATCGCTCACTACAGCATCTACGGAAATCCAAATAATCCTGCCATCGTAGTTCTTGGTGGCATTTCCGCCGATCGTTATGTCGCAGATACCAACATTGAAGGACTTTTCGCCAAAGGTTGGTGGGATCCACTAGTCGGATATAACAAAGCCATCGACTTAGCTCAATACTGCGTTATTGCTTTTGACTATTTTGACGGTCAATCGGGTTCGCTAACCGGTATTAGTAATAATGAGCTAAGAGTTTCGACGTTTGATCAAGCCTTTCTACTCAAGGCGATTCTTGATGAACTACAAATCCAATCATTGAAATGTATTGTCGGTTCATCTTACGGCGGTATGGTCGGTCTGGCATTTGCACAGAATTATCCCGACAAAGTTGAGCAACTAATCGCTATATGTAGTACTGAAGAAAGTGGATCAAAAAACACCGGTTTTCGATACTTGCAACGTCAAATTTTATCTTTTTCGCTTGAACATGACGATGTTCAGCAAGGGCTGATATTAGCCCGTGCATTAGCCACGCTAGGTTATCGCGGTGAACAGGAAATCGAATCGAGATTCAAAAACCAAATTTGTATTAATAAACAACAAGCCAATTTTCCTGTGGTCAGCTACTTAAAATCACAAGGCGATAAATTCGCCGATCGATTTTGCGCTCGGCGATTTATCAATTTATCGCTTTCGGTCGATTTACATAAAATTGAGCCAAATCAAATTACCATCCCAACATTATGTATTGGCATTGAAGGTGATTTAATTGCGCCGCCTCAAAAAGTAAAACAACTTGCCGACCGCATTGGACTTAACGCACATTTTAAAAAGATAGAAAGTAAGGTCGGCCATGACGGTTTCCTTAAAGAATTCGAACAACTAACACACCTAATTCAAATACGACTGGAGCATTAAAATGCCTACATCAAATCGAACTCAACACAGAGCGACCATCGAGACAATTGCCGTTCGCGCTGGCATTGAAAGCGATAGTCAACACGGCGCGATCACGCCGCCACTCTACCTTTCTAGCAATTATAGCTTTGCCGGTTTCGACGATAAAAGAGAATTCGATTATTCCCGTTCCGGCAACCCCACTCGTCAACTTCTCGGTCAAGCATTAGCCGATTTGGAAGGCGGCTATGATGGTATCGTGACATCCAGCGGCATGTCGGCAATTTTTGCAGTCATTCAATTATTGAAAGGCGGTGAAAGAATTTTAGCACCACACGATTGCTACGGCGGAACATTTCGACTGTTTAAATCTTACGCAGAAAAAGGATTAATCAGTTTAGATTTTGTCGACCAAACTGACGAAGTTGCTTTGACCGCCGCTTTACAAAAAAAGCCGAAGCTGGTTTGGATAGAAACTCCCAGCAATCCACTTCTAAGAGTGGTTGATATCGAAAAAATATCGAAACAAGCAAAAGAGCACGGCGCACTTGTAGCAGTCGATAATACGTTTTTATCGCCTGTTTTCCAAAAACCGTTATTATTAGGGGCGGATATCGTGGTGCATTCAACCACTAAATATATTAATGGTCATAGCGATGTAGTTGGCGGTGCGGTTATTGCGAAAGACCAACAAGTCTTTGAAGATATAAAATGGTGGGCAAATTGTACTGGCGTGACTGGCGCTGCTTTTGATAGTTTTTTGACCCTGCGCGGTCTTCGAACACTAGACGTAAGAATACAAAGACATGCAAAAAACGCCAACAAATTGGTCGATTATTTGGTATCGCATCCACAAGTTGAGCACGTTTATTTCCCTGGATTAGTCGGTCATCCCGGCCACGAAATTGCAAAAAAACAACAGTCTGGATTCGGATCGATGATTTCTTTTAAAATCAATGGTGACGTTGAGGCAGTCAAAGCATTTTTAACCGGTCTTAATGTTTTCTCGTTGGCGGAATCATTGGGCGGCGTTGAAAGTTTAATTTGCCACCCGGCTACTATGACTCATGCGGCAGTCTCAATTGAAGAGCAAGCTATCGCAGGAATTACTCAAAATCTGTTAAGAGTCTCCGTTGGGATCGAAAATATTGATGATTTAATCGAAGATTTCGAGAGTGGTTTTAATGCGCTACCGTCGAACGAATCTATTCCTATTTCTGCGGCTGTCGCGGGTTGCTAACCTAAAAACAATCATAATTTCTTAGCGATTGCTGTCGGTTGATTTTTCCAATTGGTAAAGATCTTCGGTGATCGTTTCAATTTTATTTTCAATACAAGCCTGCGCATCAAATAATCCGCGATTGTAATAATAGCCGCCAATTTCTTCTGAGAAAAAATCCAATAGAAATTCTGCATCAAACTGGCCTATTTCCTGATCGAGTTCCTGATTGAAATAGAATTGGACTTTCTTAACGATAGCTTCTTTTTCATCTTTTTTAAATTCAATTTTTGACATAGCATTCTCTTTTGGCGATTGAGCGAGTTCTATAGTTCGTTTTTTCCATCAAAAAAAGTAATATCCAAACTTCTTGCGTCTAAGTCTTCGACACAACAAAGATTAATTCGGTAATGACCCGGATCGTATATAGTGTCGTGAAGCGGAGCAATCCCACAAGTCGCACAAAAATAATGATTCACATCTTTGTCGCCCCAATGGTAAACCGACATCGACTCCTTGCCACTGACCCATCTGAAGTTTTCGGGCTTGATATAAATCTTCGACATAATCGCATTTTTTCGAATACAAATTGAACAGTTACATTGCAGTGCTTGTTCAATGGGCGGCGCGTCGAATTCGAACTTGATTGCCTTGCAGTGGCAGCAGGCGTTGTAGGTTTTATTTTGAGTGCCTGTCATTTTTTACTCTTTTTCAGTCGTTAGGTCCGATACAAGTAGGAACGATATCCGTTTGGAGAACCTAAATTTTCAATAATCATAATGAAAATTTCTTTTTATGGCAACGATGTGTAATGTGCCTAATATGGTTGGGGATAAAACTTCGACTGGCTCTAGGCATGTATCTTCTTCCTTAAAGATTACGTTTTGGTGACGAAAACAGCTGTTTAAGCGTTTTTATACCATGATAATGACTTCCTTTTCTTTATTCTTTAATAAGTTGGCTTGGGTGACCCGCAAAGACATTGACTAAAGTTTTCGTCAAGAAAGATGTTTCATGTTGTGAACTAGAAATGGTTAACCTACGATTTGAAACCGACACCGTTACAGCGAATCTCTTTTTGAGATTTATCCGCTTTTCGCTTTACCGTCCTTCTTTGAAAGCCGTATTTAAATACAAACAAGCTTTTATTGCAGCCATTTTTATTTTTTAGGGCACACGTTTTTGCTAAATTTACTGAAACTTGAATCAGCAGTTAGCAGTTAGCAGTTAGCAGTTAGCAGATCATGAAGACACAATAAAAAACTAGTAGTAAACATTTTTCAGCTATGCTTTAATACCCGCGCTTCAATATAAAAATAAGTAAAACATAACAATAACAAACAAAGGAATTGTATAAATGGAACTCAAAACACTCTCAAAACATTCTCAAAACATTCTCAAAATATTCTCAAAATATTGACTCTTTTTCTGCTACTAAGTGTCAATAATTTTTCTACTGCCGCAACCTTAACCTATTTTACCAGTGATGGAAGCAATACAGTTGACAAGCCTGTTTTACTGGTCGAAGGGTACGATACAAACGATTTTTTTTCGGCACAAGGTTACTACGATTTATTACCGCCAGAGTTTTCATTCTGGTTACGTCAAACTGGCCGCGACTTAGTTGTGATGACATTTGATGACACCAAAATCGATCTTAAATTATTAGCCGTAGAATTTCAAAATGGTCTTACAGCTTTGAATAACATTAAAACGGGTAATCATCCTACTGCCGTTGTTGGTTTTAGTGCTGGCGGTCTAATTGCTCGATGGGGTCTCAAAACTATGGAAAATCAAGGAGTAGATCACCAAGTCTCAGTCTATATTTCTTACGACGCGCCGCACCGAGGTGCAACCATTCCTGAATCTATCATTGGCGGCATAAAAGATTTAAAAGATAATCTACCTAATTTTGCTGAATCCCAGGGTCTCAAAAATTATTGGGATGCGGTTAATTCCTATTCAGCCAAACAAATACTTCTAGGAGCTAGTTACTCTGCATTTTTAACGGAACTCGAAAATCTGGGTTACCCCAATAATCTAGCAAGATTCGCCGTAGCCAATGGTTCCGATAATGGCACTTCTATTAATTTGCCTAATAATGCCGTGGTATATGACTACCGAGTCGAACTGCTTCAACTGTTTAATGAATATCAAACTTTAAGAGAAGAGCCTCACGATCCTTGTGCCTACCCATGTGACCCCGTCAGAAATCGTCGCTATGACAGCGCCCCCGGCAGCACAAGAAGTTCATTTGAAGACTATTGGATAGAAATGGAAAAAGCAGATGCTAAAATTTGGACTCCTGGTTTCGACTTAGACGTTTATTACAAAAACAGCGCATTAACCGATCATGCTTTTGTGAATACCTTAAGTGCGTTGGATATTAAGCACTACGAAATTACAGCCCCCATCGATTCTAGCATGGAAGATTATGGTCCGTTTGATGGATACGCCCACACAGGCATCAATAAACCTCATGCGTCCATCGATTTCGCCTTTGCCAATGGTTCAGACGGTAAAATCAATCAATGGCTAAATAACTACCACAAGGTCAATGCTAGTATACCGGGTCGGTCTCATAAGAAACAAAGTATTAACTTAGTACCCTCGTTGAATTCAGAGTGGCTAATTGGTGGAAATAATATGCTGTCGTGGGGGGCTGTTACAGGTGCTACTAAATATGAAATATTAAGAAAACAAGGCTCTACTTATTCGCTTATTAAAACGACAACGAGCCTTTACACCTCCATTACTGTCGGCCAAACTAGCCAGATAGCTGTTAGAGCATGTAACAACGATCAATGCGGTTATTCAGAATTCGCCACAGCTTATAATCGAACGAACGAACAACCATTTTAAAATAAAAGGAACAAACAATGGAAAAACTAAAATCAATATTATTCGTCTCATGTTTAGCAATGAGTCAGTATGCTTTTGCGGATGAAGAAAATACAAGTTTTGATCCTTATTTTTCTTTTGAAGTTGGGCTCAGTGGAGTAGATCTTAACGATTTAGAAGTCAGTGGAATTCCTCTATCCAGCCCCGAAATCGGGCTTGGTTTCGGCCCTGCCCTTGGATATCAATTAACTAAAGATTGGGGGTTTTTAGTTCGTTATGGCAATCACTCACCAAGGTTTGCTACTAAAAGAAATCGGAACACTCCCGGGGAGCCACTACTTGAAGTTGAGCAACAAACCAACCTACTAACTATTAGTGGCATCTACCGCGTTTCTATAGCTAGCTGGTTAGATTTTAATTTTGATGCAGGTACTATTATAGTTGATGACACGGAAAAAACTAGAGAGTGTATTGAACTTTCGCCGACACTAAGTTGCGACACTTGGTCACCTTACGAAGTCAATCGACAAACAAAAGTTTCAGCCATTGCGGGGACTTCATTAGTTTTTAAGTTTTCAGAAAACTGGGGACTTAAGCTTGGCTATCAATATAGTCCGTACCGTAATGGACTAACTAAAACTGACTTGATGATAAGGTATGATTTTTAATTAATTCATCAAGAAGTTTTCTGACTAAAGGTCGAAGAAATGCCCCCCTTTTTTCCGAGTAAGAATATTAACAAAATAACAAAATTGAATGTCCTGTGGGCTCGACCCAATTTTCCTTTGGGGTCGCCCAAGCGAACCGACTGATTTCATTGAACAATCACGCTAACATAACACCTATTCTTGGCTTAAACGATTGTTTTTGGACTGCAAATGGCTATTGTAAGCAACTAATGGCTCTTGGACGATGGTACAATTTTCTAACATCTTCAAGTCACTATAGTGCGCTTTGCTCCCTGCTCTGTCGACGTAACATTCAGCGAATGTTTGGCTGCCAATGGCAAGGCTCTTGCTCCGACCCGCAAAGATAATAAAAATTTCTTTTTAGGGCAATGATAGATAATGCTCCATAGTTGGCAAGGGCAACCCGAAGTGTCATTTCGGAGGTACAAATTGAGTAGGGCATTTTATGTTTGGCAAGGGTTGTAGTTTTTATCTGAAGATAATCTAATTGCTTCTTCGATAATTACCTTATTTGCTTTAATGTCACCATACTCCATCACCGATTGCGCTGCAAAAGCGAGTAAATTCATATCATATTTCGATAAAGTATCTGCTTTAGCTTTTAATTCTCTATCGTAATACCTAGATTTAATTTGTTGGTGTTTCACTTGTTCTACCGCCTTCTTATTATTGTGTTTACTATAATAAGTAGTTTGTAGCGTACTACCTAAGGATTCAAATACAAACGATTTGCTAGAAGTCGCAACCCTTTTTCCGACTTCTAAACAGAGCAGATCTATTGCTGATTGCTCTAGCGACAACTCGCGACAAAATTTTACGATGGTACTTATGTAAACCGGCATACTTGCTCCCGCATATTTTCCAAATGCTTGCTCATATCGCAGTACTGAATTGCTAGCACCATGTTTTTCTAAAACTCGGTCGAATAGTTGAACATTTTCAGAATAGTATTCATTAAAATTAGGCGCCGAAATAATATTTTGAAAAGATTCGATTATTCCTTCCGTATTTCCTGCTTCGATAGCAATACTGCCGTAGGCGATCCAAGCGGCCGAATTTGCGGACAAATTAGTTTTAATTTCGTTAAGCAGTTTATTACTACAGAGTTGATTTTTTCCGGTTTTCGAACACTCATTAAGTATGTTCCAATCTAATAAATTACTACTCGTACTTTCATTTCTCAATTCAATTAACGAATCCAGTACATTAAATTCGCCCGAGTAGACACCGCCTAAGATGTAGGTCAAGCGACTTTCGTAGTCCTTCGCTAATGCTATTCGTTTTTCAGCTTCATCTATAGAGCTGTTAAGAAAATATATGTCGGATATTTCTAGAAGCTGCTCAAATAAGTTCTTTGATTTTTTGGGATCACAGGACAAAATATAAGGTTTTTCTTCAACAGAGCTAGTAAGACTCGACATGTCTTTACTTGATTCTCTTAATTCTAAGTCTTGAGGAACGCTTTCGGCAGCTTTACGGATATTGTCCGAATTATCGATGACATTTAAATCTGGAAAATTAATTGTGATCAATATGAAAATAATAATTAGTAGTACTATTGCAAAGGCATAATTTTTTAAACTTTTATTCAAAACTTAATCCATATGATAATTATTATTGACAATAAATACGATGCATCCTGAGAAATAGAAATGCCTAATGTAAGGTAGCCAATATCTTGAGAGGCCTCCTTTCGGGGGACCAGACGAACCGACTGATTTGATGGCATATTCCAGCGAATACATACACTATTTGGTAGCTTAAACGATTGTTTTTTGGCTGTAAATGGCTAGTGTAAACAATCGATAGCTCTCGTAGGAAGATAAAATTTGCACAACACATTCAGGCCACTATTTCGATCGTAACTCCCAGCTCTATCGTAAGCCTTTCTATTTTCCTGAAACTCGGGACAAAACTATTATGGGTATCGGATCAATTTTCACTTTAAACTCCGCAATTCGCAATCAAATGTCTCCATCAAACATACAATTTATTTAAACAACACGTCAACCAATTACTCCTACGTTCGTTATAATAAAAAATAGTGCCTATTACGAGGATAAATAATGAAAAATCTAATTGCCAGTTTATTGCTACTAACCAGTTTTTCAGCGGTATCCGAAGATACCAATGTTGAATCGCTTGACCCTGAATTTATGGAGTTCTTCGCCGCAATATATGAAGATCCTACGGATAAAGTTGCCGCAAAACTCGATGGCTTCGCCGTAAAATTAAACATTACACCAGATCAACAGTCCGCTTGGAATGCCTTTAAACAGTTAATAACCAATAACATGCTACTAAAAAGAAAACGAACCGAAGAGTTTAAGAATCGGTTCAAAGCTCGAAATGGGAAACGATTTACAACGCTTGAGTCTATCCAACTCAAAATTGAAATGTTAAATCGTCAGCTTCAAGAGTCGCGCGAAGTACTTCCAATCATCGAAGACTTGTATGTTCGATTGGACGCCACTCAAAAAACACTGTTTGACAATGGAATGAGGCATTTGTGGTTTAAAAAACTTAAACGGAAACGCCGATAATGGTATAGACAAAAAAGCCAGATTGGCTGAATTGAACCTTCAAAAATCGAATACTGAAACAAAAAAGCCCCCGAAAAACATTGCTGTTTTTCGGGGGCTTTTCTTTTCTAACGTATTGATTACGCTACCACTTTGGCGGAGAGATAGGGATTTGAACCCTAGATGGGCTACAAACCCATGCCGGTTTTCAAGACCGGTGCATTCGACCACTCTGCCATCTCTCCAAGAGGGCGCATATTACAGTAATATTTTTTAAGATAAAAGAATAAATTAGCAAAAATTGATGTTTTTTTGCCTCATTCCTTAAATAGCTCATTTATTGTTACATTTTGACCGATTATACTTGACCAAAGGCCTTGGTTTCTTTAGCTTTAGTCACTATTATATTAATAATGTGTTAACTACGGGCATTGCCTGTTCCAAGGAGTTTATAAAATGAGAGAGAACGCACCAGTCATTGAGAGAACGCGTAGTAGCGGTCACGCGATTGAAATAAATAAGGTACTCAAGAATACCTATATGTTGCTAGGCGCATCGATAGGTTTTTCAGCTGTAGTTGCTTACGTTGCTGCAGTCATGAATCTTGCTCATCCTGGCCTGATAGTCACTTTGGTTGGTTTTTACGGTACACTTTTTGTCATCCATAAAACGCGAAATAGTGCTGCTGGCATCTTTTGGGTGTTTGTTTTAACTGGATTTATGGGATATACGTTAGGCCCCATCGTTGGACTTCTTTCGGCGACTGCGCCTCAAATTTTAATTCAGGCTCTGGGTGGTACCGGTTTAATCTTTTTCGGATTATCTGCTTGGGTGCTAACTTCTAAGAAAGATTTTTCCTTCTTATCCGGCATGATTGCCGCGGGCTTTTGGGTATTGCTCATTGCTATTATCGCTTCTTTATTTCTCAATATCTCTGGTTTAAGCCTTGCGATTTCAGCTGGATTTATGATTTTTTCCTCAATGATAATACTTTATCAAACAAGCGAGATTATTAAAGGTGGCGAAAGAAACTATATTAGTGCAACCGTTACTTTGTACGTTTCTTTATATAACATTTTTGTTAGTTTGCTCCATTTGTTGATGGCGTTTTCTGGCGACGATTGATCATAAATAGATAGACTCAAAAAAGTGCCTATTCTTTCGACTAGGCATTTTTTTTGTCGCTTAATTCCCGACGACATTAGAATTAGCCGCATAGCAATTTGTCGCACAGACAAATATTTCGAATAAAAGACTCCCCGACCCCGAAGAAAGAATGGGCGTAAAAAAGCCGCTGAAGTAGCGGCTTTTTTACTTATTAGCGATACTCACTAATTCATTCGTAGCTATTTGGATCAGACAACTCCATAAGCCAACATTGCATTCGCCACCTTAACAAAACCCGCTAAATTCGCGCCTTTGACATAATCAACGTAACTATCGTCTTTACCGTATTTTAAACATTGGTCATGAATATCTGTCATGATATTTCTCAAACGTTCATCAAGCTCTTCTCGCGACCAAGAAATTCGTTGGCTATTTTGAGACATTTCCAACCCAGAAACAGCTACACCGCCAGCGTTAGAGGCTTTACCAGGAGCATACAGGACTTTATTGTCATGAAAGACATGAATGGCATCAATAAAAGTCGGCATATTAGCACCTTCGGCAACGGCGATAATGCCGTTCTCTACTAATTGCTTAGCGTCATCGACGTCAATTTCATTTTGAGTTGCACAAGGCAATGCAACATCACACTGAATGGTCCAAGGTTTAGCTCCCTGATGGAATTCACAGTTGTACTTTTCTGCGTAGGCGTTGATTCTGCCCCTTTTGACAGTTTTTAAATCGATGATGAAGGCTAATTTTTCTTGATCGATACCATCTTTGTCGTAAATAAAACCACTTGAATCAGACATTGTTAAAACTTTACCACCAAGTTGGATGACTTTTTCAGCAGCATATTGAGCAACATTGCCGGAACCAGAAATCACAACATTCTTGCCTTTTAGGCTGTCGCCTTGATGATTAAGCATTAGCTCCATAAAATAAACCGTTCCGTAACCGGTGGCTTCGGTTCTAATTAAACTGCCACCGAACTCTAGAGATTTGCCCGTTAAGGTGCCTGTGAATTCATTTTCTAATCGCTTGTATTGTCCGAACAAGTAACCGATTTCTCTTGCGCCAACGCCAATATCGCCTGCTGGCACGTCGCGATTTGGACCGATATGTTTGTGTAGCTCTGTCATAAATGACTGGCAAAAGCGCATCACTTCGCGGTCGGACTTTCCTTTCGGGTCAAAATCCGATCCGCCTTTACCGCCGCCCATGGGTAAAGTGGTTAAACTGTTTTTGAAAACTTGTTCAAAACCGAGGAACTTGAGTACGCTTTGGTTAACACTGGGGTGAAATCTTAAACCACCTTTATAAGGACCAATGGCGCTATTATATTGGACACGAAACCCTCTATTGACTCGGATGTGTCCTTCATCATCTTCCCAACAGACTCGAAATGAGATAATTCTATCTGGCTCAACCATTCGTTGTAGCAAAGCTGCTCGTCTAAATTCAGGATGTTGGTTAACAAAAGGAATAATATCCTCTGCCACTTCCTGAACAGCTTGGTGAAATTCCGTTTCACCTGGATTTTTTAATTTTAATTGTTGCATAAACTCGTTAAGATCAAGCTTTGTGTCTGGCATAATAATTCTCGTTGTTTTCCCGTAAATTAGAACATTCGATGTCGTTATTTTCTATTGGTTAGACATTGCTATTATTGCCTGCGGATTATGCAGAATCGGGCTTGTAATACATATCGGACCAGTGGTAAAACGGCACCTTTTTTGACTTTATTTTGTCCAGTGATTGTCTTTCACTCTGAATGCAAATTAATCTATCCGAGCGTAAGACTCAAAAAACCTTGTTGAGCTATTTTTTGTCTCCTCTTAAAGCAAGCTAAAACTAATAACTTGATTTACCGCATTCATTAAATGACAATACCTGACTGAATAGAACCGTTCGAAAATTGCACCTATGTCTCAACAATTTAGCATCATGATTAGCGCCTCTGCTCAGAAGACTCAAGCACATTTGACGGCGATAAAATTTGTTAAGGCGCTCATTCAGCAGCAACGGGCGATCCGCTCGATATTTTTTTACCAAGATGCGGTCTCCGTGGCAAATCAATTTAACTCACCGCCTTCCGACGAACCACAACTAGCAACCCAATGGCGTAATTTGGCCAATGATCATGGAATCGAGTTGCAAGCTTGTATTGCAGCGAGCTACCGAAGAGGTATTTTAGACGAGCACCAAGCACAGGAACGCAAGCTTCCAATCAATAATATGCAGCCAGGGTTTAAAATGACCGGCTTAGGACAACTCGCCGCGGCGATGTCTGACAAAAGCGTCAAACTAGTCCACTTTAAATAATAGAGAATTGCTTGAGATGCCCACAACCACCAATATTATTTTTCGCCATTCAGCCTTAGATGGGATCGACTTTAAAGAATCAATCGATTTAGGGTTGGTTTGTGCGGCTTTTGATCATCAAGTCAACTTAATTTTTGTGGACGCAGGCGTTAACAGTTTAATTGCTGGACAAACGGCACAGGATTTAGATGACAAAAACCAAGTCGATATTATCAAAGGTCTAGAGTTTTATGATATTGATAACGTTTTGCTTGAACAGGAATCAGTGGAAAATTGCTCTCTCGAAGTTAACCAACTGATCGACTCTGTTCAAATAAAATCACGGCAGGAAATTCTTAAGCTTAATCTCGCTGCTGATCATTTGGTGATTTTGTAATGTCCTCTTTTCAACTGCATTTAATCCAAAAATCCATGACTTTTGCCGATTTCGAGATCAATTTTGCTCGATATACCGCTCTTGGCGATTCGATATTATTTCTCAATGACAGCGTTTTTAGCTTGGCTAGCATAGACTTTCATTCTGACGAATTTCTAAAATTAACCGAAAACTGCCACCTTTTAGCATTGTCGGATCACCTATCCGCGAGGAATATTAGACAAAATATAACCGCTTCCATTCAACTGATAGACTACCAACAGTTTGTTGTTTGCGCCGCCGACGCGTGCAAAGTCATTAGCTGGTAAATCAGTGAACAAATTCTAATGACTCTAATCCCATGAATGCAGCTGTCGCAAAATTACCCGATCATATTCAAACTGATGCAAACGGTTATATGCTCGACAGTGACCAGTGGGATATGAGTATTGCCAAAATTATTGCTCAAATTGAAGCAATTGAAATGACCGACGATCATTGGCAAGTGGTAAAATATGTCCGACAATTCTACTTAGAATTCAATACCAGTCCTTCCATTCGACCACTGATTAAATATCTTAAAACTGTCCTAGAGCCCGATAAAACCTCAAGCCTGTACTTGCAAATTCTATTTCCGGAAGGCCCAGCAAAACAAGCAACAAAAATTGCTGGACTACCTAAACCCGCACGTTGTACGTAACTTTTAAGGTATCGGACACTCTAACTAAGATATCAAACTCTTGAAAAAATAAGTTCAGACTTCGTTCAGCAAACAATGATTACTCTAGCAGTTGAATTGAATAGATAACCTTACACGTTTTTACAATTAAAATGTTTTTGTGAACCACTGTTTCTTGATAAAATAAAGCTTCCAGTCTTATATTTCAGTCACAAACCTCTAGGGAGAGAAGATAAATGAACAAATTATTAGCAATATTGCTGCTAATTACCTTCGTCGGCACAACGAATGCACAAGACGCACGACAAGATCCAAGTGTTTTTCTGGAGAAAGTTGCGGGCGATATGATCAATGAGGTCGAAAAAAACCTATCCGAACTAAAAACTAATAAGAAGCTGGCTGAAAAGTTAGTTAAAAATACGCTCTTGCCAGCTATCGATACCAAGGCTTTTGCTCGAAAAACTCTTTCAAGCAAAACTTGGAAAACCCTATCGAACGATCAGCAGCAGCGGTTTATTAGCGAGTTTATCGATTTAGTGGTTGGAAATTATGCGACCGGACTAGCACTATACGACGGTCAAACGTTCAAGTTTAGTAAAGCTATATTTTCCAAAACAGGCAAATCGGCGAAAGTGAGAAGCTCGTTGCAACAATCGGGAAGTACACCGATCATCATTGATTACGTATTGAGTATTAAAAGTGGCAGTTGGAAAATTATTGACCTTACCATTGAAGGTGTCAATATGTCTAAGAGCTATAAAAGCCAGTTTTTACCTCGTATTAAATCAATGGGAATAGATGCATTTCTAACTGAAATGGAATCTAAGAAAGGATAAGTTCCAGTTAACTCAGCTCAAAAAAAAAGGCCCCTAAGATG
>Ga0316209_1001972_pt1 | contig 18290 bp, 20 predicted proteins | sample 6monopyrite_MG_FD_204945 | JGI IMG/M metagenome (GOLD analysis project Ga0316209, IMG submission 204945) | Microbial mat bacterial communities from mineral coupon in-situ incubated in ocean water Damariscotta River, Maine, United States -... | ecosystem: Environmental > Aquatic > Marine >...
GATTGGTATCTGACATGCAACTTAGTTGCAATGATAGTTCGTTCTGATTAGAAACAGACACCCAGAGTGATGTAATGCGCCTAATTTGTTGCAGCTTTAGGTGCGGCTACTTTTTTCTGACGCGACCAGGGTGTGACTTGAAGACGGTCATGGTCATGGTCTACACCTATCTCGCTATTGAGCAGATAACAACCGGGATCTTCAGCCCAGAAATTCCCGCTCATTGACCACGCTCGGGTGCGTGAATTTCCGCCGCAGATATTGATGTACTGACAGCCGGCGCAACGACCTTCGACCGGACGTGATTTCAGTTTGAGACCGGCCATTAGTGGATCGGATGTATCCATCCAGATATCCGAGAATTTGGACTCTTTGACATTGCCTATAGTGTAATCCCACCACATGGTATCCGGGTGTACATTGCCGATGTTGTCGATATTGGATATATTCACGCCAGAAGCATTGCCGCCCCAGTTGTTTAACATAGTCTCGATCTGATTGGCGTACTGTGGCAGATTTTCTCTCGCCCATAACAGGAGATAGACGCCATCTGCATCATTATTACCGGTAACGAACTCACGTTTTTTGCCACTTAATACATCGTTCCAGCAAGTTTCAAATAATAGATCCATCGCTGTGCGTGTCATCTGGTGATGCAGATCATCGCCCCGGTTTTTATTACCACGACCAGCATAATTAAGATGTGACAGATAAAACTTATCGATGCCTTCATCATCCATCAATTGCAGCAGGGCGGGCAGGTCCTGTTTGTTATCCTGTGTCAGAGTAAAACGTAAACCTACTTTTATACCGGCTTCACGACACAGGCGTATACCGCGAAGCGCTTCATCATATGAACCCTGTTTACGGCGGAACTTATCGTGTGTTTCGCGCGTACCGTCTATGCTGACGCCAACATAGTTGTAACCAACATCAACGATGTTCTGGATATTATCTTCTGTGATCAGCGTGCCGTTGCTGGACAGGCCGACATAGAAACCCATGTTTTTGGCATGATGTGAAATCTCGAAGATATCGGGCCGCATCAATGGCTCACCACCGGACAGGATAAGCACCGGCACACCGAAGTCTTTCAGGTCGTCCATCACTTCAAAAACTTTTTCTGTGTCCAGTTCGCCGGGAAAATCTTTATCCGCCGAAGTGGCATAACAGTGTTTGCAGGTGAGGTTGCAGCGACGAATCAAATTCCAGATTACCACCGGGCCAGTAGGTTTACGCACAGCAGAACCGACAGGTCGTGACGGTTTAATCTGTGGGTCTGCTTTCAGTGCATTCATGTATTGGCTTAATCTAAACATAATTTCCTAAACATAATTTCCTAAACATAATTTTTCAGAGCTCATGATTAAGCTGCAAGTCGTAGACCGGTCTTTTTCAAAATCTCGGTGCTGAAAAGTATCTCGTGAGCGCGGCAGTTTTTACCGAGAATCTGTTTGATCTGTTCGGTTTTTTCGTTCACCGCTTCACGGGTGTGGCCATGTACCATGGCAAACAGGTTATAAGGCCATAGCGGCAGGTGACGAGGTCTTTGATAGCTGTGGCTGACGAAATCAAGTTGTCCTACCTGATTGCCCAGTTCGATAATCTGTTTATCGGGCACATCCCAGACGGTCATGCCATTTGCCTTGAAGCCGAGTCGAAAATGATTGGGTACAGCACCTATGCGACGAATAACGCCACTGTTAAGCATTTTCTTAAGATGTTCGATTATATCATTTGCATTGCAGCCGATATTATCGGCTACCGCATGGTATGGCTGAGATGTTATCGGTAACCCTGATTGAGTCTGCTTTATGATTTTACGATCGAGATCAGTTAATTTATATTCATCACCACTTTTGTTATCGGCCATCGAGAGGTCTGCCAATGATATCGTTTCGTGGACATTATCATTTGAAATATCAAAACGTAACCCGATATAAAATTCATGTTGTTTAGGAAAGTTATATACAGCCAGTCCCGTGGCTTCTTCGATTGAGGTAAGAATCTGAATAATTTCTACAGGTGTTTCGGTCGCGAGCACAAACCACATATTCAGTTTGTGTTCTCGTCGATAATTATGCGCGACTTCCGCAAAGGCATTGACCTGCTGCGTGACTATATTAAACCTGTCTTCGGGAACCGACATAGCAGCCAGAGTAAGACCACCACCGAGGCGGGCGGCATCGTATAACGGGCCAAAGCGGGTTAATATTTTTTGTTCTCTAAGATTTTTTATGGTTTGTATCAGTACTTTCTCAGAGCAGTCGAGTTGTTCTGCTATTGACTGAAAAGGGTTTTCCTGTAACGGAAAATCGCCCTGATAGCGATTGATGAAATCGCGTTCCAGTGGTGAAAGTTGTGTGTCTGCGTGTTTCATCTGTGTAAAATTATTTGACCAGACGCAGTTTGTTTATGTTTATTTTTGCAGGTTTATTCGTTGATTCTTTCTGTGTATAGTTTGCGCCACGTTGTTTGAACCTGCGCGTGCTGAACAAGATGGTACGTTCGATATCCTGCAGGCCGCACTCTTCAGTTATCTGTTCAACTTTTTGGGTGACTTCTTCACGGTTACTGCCGTGTACCATGGTGAATAAATTGTAGGACCAGTCCGGCAGGCGGCGAGGGCGTCGGTAGCTGAGCGTGACACATTCATATTTACCGATACATTTACCCAGTTCTTCTACTTTTTCGTCGGGGATGTTCCACACCACCATACCATTAGCGGTATAACCCAGTTCTTTATGACGAACGACGACGCCGTAGCGTTTTATGGCACCGTTATCGATCAAGAACTGCAACCGTGAGATTACATCATCTTCTGTTTTATTCAGTTGTTTGGCTATCTCGGCATAGGGGCGACTGACAACAGGTAGACCACTCTGTACGACTTTAATCAAAGCTCTGTCATCGGCGGTTAGTAGTAGCACCTTAGCGTTTAATTGCATGCTCGAATTATCCATTCTGTTTCGCCTGTTCAGGGGTGTCTGTTAGTTTGAAACCAAGGTCGATAAAGTAGTCATCCAGCATCGGTAAAGACATCAGTTTCTGTTCGGTATGTTGTTCGATCTCATAGAGCACGATGTCGAGATGTTCTTCACTGGAAGCGGTGACAACGAACCAGAGGTTGTATTGATGGTCGCGTTCGTAGTTATGATTGACTTCTGGAAAGGCACTGACGATACGTGCTGTGCATTCTAATTTGTCTGCGGGTACCGACATGGCAGCCAGTGTGCTTACGCCTATTCTGTTAGGTCGGAAGACCGGGCCGATGCGACTGATCACGCCGTTTTTTTGTAACGACTGCATGGACTGCAAAACCTCTTCTTCGCTGACACCTAACTGTTTTGCCATATCAGCATAGGGTGTTGCCGAAAGTGACATGTCACGCTGAAAGTCATTTAACAGGTGTTGTTCCAGTGGTGAATAATCATTTATTGAGTCAGTCATATTTTTAACCTGTCTGCTATTAATTTTTTGCTTATAAACCTGTGCGATGTGCACGTGAGGTGAAGAAAATGCCACTGGGTTTTTTGGCTTCCAAGGTGACCAGTTGTTCGAAGGTATCGGTATTGAAAACAGCCAGACGATCTTCATCGCGCACCGATGCCCAGACCTGACCACCACGGGGTTCGAATTCCATGTGCAGTACACCTTTGCCTGGCGTCAGTGTTTTGATGATAGCCAGTGACTGCGTATCGATGACCTGCAGCTTGTCATTATTGGGTACTGCAAAGTTCACCCAGACATTTCGACCATCAGGGCGTGCCATAACAAATACGGGTTGACCATGTACTTTGATACGACCACTTTCGCTCCAGTCCTGTGTATTGATGACCAGAACTTCGTGACGACCGACTGCGGGTACAAAAGCAAAGTTACCGGCAATAGCCCAGCCTTCGAGGTGAGGCATTTTGTAGACAGGCAGTTTCTGTTCACCTTTGCCGTAACCATCGAGAATACGTTTGACACCTTTATCAAGATTCCACAAATCAAGCATCGCCATTCCATCTTCACCGAACAGACCTGCTATGTAGTAACGACCGTCGGGGGTGATTAAAGCGTCGTAAGGATTTTTACCGATGTTTTTGAATTTTTTAATTTGTGGTTTATTAGCATCAGACAGATCGGCTACCCATATCTCACCGGCATCCCACAGGCTGAAAATAAATTTTTGTCCAGGCGCATCGACCAGGCCGATAACTTTAGAGAGCAGGTCATCATTACCATAACGTGCAGGAATGTCAGCGACCAGGGCCAGGGTCTTGGAATCAAATATTTTTACGCCACCGGGTTTGTAGTTCGAGACTGCGACCAGACGACCGTCCTGTGATATAGCACCACCGATGCTGTTGCCCGACTGCATGATACGTTTGACCAGTTTTTTATTAATGATATCTATCTTAGACAGTCCGCCATCACGACCGAAGACATAAGCAAACTGTTCATCGCGTGAATACACGGCAGAAGCGTGGGATAGGTCACCCAGCCCTTCAATTCTACCCAGACTTGAATTGGTGCTGGTCTCGATTACCTGCACACCGCCTGTCGCACGTTCGATTACAATGCCGAGATCACCGGTGCCGCGTGCACTGACATAACCTGATAGCAGTAATGTCAGAGAAAAAACATGGACGAGAAAAAACAGTCGATACATTATGGTTTGCCTGCACTCTTATTACTTTCTGCAATTTGAGTGTCTTGTATAAGCCCTTGCTGTAATTGTTTTGCAATCCATGTGGCGTCATCAAAACTCAGCATGCTCTTCCATGGTGGCATGGCGGTGTTCTTTCGCCCTTCCAGAATAGTGTTAACCAGATAACTTTCAGGCTGTGTGGATAATGTCTGTGGTAACAGTGCCGGTCCAAGACCACCTTTTAATGTCATGCCGTGACAGGAACCACAATCGTGTTTCACGAAGTACAACAGCTCGTTCTGACGTGCGGTGCCTACCTCCGCGAAAGCTATCGGCGCGGCTGTCTGCATGGTTAACAGACTAACGACGAAGAACATTTTTTTCATAATAGTTCTCCTTTATCGCAGACTGGTACCAGTCAAGTTCGTCGGCCAGTGTTACTACTTCGCCGATAATGATCATTACCGGTGCTTTCATTTGTTGCTGGCGTATCGCATCATTGAGTTGATCGAGGCGTGCGATCAATCGTTGTTGAGAGTCGGTGGTGCCATTTTGAATCGCCGCAGCAGGGGTAGAAGCAGGCAGTCCAGCATCAATCAGGGAGTCTATGACCAGTGGCAAGGTTGATAGTCCCATATAGATTACCAGCGTTGAATCTGGATCAGCGATGGTCTTCCAGTTCAGATCAATCGGATCATTGTCATTGAAGTGTCCGGTAATAAATTGCACCCGACGACTCATGCCACGATGTGTTAATGGGATGCCACTGTATGCGCTGCAACCTGATGCAGCGGTAATGCCGGGAACGACTTCGAATTCTATCTTATGTTTCTTCAGCGCCAGGGCTTCTTCACCACCACGACCGAACATGTAAGGGTCGCCGCCTTTAAGGCGGACGACCTTGCGTCCGGAATGTGCCAGATTGACGATAATTTCGTTTATTTCACTCTGAGGAACACAGTGCTTGCCGACTTCCTTGCCGACAGAAATGCGGCTGACACCGGTCGGGATAAGGCTGAGAATATCAGTTGAAACCAGTCTGTCGTATACCACAACATCGGCTTCTTTAAGCAGGCGCAATGCTTTGACTGTCATCAGTTCCGGATCACCGGGGCCAGCGCCAACAAGCGAGACAAAGCCTTTTTTATTCATCGATATTCTCTCCCTTGTTGGTTTAGACAAGCTTTTAGGGCTCACCCTAAAAGATTCAGGTGTCGATGATAATGTTCCTTATGGTGTGCTAGGTCATTGATTTAAGTCAAGCAAGCGCTATCTGGAGCGATGTGTTGTGGACTGTTAAGTGTTTTTTATATTCAATTGACATAGGTCATTTTTAGAGGCGCATACAGACGTTTACAATAGGTTAAAAATTATCACAGTAATGTATAGTTGCTGCGGGTGTATTTTTTATCGCCTAAAAACGAACCGGTAAAATAGGAAATGACACGCATGAATAAATTTGTCTGTATAAATAAACGACTGTGTATGTTTGGTGTGTCGCTGCTTATTCTGACATTAATTGTTGCCGTAATACTAGGTCTGTTAGCTGGCCCTGATAGTCCATTAACCTGGGCGTTGATAGCGATACTGGTCGTTGTTCCTTTTATTCATAGAAAAATAGCAAGCAAGCAGTTTGTTGAATGGAAGGACAGTTACAGTGTGGGCATCGATTCTATCGATCAACAGCACAAAAAATTACTGAATCTGATAAACCAGTTACAGACAGCGGTGGATTATTCGACGGGCGAACAGTTTGAGCGAGAAGCGCTTGACGAATTGGTCGATTACACAAAAACACACTTCACCTACGAAGAAGGTCTGATGGAAGATAATGATTACCCAGGCTTCGTCGCACACAAGGCACAACACGAAACGATGTTTAAAAAAGTGGGAGAAGTTCTCGCTGAATATGAACAGGATCATGATACTGCCATGAGTAACGCTGCCGAATATTTGAAAGACTGGTTGATTCATCACATCAACGGCACCGACAAAGAATACAGTAGTTATCTGATAGAACGTGGTGTGAAATAGTTTAGATCGAGCTTTACGCGAGAGTGGATATCTATTTCACGATTAGCTATACAAAACACCATACGCTAAAAAAATGAAAACGCTCTACCTGTTAATAACACTCACACAAAATGCGGCAGGCGATATAAACACCGCATTCGTCAACACCGAAACACTGGAACAGTGTCAACAAAAAATGATGTTGGTTGAAGGTGTATTTAGAGGTTCTAAAATTCCCGTACTAGAAAGTCGTTGCATAAAAAGTGATATGCAATTTTCCGAATTTGGTCATGCTGCTAATTCGAAAAATATTCGACATTTTTATCTGACTTATTTTAATGATGAAGAAACCAGGATAGTCACCATGTCTGATTGGAAAACCTGCATGCTTCAGAAAAAAAATATGACAGATAAAAACACTGTGTACTGCACTAGCTCTATCCAGTCAGTCCAATGAGTGTATTAAAAGCTATTGTTGTCGGTTGTGCGTTTATTCTCGTCACCATACTTGTATTACAGCTGGTCTATATATTTGTCGCAGTCGGTTACAATGCGTTGGCGCAGGACTACCCGGTACTAAATGATATCGTTGGTATATTCAGATACCTTATCGGCATACCTTTTTTTATCGCAATAATGTTCGCCGGTGGGTATATCACCGCAAATGTAGCTAATATAGAGGCTCGGGTGAAAGTCTTGTTGCTCTGTATGGTTGTTGGTTTGATTTCTGCAGGAGCTATGATCTATCCAACACTGAAAGGTTCGACATTAACAGCCACCGGTATTGTTATATTTATACTTGCGTTAATGGCAACCACTGCCGGTGGTCTATATTGGCAAAAAAATCTTAGCACGCACTGACGTTTAGCTGTCCATGGTTTTTATCTGTATGATAGTACGCATCTTTTCAGTATTACAGGTAAGAGTATGGTGGTTAAAAATATAAATTATATATACATTGTCTTGTTAATGTTTGGTGTCTCAGTAGCCGGCGTAGCGCCTGTGCATGCTGAAGCTAAAGTCAGTCTCAAACAAGCACCGACATCACTTGAACAATGGTATAAGCCAACCAACAAGCGACAGGTCTGGTTACACACCATGTTTAAATTACGCCGTGAAATGCAGGCTATTCGTGAGAATGCTGCGAATGGAGATTTAGCCGCCACACAAAAATGGATAAAACGGCTGGATAAACATTACAACAAGATTGCCGACATGGTGCCAGAGTGGGAAAAAGAAATTAAACCACGGCTGATACCCGAACTTGAGATGTTCGCTGAAAAAGGCGACACCTATCGCCTTAACAAAACTCTGAAGATGATAAAGCGCACCTGTGATGATTGCCATACAGTCTATCAACCGTTGGTAACTGCAACCTATCGTTCACCGTATTATGATGATATCAAGTTAAAAGATGCTGAGGGCGAAATACATAGTTTTGAAGAAAATATGGAGCAGCTGTCTCTATCCTTAAACCGAATTCTTATCGCACTGGATGACGGCCATAATAGTGTCGCCATGCTGTCCAGCAAAAAACTGGTCGAACGATTACACACTCTGGGTGACAGTTGTAATGGTTGCCATAAAGATGATGCTTATCCGAAAGAAAGAATATTAGGCGAAGAGACAAATCAGCGTTTTGTAAAATTACAGAAAAATATAAGTGAAGGAAAGGTAAAGGAAAGTCAGAAATTAATGGGCGAAATCGCGGTGACGGTATGCGCGCGTTGTCATAATACTCATCGCATTACTTCTGATCTGCGCAATGCTTTATTGCCAATCGAATAAAGAGTTTACCTTCCATAATAGCTGTGATGCTGCTGCCTTAGTGATAAGTATTTTCCCGTTTTTATTTTTTCGGTGAAGGGTTCTCGTCCAGACGAATAAATGAAGTGATTTGTTTGTCGCTATGTTTTAATTCAGCGAACCCCTGATCATTGATCATTAAGGTATAACTTTCCTCCTGCTCAGGATTGGTAGAAGGCGTGCACTTCAGGTCGGTTTCTGTTTTGCTGCTTGCCGTCCAGAAGCAGTGCCATTCGGCATAGTTCCGTTTAGTCGTGATGAAATGCGCCTTGCCATCAAAGGCCATGGTGAGTTTATCTATACCATAGTCATTATCGGTAGAAGCTTTCCAGACGCCGCTAGCAGGGTGTGGGCTACAGGCAACTAGTAAGAAAATTGTGGTGAGTATAAGCAGTGAGGGCAGTTGTTTCATATATCGATTATCTTTTGTGGGCGCAGTGGATCAAAATTTATCATGTTACTTTGCCATTAAAAAAGGCTACAGGATGTTTTTTATTTAATATATTGTTCTCTATTTTTGTCAGTTAAGGCTTTCAGGAAATGGCTTATGTCACTCACTTGTTGGTCGGTGAGTTTTTCATCCAGTTGTAGTTCTGCCATTTTGCGTACGGCCTGATCTAGGGTTTCAATTTTCCCATCATGGAAATAAGGGGCAGTTAATGCAACATTACGAAGCGCTGCTACTTTAAAGACCATTCGATCTTCTTCGTCTTTAGTAACCAGATACATGCCTTGATCATCCTGGTTTTCGTAGGGGTTTTCCTTGCCTAGTGTCTCGTAGGTTTCGCCGCCAATTAGTTTTCCATCGTGGCAGGATTTACAGTCAACTTTGAGGAAAGTGTTAAGGCCACGTTGTTCGGCCAGACTCAATGCATTGGCATCGCCATTCAAAAAATCATCGAAGCGAGCAGGCGTTATCAATGTACGTTCAAATGCAGCGATGGCTTCGGCGATGTTCTGGTAAGTAATAGCGGGATTTTCTCCAGAAAAGGCAGAGCTAAACGCTTTTTGATACTCTGCGATACCCCGTATTTTCTTTTCTACTGTCTGTTCATCGGGCATACCCATTTCTACTGGATTCAGGATGGGGCCTTTTGCCTGTTCGACCAGATCATCGGCGCGACCGTCCCAGAACTGACTGTCTTGCCAGCCGGCATTTAATACGGTTGGACTGTTACGTGTTCCCAGTTGTTTTTTGGCGCCGGGTGAGGTTGGTAGATTGTCTACACCAGCAAAACCGTCGTCGAGGATATGACAGGATGCACATGACTGGGTGTCGTTGACTGACAGGCGTTTGTCAAAATAGAGTTTTTTGCCCAGCGCGATACGTTCACTTGTATCTTTTTCAGATCCTGGCATGGCATCGGGCAAAGGTGAAAAAAAACGATTTGCACGACGCATTAATAGCTCCGCATCATTCGCAAAAATGCTGGTGCTGGTTACTAATAGCAGTGTAGTGATCCAGAGATAAATTTTCATGATGTTAATGCTTTCTCATTCTGAAGATGCGACGATATATTCGCGAGGTATCGAATCAAAGGCATAAACCGATCCACCCTGTTTATCAGCAAATTGTTCAGCATTATTTTTCGTTGCAAAAGGTACGGCTTCCGGTGCACCCATTCCGCCTGAACGATCACTGTTCAAAACATACCATGCATCGTGAGCATTGATCCAGTTATCGGCACCGGGATTATTCCAGTCGGCATTACTCATATCATTGACATAGATTGCAGCAATGTTTTTAGGTTCTTCAGGGGACAGGGTGAAGGCTAAGGTGTCACGCACAGAGGTGAACCACAGTGCCTGTTGTTTATCGGTGAGGATTATCTGTCCTTTGGGACCGTTGTGATTGACCACGGTCATCAGGCAGTAATAGCCGCTGGCTTCCCGGTTTAGTGTTTGTGCGGGTGGGACTTCGGTTACCTGTGTTTTTTCACAGGCGCTTAGAAAAATGATAAATAGTATGGTGATTGTTTTTTTCATAGGTAGAGTCATATTGATCTATGCAATAGCGTCTGGTTAAAATTTAATGGTTCTGGCAATCGCGGAACAAGTTTCCGCTCCTACGATTGGCACATACTTGTAGGAGCGGAAACTTGTTCCGCGATTTCTCGAGTATGCAGACCGACATCGTATTTTTATAACTCTCTTCGTTGAAATACTAACAGGGTCGCTATCAATGGTGCGATTATCCATAGCACCAGAACACTGATTAATAGAGTACTGCTCATTCCGGCCTCACTGGCAATACCGGCAATACCTGCTGCCTGACTAACGCCGTCGAACATGCTTAGATTGAGGATGCGGTAGGTATCGGTGGGGCTGACTAACATCAACATCGAAAACAGCTGTTGTCCGATTAGCTGACCTTCATCGGCGAGCAGGGCGCCAAACAGTATCAGGTCATATAACACGACAAAAACCAGCCATAGACCGATGGCAGTACCGGCTGCCGTGGCTCTTTCTTTTACTATGACACTGACCAGGTAACCCAGTGCGATAAATACTGCGCCCAGTACCAGCGAGCTTGCCATCATCGTAAGGTAGGCTTGCCAGCCTTCTATGCTGGCATCTGTGAGCATAATCAGGATAAGCATGGCGCCACCGTAACCGACAAAGATAGCTATAAACAATATGAGTACATGGCCGATAAATTTTCCCATGATGACCTGCCAGCGTGTTACCGGATAGGTTAATAACAGCATCATGGTGCCACGTTCGAATTCACCGACCAGTGCATCGAAAGACAACATAAGTGCAATCAGCGGAATCAGATAAACACTCAGGCTGGCCAGGCTGATGATGCTGATGTCCATGGCGCTGGCTTTGATTGAACCGGTGGGAGCAGAGCCTAATAGTGACAGTGCTAGCGCTAACGTGCCCAGTACTATAATAGCAGCAGCAATCCAACGGTTGCGCAGACCATCGCGCAGCTCTTTCATTGCCAGAACCCCGAGTATATTCAGACTAGACATCTTCATGATATGTCTCCATTCATAAAGTGGCTATAAACTTCATCGAGCTTGGGTGGCTTAATCTGTAAGTCATTCACCACGTCACCGAGATCGGTGATGCGTCGGATCAGTGGCATCTTTTCGCCATTGACACAGGAAAGGTTTAAAGATTGATTATTGACTTCACCAATATTGACTTCAGAGCCTAATTTTTCAGCCACATGGGCAGCCTCGCCTGGTGTAACCGAAACTTTCAGACGGATGGGCAGTGCGGCCTGTTGATAAAGTTCATCGAGTGTACCGTTGGCGACCATAATGCCGTTTTTCATTATGATAAACCGATTCGCTCTGGCTTCTACTTCGTTCAGGGCATGCGAAGAGATAACTGAAGTTGCGCCTTCTTTATGCAGGGCATCGATCAATTCATAAAATTGATGACGCAGTGAGGGGTCGAGACCGGTAGTGGGTTCATCGAGGAACAATAATTGTGGTTCACCTAACATCGCCTGCGCCAGCCCTAATCGTTGTCGCATACCTTTTGAATAAGTACCAACGCGTCGTCTGGCTGCGTGGGCAAGGCCGATGATTTCCAGCAAGTTGTCACATTCCAGTTTTGCGACACCCTTCAGACGTGCGTAGTAAGCCAGTACTTCTCGACCCGTCATGGCTTCATAAAATGCCACGCTCTCGGGAAGGTATCCCAGTGTTTTATGTTGTGCTATCGCGCTACTTATAGCAGGGTCGCTGCCGAGTACATCGATGGCGCCGGTAGTCGGACGGGTAAGTCCAAGCATCAGTTTCATCAGCGTGGTTTTACCGGCGCCGTTATGTCCGACCAGGACGACGCATTCACCGGGTTGTATGTTGAGGCTTACGTTGGACACTACGGTTTCGTTGCCGTAGCGTTTGCTGACGGTGTCCAGACTGATTACATTTTTGTTTGTGGTATTCATCGGGTATGATATTTTAATTTAGCTGTGTGCCTGTATACATTGGCACCTGTATCGCGGAACAAGATTCCGCTCCTACGGACAGACACAAACTTGTAGGAGCAGAATCTTGTTCCGCGATTTTCTTAGACGCGTAAATACTCATTGTAATAAGTTAGATACCAAAGCATCACTCTCTAAAATAGTTGGTAGCGGACGCATCAGCGGTGTACTGTCCGTCACCCCGCCCGGATGCAGTCCGGGAAATTCTGACTGCGCCCATTTTAAAATTTGTACAGATGGACTATTCAATAATAATTTTGCGAGCGGATGTCGCCAGACTATCTGATCTACTAAATCATTGGGTTTATAGACCTGGTCGGAAATACCGTTATCATCGATATCAAAAGCAGCGTTGTCACTCCAGTAATTACCATGTCCATCTTTCGACCATTCTATATAACGGGTGCCAACATATTTAACCTGGCTGCGGTTATTGATAAAGGCGTTGCCATAGATCTCGTTTTTTTCAGAACCGGCAGTGAAGTGGATGCCGATATTGCATTCTTCAAATGAATTGTTATTGATCTGGTTGAAGTTTGCGTTATAGATAAAGACGCATTTTTCAGCACCGACGACGCGATTGCCTTGTATGATGGAATAGTTGGCGAAATTAAAAAACAGGCCGCGCTTGTCATCGCCTGATGATAGGTTGTTTCTGGCGGTGATGCGATCTGAGAACATCAATGCAAAACCGACGTGGTTATTGACTGAGATGTTATTGCTGACTTCGCTATCGTTAGCATACATGTAATGTATCGCAAAACGCAGGTTAGACATGTGGTTGCCGCTGAAAATATTATTGCGACTAACGTTAACAAAGATACCGTCACGACCATAACGGATGACGTTGTCCCTGATGATTGATCCGGGGGTGTTCCATAGATAGACACCATTACCGCGATCATTAACGCGGTGGAATTGACTGCCGATAATGATATTATTACTGACGACTGCATCTTCGGGCCCTTTCAGGTAAACGCCTATCTGATTGTCTTCTAAAAAATTATTTTCAACAAGTGTGCGGTCACCTTTTTCGGTGATAAAAATAGCGCTATCTTCATCTTCCAGAACACTGCCTGAATGTTTGATGCTTACACCTTTAATAACAACGTCTGGCGCTGTTACCATGATGACATGAGATGAACCTTCGCCATCGATGATGCTAGTTTTTTTCCCTGATAAAATCAGGCTCTTGTTGATATCAATTGAGCCGGCATATATGCCTGCGGTTAACAGCAGGGTATCACCGGATTGTGCGGAATCGATGGCGGTTTGCAGTGCTCCGTTACCGGGGCTGACCTGCCATTGTTTCGCTATTGTAGAAAAAGATAAAAATGCCAAAAATAGAAAGAGGCAAAGCAACAGCATACCAGTCAGTACGCTAGGGTAAGCGTAACTGGCTGGCATGTTGTATTTATGTTGCTCTGTTATCATCGTTGCTTATTATAACGCTTATGCAGGTTCGACCATCATACGGCCACGCATCTCCATGTGTAATGCATGACAGAACCATTGACAGTAGAACCAGTGAACACCAGGACGATCTGCTTTAAAGGTTATCGATGACGTTGCCTGTGGCCCTACCTCCATCGCAACACCGTAATTCGCCAGCGTGAAACCGTGGGTCAGGTCATCGATCGCATCATTGTTACTCACGATGATAGTGACTTCATCACCCTGTTTTACGGTGAATTTTTCCATGCTGAAGTTAGGTGCAATCGACCACATATAGACGCGTACTTTTTTACCATCACGCACCACTTTAGATGTGATGCCCAGATCAACGCCATCTTTCTTCGCCTGCGCACTGGCCTCTGCCCACATAGGATCACCCTTGGTCCACAAAGAGGCAGGATTAACGATATCGGTGCGAACGATGATGACATCATGTGGTTCGGCATAAGTCGGACCATCATGTACCACTTTCATCTTCTTGCCACTGATGTCGATGAGCTGCTCGTTTTCCGGTTTTAATGGACCAACATTAATGAACCTGTCTTTCGAAAATTTATTGAGAGACACTAACCACTTGCCATCTGCTTCTTTGGTTTCACCCATGGTCGTGTGGTTATGACCTGGTTGATAATGCACGTCGACCTTATCGAGAATAGGACTTACTTTTTTACCTGCATAAGAATCAATGGCTTTCTGGATATTCCACTTCACTGCCTGACTGTCCAGGAATAATGTTGTGAATGCATTGCCTTTACCATCGAATGCAGTATGCAATGGACCCAGGCCAAGCTCGGGTTCTGCAACGACACAGTCGCGTGGTTTGATCTTGTCATTGAATAGATCAGGCAATTTTCTAACGTCGATGACGGTGACGGTTGGTGATAATTTACCGTTGAAGACGACGTGGATTCCATCCGGTGCAGTATTACAACCGTGTGGACTGTTTGGTACAGGAATGTAACGCGTGTACTTCGAGCCTTTACGACCGTCCAGTACAGGTACGCCATTGATCTTCTGGAAGTCACCGGCTTTAACGCCTGCTTCTATCGCTTTGATATCAAACACTACGGCCCAGTCGCGTTCGTTTGCGATCATACCTGCTAAGTTTACCGCTTCTTCACTGTTGTAACAGGTAGAGAAGGCATACAGTCCCTGGTAATCTGCATCACAGTTATCCAGGTTACCGTCGACCATTACCTGCCATGACACTTTCATCTCATCACCGTCGATTGCGGTAAAGATTGCATGATACTTTTCAGGTTCATCTAAAATGCTGCCATCATTAGGGATTGGCACACGATGCTCACCGTTAGCAAAAACATATCCGGTACGTGGATATTTCTGTGGACGTAAGCCGTGGATATCCGACGCATTCGGAATCTCAAGCATCTTGTCACACTTCATCACGTCACAACGTACACGAGCAACACGGGTGTTGGCCTTGTCGTTCATGAACAGGTAGCGACCGTCATAAGTACCGTCGGTAAATGACATGTGCGGGTGATGGAGGTCACCGTTTTCCCAGACACCACTGCGGCCGCCGGAATCCAGATACTTTTTGGTCTCAGGCAACATACCATCACGCATGATCTTGCGGCTTTCGTTAGTTGAACCCCAACCAGAAGCACTACAGCGATTGAAAACAGGTACGCGCATTAACTCACGCATCGAAGGCATACCTAAAATACGCAGTTCACCCGCCTGACCGCTACTCCAGAAGCCGTAGTATTCATCCAGGTCACCCGGTGCGACTTCTGCTTTATTGTTTGATGCCGCAATCGCAGCTTTCGGAGTCATACCGGCAACGCCAACGATGCCAGCACTTCCGATAACACCTGCCATTGCTGTTAGCTTGACCGATCCGCCGAGAAGTTGACGTCGGGTCATGCCCGTCGTTTCAGACTGAGCAATCTCTGTTTTATCAATTGTTTTTTTCACCATACCATCCTCATGAAAGATGCCTGCTTTTGCAGGCGGATTAATTAACCCTCGTTTCTGCCAAGGGGGACTGCCAATAGAGAGCTTTGCAAGAAATATTTCTATGCTCTGACGAAAAAATATTTCGTACAAAGCTCTCTAAATTATTTTAGGGAACCTCTGATTAAGTCATGAATCAGAGGTTCCCTCAATCTTTTTCTGCAACTCAACTTTGATTGCAGAAGGTTCTTTATCTGTTGTTGAACGTTTCGTATGACGTTCTTTCTTTAAACGTTTCTGTATTACCACCGGGCAGGCGTGATCATCGACATAGACCACCTGACAGTGCAGGCAATATAGACATTCATTGACGTTTATATTGCCTTCTGGATGAATTGCCTGAACCATGCACTCATTTTTACAACGTTGACACGGCGCACCGCATTCCTTGTAACGTTTGAGCCAGGAGAACATGCGCATCTTGCCCGGGATAGCCAGTGCAGCGCCTAACGGGCAGAGGTAACGACAATAAAAACGCTCGATAAAAATACCGGGTATCAGTACAGCCAGTGCAAAGATGACGAATGGCCATTCACGGACAAATTTCAGAATGATGGCGGTTTTAAAGGGTTCGACTTCGGCGAGGCGTTCCGCCCAGTCCAGCGAGTAAAGTGAGATACCGAACAGAAAAAGAAAAATGAGATATTTAAAAGTCCAGATACGCTCATGAATTTTCCATGGCACGGTAATCTGTTTAATCTTGAATAATTTGGCAATTTTATTGATCAATTCCTGTAGCGCACCAAAAGGGCATAACCAGCCACAATACGGGCCACGACCCCAGAATAATAGAGCAGCTGCAACCGAACCCCAGAGGATAAAGATTAATGGTTCCATGAGGAAATAGCCCCAGTCGAAACCGCTAACCAGTGCATTAAACATTGCCAGAATATTCACCACGGACAACTGGGCGTTAAAGTACCAGCCGATTACCACCAGAGTGAAAATCAGAAAACCGTTACGTACCCACTCGGTGACTTTGGGTCGTTTGACCAACCAGTCCTGGAAGAAAAAGATTAGCGTCAGTACGATAGCACCAAAACCGAGGATGATGATTTCCGGAAGTTTGAGTATCCACATCTTTTTCCAGAATGGTTCGGCGGTTGTTTCTTCGGACGTGCTATTTTCTACTTCAGTTAGCAGCAGGTACTTTTGTGGTGGTTTGTAATCGAGAGTAAACGTCAGAAATAATTTTTCTGTTGGGCCAACATCCCGGCCTATCAGTAGCTCCAGTTCCCATGGTTCAGCTGCATTGAAATTCATATTGGCGGGTGTTCGAAACAGATCGACGTCTTTTAGTTCAGGTGCGCCGGCAGCAGCAATCTTGCGAAGACGTTTGTGGTATTGATCGTGAAAACGGATGGAGGCATCGCCCTGAATAATCTGGAAACGATCAAAGATACCGCCACGCACGTAACCTGAACCCTTAAATGAAAAACGCCCATCACCTGCTAACAAAATTGCCTGTTCACCCGGTTTAAGTTTTTTCATCAGGTTTTTATATTCACCTTCACCCAGCAGACTGCGACCGATGCTGGGTATGGAGACGACCGCAGCGTATAGTTCGATGAAAACTTCATCAGCATTGCCTTCTTCGGGCACATTGCTGGCGCGAAAATCATCTATCTGGTTATAGGCTTCATTGATCTGACTCAGTGTGAGTTTCAGACGGCGAACGGAACCTTCTCGAACCAGCGATTCCCAGTCTTCGGTGTTGTTGATGTCCGGATTTATCGAGGCTATTGATCCCGATTTTTTTTGTTCGGGTTTCAGCCCGGCAAGGCCGTAACTGCGAGCAACCTTGATGGCGCTGCGTAAGATATTGTCATCCATCACCATCACAGTTACCGTGGCACCGGTGACGATATCGATATTATGATCGATCTCACCTGCGACCAGTCTGCCCACGTCCATACCTTCATAATCTTTCAGCATGGCAGTGATGCGACTTTCTGGTATGCCTATTAATACGATGGGTTCGTGATGCTCGACCAGCAATGCTTTCTGGATGATACCGCTGAGGTTCATAGAAACCAGCTGGTGTATTGGCTTGCCTGAATAGCCCGTCGTGTTGACGTAGTCTGATGTCAGGAAGACATAACCGATCTGTTCGCCTTCTTTGTATGCCGGTGCCACTACCGGGGTGCCGTCAGCAGCACCAATCTTATCGGCGCCAGGGTAGATGTCCTGTATACTGATCGCATCCAGCAAACGTGGCATCTCTGAGCCGGCATGAGCTGTAGTAAGCGTCAGACCCTGAATCAGCAGTAGTGAGAGAAGAAGTAGCCGAATAACTTTATGATAAGTCATATGCGCAATAAGTCAGGGTATTCGAGTGGCAGATCGAGCCGCTTGAAGCAATGAATAAATCGGGCGACGTTAATCTAAAGTGTGTCATATAACGCATTCTGTGTCATATTGGCTTCGATTCACTTGATGAATGTCAAGTTAAAA
>Ga0316209_1001973_pt1 | contig 18270 bp, 13 predicted proteins | sample 6monopyrite_MG_FD_204945 | JGI IMG/M metagenome (GOLD analysis project Ga0316209, IMG submission 204945) | Microbial mat bacterial communities from mineral coupon in-situ incubated in ocean water Damariscotta River, Maine, United States -... | ecosystem: Environmental > Aquatic > Marine >...
TCATCAATATTCGTGAATTCTACTGATATTTCCGGAAATTCTGACTCGAGAAAAGCATGTTTAACAGAATTAGTAATCAGCTCGTTATAGATTAATGCAATGGGCACAATTGATTTGTCTTGCACACTTTTTAAGTTAGATTTAGCGACAATATTTATTTCCTTTTCAACCGAGTAGCTAGCAATTATGTTCATAGCCAACGATTTGAAATAATCTTCCATGTCAAAATTCGTAATAATACTCGACTGGTACATCTTTTCATGAATTAATGAAATGGAACTAACTCTATTTATCGCTTCATTGAATGTATTTAGGTGTGCTTTGTCTTCAATTTCATAAGACTGTAATCGGAGAATACTAGTAATTATTTGTAAGTTGTTTTTCACACGATGATGGATTTCCTTCAGCATCATCTCTTTTTCATTGTTTTGAGTTCTAATTAAATCATTTTGTTCCTGCAGAATTCGATTGGACGTTTTTATTTGACTTTCAGCATAGTCAGTCGTTTTTAGATACTGTAAAAGAATATATAAAATACCTGCTCCAATTATCGCGGTCTCAATAATGTAATTAAGAATATCCAGTTGATCCATTTCAGGAAGACCAATAATATTTGATTTCAAATTGAAGTAGAAGTAAAAGAATAAAACGATAAAATGAGCTGTTAATAGCGATATTCCCCATCTTTTTCCGAGAATAAAAAAGGCAAGAATAACGTTTAATAGCATCCACATTGGGGTTGTGTAATGTATGACGTTTTTTTGCACGAAAAAAGTGATGGAGATAAGGGAAAATATGCAAAGGGTGCCAATAATACTTATCATTTTATACCTTAATGTCTTTTTTAAAATGATGAGAACAAAAAGGCATATTGCAATTGCAAAAATATTTGGAATGTGTGTATAATTTTCGTTAGAATAGTTAGAAATGGAAACAATCGCCATTAAAAAAAGTATCGCCACTGCAAAATTCCAAACTAAATTAAATTTAGATTGATCGTAAAAATCTGAATAGTTGGTTATTGGAGGTGAAAATAATTTCATTTGCATTAAATGTAATGAATATTATTGATAATAAAAAAACTTCCCGATTTGTCGAGAAGTTTCCTTTATATAGTCGTTCTATCTATCCGAATAAATCGGGAAAATAGAAACGGAAAAAGAACCGTCCGTAAACGGCTCTTTATACTCTTTGTGCTAGATAATTCAATTTAACAAAAGTTGCTAAATTACATCATACCTGGCATCCCACCTGGCATTCCACCCATAGATGCAGCTGCTGATTCATCAATTGGTTCATCTGCAATTACGCATTCTGTGGTTAACAACATCGATGCGATAGAGGCTGCATTTTCAATAGCTATTCTTGTCACTTTAGTTGGGTCAACAACTCCAGCGGAATAAAGGTTATCATAAGTTTCAGTTCTCGCATTATAACCGAAGTCATCTTTGCCTTCTTTCACTTTTTGTACAATTACAGCTCCTTCTCCTCCACAATTTTCAATTATTTGACGCAAAGGTTCTTCAACTGCTCTTTTTACGATAGCAATACCGGTTACTTCATCCTCATTTTCACCTTTTACTTTATCAATTGTGTTAAGAGAACGAAGAAGTGCAATTCCGCCACCAGGCACAATTCCTTCTTCTACAGCAGCTCTTGTTGCAGCAAGTGCATCGTCAACTCTGTCTTTCTTTTCTTTCATTTCAACTTCTGTTGGTGCTCCAACATAAAGTACGGCAACTCCCCCTGATAATTTTGCCAGACGCTCTTGCATTTTCTCCTTATCGTAATCTGATGTTGAAACTTCAATCTGTGCTTTGATTTGATTTACTCTTGCTTTAATGTCATCTGAATTACCAGCTCCATTAACAATGGTCGTATTGTCTTTATCAATTTCAATTTTTTCGGCAGTTCCGAGCATGTCTAAAGTGGTATTCTCTAAAGTCAATCCTCTCTCTTCAGAAATGACTTGACCTCCTGTAAGAATAGCTAAATCTTCCAACATAGCTTTTCTTCTGTCCCCAAAACCAGGTGCTTTAACAGCCGCAATTTTCAACGAACCTCTAATTCTGTTAACCACCAAAGTCGCCAATGCTTCACCGTCAATATCTTCAGCGATGATTAAAAATGGCTTCCCGGTTTGTGCAACTGGTTCCAATACTGGGAGTAATTCCTTCATACTGGATATTTTTTTATCGTAAATAAGAATCATCGGACTCTCCATTTCAGCAATCATTTTCTCTGTGTTTGTCACAAAGTAAGGAGATAGATAACCTCTGTCAAATTGCATTCCTTCAACGGTTCTAACTTCTGTTTCAGTTCCTTTTGCTTCTTCAACAGTAATTACTCCATCGTTTCCAACAACTTTCATTGCCTCAGCAATAAGTGAACCTATTGTTTCATCGTTGTTCGCAGAAATTGAAGCAATTTGCTTGATTTTGTCGTTGTCTGAACCAACTTCTTTTGAAAGTTTTTTCAAATTTTTAACGATGTCAGTAACGGCTTTGTCTATTCCTCTTTTTAAATCCATTGGATTGGCTCCAGCGGCAACATTTTTTAATCCTGCGCTAATGATTGCTTGTGCCAGAACAGTTGCTGTTGTGGTGCCATCTCCGGCTATATCTGCCGTTTTTGATGCAACTTCCTTTACCATTTGAGCTCCCATGTCTTCAATTGGGTCTTTTAACTCAATTTCTTTGGCGACTGAAACTCCGTCTTTAGTGACTTGAGGTGCTCCAAATTTTCGTCCAATAATTACATTTCTTCCCTTTGGTCCCAATGTAACCTTAACAGCATTTGCTAGAGCATCAACTCCAGCTTTTAGCTTATCTCTAGCTTCAATGTCGAATAATATTTCTTTTCCCATTTTTTGTTTGTTTAAAATTTACTAAGGTTGATATAGTTATCTTCTACTTAACAACTTCTAACTATATTTTCTTTCTTAAAATATTCCGTAAATATCTGCTTCACGCATAATCAAATACGTTTCCCCTTCTAATTTTATCTCTGTTCCAGAATACTGTCCATAAAGAACATCGTCTCCAACTTTTACTGTTATAGGTTCATCCACTTTGCCATTTCCAATGGCTACAACTTTACCTTGCAGTGGTTTCTCTTTTGCAGAATCTGGAATGATAATTCCACTTGCCGTCTTCATTTCTGCTGGAGCAGGTTCAATAAGAACTCTATCTGCTAATGGTTTAAATGTGATTGACATATATCTTTATTTTTTGTGTTATAATTAATTTACAATAGGCCCACGAATTCTATGCCAATGTACTTTTTCCGACAGAATAACAGTTTAGAGCAAAAAAAATGTCAGTATGAATGACATACTGACATTTTTAAATTTGATAATATCTATTATCCCCCAGCAGGATTCTCAGATGCTGGCTGACTTCCTCCTTCCGCAGGTTGTTCAGTTGCATCAGGTGTATTATCCTTAATTACTCGTTCTGGACTTTTCATCTGAAGAGTCAAAAAGATACTTAATATAGCGATAACACCTGCTAAAGACCAAGTTGCTTTATCTATAAACTCATTCGTTTTCTGTACACCACCCAATTGAGAAGCTGAACCAAAGTCAGAACTCAATCCTCCGCCTTTTGGGTTTTGAACAAATACGACTAAGATTAACAAGACACTTGCTAAAATGATAATGATTGAAATTAATGTTGCTCCCATTTATTTTGTGTTTAATTTTTTTTCTAATTCTTTAATTCGGATTGCAAAGAAAATCTTTTTTTCTGGATAATTCAAGCTTAATTGATGATAAGCTGAAATTGCCTTTGGAAAATTACCCTGTAAAGCGTAAATTTTTGCTAAAGTCTCACTAACTGGAATGGTATCTTCTTGCAAACTTTCTTTTGCCTTTTGAGTAGGAGAAAAGAATGCCTTTTTCTCTTTTCTCTCTCCTTCGTTAGTCAAATTTTGACCTTTAAATGGGTCTGAATCGCTTACTATACTATTGATTACTTGTTTTGAAATATTCTCACTTTCAGTATAGTTTCTGTTCGTAATTAGCCAGGAATTGAATGATTGTTTCGTGTTAATTTCAATTTCAATCGGCTTGATTTCGGATATATTTCCCTTTTTAATTTCTTTTGAAATATTTTTTTCTTCCAAAGAGTTTTTTTCTTCCTCATTTAGCTCATTAAGCTGATAATTCGCAGAAATTGCATATTGAAGAATAGATTCGTCGACAGAATCTTTCAATTTTATAGGGTCTATATTGCTCTGATTTTTTTCAATTGTTTCTCCTATATCGGTTGTTTCGGTTTCAGAAATTTCGGGAATCTCTGAATTTTCCGGTTTTATTATCTCTAAACCCTCTTCTAACTCTATTTGCAAATTATCACCCTTCTTTTCAGAAATTAACTCGTATAATCTTGTTCTGTCCGAAATTCGAAATGAATGTTTTTCAAGTTCTTCTTCAAAACGCACGTCAGATAATTCTTTTAGACCTTTTAAATAAAGAATAGAGAATACATGAGAATACGGGTATTTGTTAGTATAATATTGTAAACTTCCAAAGTCAGTTTCTTCAATCATTGATGGATTCTCAATTTTTTCTGTTATGTTTCTCACTGTAATCATTACCAGTTAGAAAGTAATTTATTGATCAAATCTTGAATTATTTGAGTATTCACTTCTTCCAAAAACTGTGATTCTACAGTTGCTAAATCAGTGTTTGCATCATAATCTATAAAACGAGTGCTTACTAATGCCATTTGGTCTTCTTCCGCCGCATTAATGAAAATATCAAATTTTATAGAAACGGTTAACCTGTTTTGATTCGCATTATCACCTTCTTGCAGAGCAATAGGAGTAATGGTATAACTGGTAATTGTTCCGTCAATTTCTACTTGAGCATCTTCAACTTTTGTTCCTATTTTTAATTTGGTTCTGTTTTGAACACCATCTCTGATGTCTTCAGAAAATGTTGCCGCATAACTAACAGGAGTATTAGGCGCAATGTTTTTCAAGTTGTTCACAAAGAATATTTTCCAATCTTCTGGCATAGAGCCATCAACAAATGATACACTTTTCGGCCAACAGCTTGAAAGTAGAATTAAAGTTATAAAGGCAATTAATATTCTCATTACTCTGCTAAATTATATTCTTTTATCTTTCTATACAAGGTTCTTTCGCTAATTCCTAACTCTGCAGCTGCATATTTTCTTTTTCCTTTGTGTTTAATTAGCGCTTTTTGAATTAATTCCTTTTCTCTATCCTCCAGAGATAGTGATTCCTCAACTTCCTCATGAGTTTGAAAATTATCAACTGGTGGAGGAGAAGAATAAGAGAATTTTTCCTCAGAATTTCCAGATGGAAGTATTTTTGTCGTGTTTTCGGGTTGAATATCATTGGAAAAGCGATTAACCATACTTGCTTGATCATTACTTAAATTAATATTCGCATTACTGGCAACCTCCAAAACCAATTTCTTCAGGTCATTGAGGTCTTTTTTCATGTCAAAAAGAAATTTGTACATCAATTCTCTTTCATTGACACTATCTTTACTATCATCAATTAGAGCAGGGCTTAAGTCCATGTTTTGAGGTAAATATTCCATCAATTCAGCAGCACCAATTTCCCTGGATGTTCCAATAACTGAAATCTGCTCAACTAGGTTTTTTAATTGTCTTATGTTACCTGGCCAAGTATATTTATTCAGGAGTTGAATAGCATCTTCTGTTAAACGAACGGCTGGCATTCGGTATTTTTCTCCAAAATCATTGGCAAATTTTCGAAATAACAAATGAATGTCATCTTTTCTTTTTCGCAAGGGAGGAAGAGCAATCGGAACTGTACTTAAACGATAATATAAATCTTCTCTAAATTTTCCGCTGGATATTGCTTGTTGAATATTCTCATTGGTTGCAGCTATTATTCTGACATCCGTTTTGATTACTTTGGAGGAACCGACTTTTATAAATTCTCCCGTTTCTAAAACTCTCAGCAATCTAACTTGAGTTTGCAAAGGTAGCTCTGCAACTTCATCTAAAAAGATAGTTCCACCATCGGCTACTTCAAAATAACCTTTTCTACTTCCGCTTGCCCCCGTGAATGATCCTTTTTCATGTCCAAAAAGTTCAGAATCAATCGTGCCTTCGGGTATAGCGCCGCAATTTACAGCAATGTATTCGTTATGTTTTCTAGGGCTCAATTGATGTACTACTTGTGGAAGAATTTCTTTTCCTGTTCCACTTTCTCCTGTAACTAAAACAGAAATATCTGTTGGAGCTACCTGTGATGCAACTTCTAGGGCTCTATTCAATAAAGGAGTATTCCCTATGATTCCAAAACGCTGTTTTATTTGTTGTAATTCCATTTTAATCTAATTTTTTGACGGTTGGCAAACCTCAACAACTTCTCCAAGAAGTGTTGCAGTCGTGCAATCATTTATTTTAACCATCACATAATCACATTTCTCAAAATTTCCCTTTGGAAATACCACTTTCGTGTTGTGGTCGTTTCTACCATTCATAAAATCGTCCGAACGTTTTGAAGTGCCTTCAACCAGTACTTTATAGATTTTTCCAATTCTATTTTTGTTAATCACCAAAGAATTCGCTTGCTGTAGATCAATAACTTCAGTTAATCTACTGCCCTTTATATCTTCTGGAACGCTGTCTTTAAAACGTCTCTCTGCAAGAGTTTTGGGCCGCTCAGAATATTTGTACATATACGAAAAGTCCCATTTAACTTCCTTCATGATTGAAATGGTATCTGCATGTTCTGCATCAGTCTCATCACAGAAACCTGTTATTATGTCTGTCGTGATTGCGCAATCTGGTATGATTTCACGAATTTTTTGCACTCTTTCTAAATACCACTCTCTGGTGTATCCCCTGTTCATCCTTTTAAGAACATCAGAATTTCCTGATTGAATAGGTAAATGTATGTAGTTGCAAATATTGTCATTTGCGGCAATGACCTCCAAAACTTCATCAGACATATCTTTGGGGTGAGATGTAGAAAATCGTATTCTCAAGTCGGGGGAAATTTTTGCGACCAATTGCATCAATTGAGCAAAATTCGTGGTCGTCATGGATTCGTCTTTTATTTCTCCTTTGGAAGTCATATTCCATCGATAAGAGTCAACATTTTGACCGAGTAATGTAACTTCCCGGTAACCATTTTTAAATAAATCTTCACATTCTTTAAAAATAGTCTTAGGATCTCTAGATCTTTCTCTACCTCTTGTGAAAGGAACTACACAGAATGAGCACATATTGTCACAACCTCTGGTTATTGAAACAAAAGATGTTACGCCTTTGTTATCAAGCCTTATGGGTGAAATGTCGGCATAGGTTTCGTCTCTTGACAATAATACATTGACCGCTTTTTGGCCGCCTTCAACTTCTGTTATTAAGCTAGGTAATTCTCTATACGAATCGGGACCAGCAACAATATCTACTAGTTGTTCTTCTTCTAATAAATTCTTTTTCAGACGCTCCGCCATACAACCCAAAACACCAACAATTAAGCCTGGCTGCCTCTTTTTTCTATTCTTAAAATTTTCAAGACGTTTTCGTACTCTCGTTTCTGCGTTTTCTCGAATTGAACAAGTATTTATCAGAATGATATCCGCCTCGTGCTCATCTGTAGTAGTAGAATATCCTTCTCCAGTGAGTATAGAAGCGACTACTTCACTGTCTGAGAAGTTCATTGCACAACCATAACTTTCCAAGAAGAGTTTTTTTCCATTCTCCTTAGAAGTTCGCTCCAAAGTGATCGCTTTTCCTTGTCTATTTTCGTCTAGTTGCTTGTGCAAATCTATTTTATCTTCCATTCACTTTTATATCAGTCTGCAAAGGTAGTGAAAAAGTAAAGGGTGTCAAAATGGCAGTCGTTAAAAAATGATAAGGTTATCTTAATTGTTAGTTGGATCTTGAGTTCACAGATGTTAAAAGGATAGGCAGTAACTATTTCGTTCTTGTTAAAATGATTCAAACGTAATTAAATCAGTTTATAATCAATGGTCTGACTACATCCTAACCATCGAATTTTTGCCTGCATTACTTCTGTGAACTCAACTTCTAAATTGCTCTTTATTTAAATTTCTTCATACAAATCATTGCTTATTGAATTTAAAACCTCTTATTTTGCATCCGTAAAGATGCACTTCAAATAACGAAATAGTAGTATGGCTAAAAATTTAGTAATCGTCGAGTCACCAGCAAAAGCAAGTACCATAGAAGGGTATCTAGGAAAAGATTTTGTTGTAAAGTCAAGTTTTGGACATGTTAGAGATTTAGCAAAAAAAGAAGCTATAGACGTTGAAAATGATTTTAAACCCAAATATGAAGTCTCTGCTGATAAGAAACAAATTGTTGCAGAATTAAGAAAATTAGCGAAGGCTGCCGAAGTTGTTTGGTTGGCGACGGATGAGGATCGTGAAGGAGAAGCTATATCTTGGCATTTGTACGAAACATTGGGCCTTGAAAAGAAAGAGACGAAAAGAATTACCTTTAATGAAATTACGAAAGGAGCGATTCTTAAAGCCATAGAATCACCAAGAAAAATAAATAAGGAATTAGTGGATGCGCAACAAGCACGTCGTATTTTAGATAGACTTGTTGGATTTGAATTATCACCTGTTTTGTGGAGAAAAGTGCGTCCAAGTTTATCTGCTGGTCGTGTGCAGTCAGTTGCTGTGCGTTTAATTGTTGAGAAGGAAAAGGAGATTAACTTATTCAATTCAGAGACTTTTTTTAAAATCACAGCCATCTTTCAAACGAAGAAAGGGCGAATTAACGCAACGGTTTCAAAAAATTTGAAAAACAATGAAGATGTCGTTCGATTCTTAGATACATGTAAGAATGCATCCTTTTCAATTTCAGATGTTACTCAGAAACCAGCTATAAAAAAACCTGTTGCACCATTTACTACTTCTACATTGCAACAACAAGCGAGCATTAAACTAGGGTTTTCTGTTTCAAGAACAATGTCAGTTGCTCAAAGATTATATGAGTCAGGTAGAATAACATACATGAGAACAGATTCTGTCAATCTTTCCAAGACGGCTTTGGATGCTGCAAAAGCAGAAATCGTTCATGCTTATGGCGAAGAATTCTCCAACACTCAGAAATATAAGACGAAAAATTCTGGTGCACAAGAAGCTCACGAGGCCATAAGACCGACCGACTTTTCTGTGCATTCTATTACAGCAGAAAGTGACCAAGAAAAATTGTATGACTTAATTTGGAAGAGAGCAATTTCTTCGCAAATGTCTGATGCAAAATTAGAACGAACAACGATTAAGATAAATGCAAATGGAGTAGAGGAGACATTTTCTGCGAAAGGCGAAGTAATTAAATTTGAAGGATTTTTAAAAGTTTACCTCGAAACTTCTGTAGAAGATAGTGAGAATGAATTCGCTTCGGGGTTATTACCTGCAGTTGTATCTGGAGAATCTGTCGATGTTGACAACATTTCTGTCACTCAACGATTTAGTCGCCCACCAGCAAGATATGTTGAGGCTTCGTTAGTTAAAAAATTGGAAGAATTAGGGATTGGTCGTCCATCTACTTATGCTCCTACAATTTCAACCATTCAAAAAAGAGGTTATGTTGAAAAACCAGAAAAGGACGGAGTAAAAAGAAGCTATACACAGTATATTTTGAAGAATGGTTCTTATAACAGGAATGAATTAACAGAAATTACTGGTAAGGAGAGAAATAAGTTATGTCCTACAGATATAGGAGTGGTCGTTACAGATTTCTTAGTGGAGCATTTCGCCCAAATTATGGAATATAACTTCACGGCTAAAGTGGAGCAAGAATTTGATGAAATTGCAAAAGGATTAGTAGAATGGACTAAAATGATAGGGGCTTTCTATACACCATTCCACGAAAGAGTAGAAGATACACTTGAAAATTCTGAAAGAGCATCTGGAGAAAGAGAAATCGGAACCGATCCAGAATCAGGAAGAAGAATGATTGCTAGAATTGGTCGCTTTGGTCCAATGATTCAAATTGGCAATGAAGAAGCTGATGGTGAAAAGCCAAAATTTGCTTCTTTGAGAACGGGACAATCAATAAGTTCAATCACACTAGAGGAGGCTCTTGAGTTGTTTAAATTCCCCAAAAACTTAGGAGAGTTCGAGAAAATGGAAGTCATAGTAGCTCAAGGAAGATTCGGCCCTTATGTAAAACACAACGACATCTTTGTATCTATTCCTAAGGACGAGGATATGGGAGGAGTTGATTTAACAAGAGCCATTGAGTTAATTAAGGAGAAACAAGCTGCAGATGCTCCCGTTGCAGAGTATGAAGGCTTGCCTGTGCAAAAAGGTTCGGGTAGATTTGGCCCCTTTATTAAATGGAACGACTTGTTTATAAATGTCAATCGAAAGTATGATTTTGATAATTTATCGAAAGATGATATCGTTGAATTAATTGAGGCTAAGAAGCAAAAAGAAATCGACAAAATGATCCACAATTGGGAAGATGAAGGGATTTCTGTTCAAAAAGCACGTTGGGGAAGATTTAACATCATAAAAGGTAAATTAAAAATCGAATTGCCTAAAACATTTAAGGTTGAGAAATTAACTTTAGAGGATGTGCAGAAAATGATTGAGGACAAAAAGCCGAAGACAAAGAAAAAGGCAACTAAGAAAAAAACAGTTAAGAAGAAAGCAACGAAAAAATAAGAGTCTCAAGTTTTTAAGCGCAGATTCACTCGTAAACTAGCTGTTCAATTTCTAGCAACATACGATTTAGAGCTTACTTTTTTCAAAACCTCGAATGTTAGAACGCTCACGTTTCTAAATAAGTTTTCAACGTCCAACATTTCATACATTTTTCATTTCTAGTTAATTGGTTATGTTTTTTCTAGTAAATTTGAGAAAATCAACGCTCAATGAAAGACATTTCGATTTATTTCAAACCCGTATCAGAAGAATTATCTGAGCCGCTTGGAGAGCTTCATTCTTCATTAATTGTTCACGATTCCTCGGGATTCCCTCAATTTGACAAAAAGGGGATAGCATTGATTTATGTGCCCGAATATAGACATTCAACTATAGAACCTGGGTCAAATGAAGAATTTAGAAAGCAATTTTATCAACTATCACTTGGGGACAGTTGGGATTTCTCAATTTATGATTTAGGTACAATTAATCCTGGTGAAAAAACAGAGGACACATATTTTGCTTTGACTCAAGTTGTATCAGAATTATTAAAGAAAGATATTCTTCCACTGGTGATTGGTGGCAGCCAAGACTTAACATTGTCATTATATAGAGGTTTTGAAGCGCAAGAACAAACTATAAATATTTGTTCCATTGATTCTTCACTTGATATAGGTGACCCGAACGCCCCCATTTCTGCTGAAGGCTTTATCAGTCATTTATTGATGCAACGTCCTTGCTACTTATTTAACTATACAACAATTGGAGTTCAGCGACCATTCACGGCAAAAAAAGATTTAGATCTTTTTGATAAGTTATATTTTGATGTCTGTCGATTAGGTGAAGTGAATAACGATTTTAAAGTGGCAGAACCATTTTTACGCAACTCTGACATGCTTTCTATTGATTTTTCCAGCATACATTCGCATAATGACAACAAATACAGCAACACAAATGGACTGAATCCTCTTCAAATTTGTCAAATGGCAAAATATGCTGGAATAAGCGATAAAATATCATGTGTTGGTATTTTTGACGTTCTTCCAGACCAAAATATTGGTTCGTCTAATCTCTTAGCTCAAATTATATGGTATTTTATTGATGGCTATTCAATGAGAATGGGTGATTTTCCAATTGGGAGTAAAAAAAACTACAAAAAATTCTATGTTCATCTCGATGATTTCGAAGATGATTTGATTTTTTATAAAAGCGATAAATCTAATCGGTGGTGGTTAGAGGTACAATACAATGCCGAGTCGGGCAGTAAATATGACAGACATAAATTGGTCCCATGCAACCGAGAGGATTATGAGAATGCACTGAAAGATCATATTCCAGACCTATGGTGGAAGACGCTGAAAAAAATAAGTTAATTATTTAGAATAACGGTCTTATCTAATGTATATAGTATCGGATAAGAAGAATAAATTTCCCCTTCAATCTTTGTCATTTTCTTATGCCTTCTCTGTGTAAACGTTAAAGAAACAAACCTAACTCCTTATTATTTGTGGAGCGTTTCTGATAATCCAATTTTCTGTAGTGAGTTAATTGAGCACTAAAAAGCGCAATGTTCCAAAGTCAAACTTAGGACAAGTTTTAAAACTCGTTTTTTTATCAACAAACTCCATTTTATTTTCGCTTTTAGAAAAAAAATACCTATTTTGGTCGCCTAATAGGTATATAATGGGGTATGAATAATTTCATTCTCCCGTAAAATGTTAGCAAATTTATGAAAAAAAATTCTCTAGTAGTGTTGCTTTTATTGGCCTTAGGGTCTAGTGTGTATGGGCAACAGCAGAAGCTAATCACAAACTTCATGTACGATAAAATGAGTTTAAACCCTGGCGAAACAGGAATAGACGAAGGTATTTGTGGAGTAATGTTGTATAGAAACCAGTGGGATAAAGTAAATGGAGCTCCAAATTCTATGCTTTTGAATATTGAAGCAAACATGAATCGTTTTTTCCCTGGTGGTATCGGAGTTACTGTTTTTCATGATCAGATCGGTTTTAACAGGCAAAACAATGTCATGCTGAATTATTCGTATCCATTGCAAATTAATGGACTTGGAACTTTAGGAATTGGTGTTGGAGTTGGGTTAATGAACTTTTCTGTAAGTCCGGAATGGGTTCCTCCAACTACAATTAATGATAATACTTTACCAGCAGGTTACGTGGCGAATAATCTAGACCTTAATTTTGGCTTGTACTTAAAAGGAAACAACGATTATTATGTTGGTTTATCTTCTACTCAACTTACACAATCTTTATTTACAGGAGGAGTTGCTCCAATTGTGTCTACATATAACGCCAAACGGCATTATTATTTAATGGGTGGAAAAACATTCAAAGGAATAGGAAATGGAGATATAGAAACAAATTTGTTGGTAAGAACTGACCTTGTTAAAACGTCGTTTGATGTTAATGCAAGGTATTTATGGAATAATAAAGCGTATGGAGGTTTAACATATAGATTATCTGATGCAATTGCATTTATGGTAGGGTATATGCCTATTCAAAACTTGACGGTTGGCTATTCTTATGACATGTCAATCAATAGATTATCAAGTGTTTCTAGAGGGTCTCATGAGATTCTGGTTAAGTATTGTTACTACTTACCACCTGTGCCTATTCAAAAATCAAAACATCCAAGATGGTTGTAATTGTTAATTATTTTTTGAATATTTGTAACCTTTAGGGAAGAAGTTCCGTTATATCGAAGTAATTAGAACCTGTAAGTAAGTTAATTTAGATATCCGGAAGATTAAAAAAGAGGTAGAATGAAAAAACTGTTGTTATTAGCTATTATTGGCGTTATGCTCGCATCGTGTAGTACACGAACTGGTGAGTTAACTGGAGCGCTAGGTCGTCCTATTTATCATCCACAGATTCCGTTAGGAATGGTGTATATTCCTGCTGGTTCTTACCAAATGGGAGAAAACGATGGAGATATGCCGTTTTTACATCAAACGAGAGCTAAGACAGTATCTGTTCAGGCTTTCTATATGGATCAAACTGAAATTTCTAACAATGAGTATCGTCAATTCGTGGAATGGGTGCGTGATTCAATTGCAAGAGACAAAATCTATTATGGTTTGGAAGAAGATGATTACGCTAGTCGTTTCATCAACTACAATGATATGTATTTTGATGAAGGCGCTTTAGAATATGTTGAATATGACGAGTCCGATCGAGAATTAAATAGAACTGTGTTCTCATTGAATTGGGACAGAGCTTTTTCTTATGATGATCCAGATATGGTTCCTATTCTTGCCGACATGTATTATCCAGAGCCTCAGCGTTATTATAAGCGTAGAGAGTTTGATGTACGTAAGTTAATGTTTAGATACTATTGGATTGATTTAGTGGAGGCTGCGAAAAGAGGGCGTATTAATTGGACCCCTAATGCTTATGATAATCAAGGGAATAAATTAGTAGAGGAACACAGAGAATTAGATTCTCCTCCGCACCCTTTTACAGAAGAGCCTCAGGGTCAAGATTTAGATTTAAGTAATGGCATTAATAAGAAAGGACAATCTAATGCGATTAGAGGTCATGAAAATCGTCAACGATTTATTATTGACGAAATCATTAATGTTTATCCAGATACTTTATGTTGGGTACGTGATTTTACTTATTCTTTTCACGATCCTATGACAAATATGTACTTCTGGCATCCAGCCTATGACAATTATCCTATTGTTGGGGTTACTTGGGTACAAGCAAAAGCTTTTTCAGTATGGAGAACGCAATTGATGAATGGGTGGTTGGTAGCTATGGGTGATTTATTTGTAAATGATTTTCGTTTGCCTACTGAGGCAGAATGGGAAAGAGCATCTAGAGGTGATTTACAATTGTCACAATATCCTTGGGGTGGACCTTACATCAGAAATGAGTCAGGTTGTTTCTTGGGTAACTTTAAACCAATGAGAGGTCGTTATTTCGAAGATGGTGGTTTCCATACGGTAAAAGTGTTTTCATACAATCCAAACGGTTGGGGATTATATTGTATGGCAGGTAACGTGTCAGAATGGTGCGAAACTGCTTACGATGAGTCAATGTATGAATTCTCTCATGATTTAAATACAGAATATAGATATGATGCAATGGATTGGGATCCGCCATCAATGAAACGTAAAGTAATACGTGGAGGTTCTTGGAAAGACATTGGGTATTATTTAAGAAATGGAACTCGTACTTTCGAGTATCAAGATACTGCCAAGTCGTACGTTGGTTATAGAAACGTAATGACACACCTTGGACGTGGAGGAAGAGATTTCACAAAAGAGGGTGGCGAAGAAATTCGAAGTGATATTCAATTAAGATAACTGAATCACGAGAATAACAACAAACAGTAGTAATTAAATTATTTATTAAACCAAAAAACTAGAAAAATTATGAAACCAGGAAGTAAAGGATGGAAAAAATTTATGGCAAAGTTGTACGGTATTGGTGCAGCAATAGTTATTGTAGGAGCATTATTTAAGATAATGCACTGGCCTTTTGCAGGGCCAATGCTTGTCGTTGGACTAGGAACAGAAGCTGTTATTTTCTTGTTCTCCGCATTTGAGCCTATTCACGAAGATCCTAATTGGGAATTAGTGTATCCAGAGTTGGCGTTAGGTCATTCAGATGATCTTGATAACGATGCGTTATCTACTGGAAAAGGTACAGGGATTACTGACCAATTAGATAAAATGCTTGAAGAAGCAAAAATTGATGGTGAGTTATTAACTCGCTTAGGTGATGGCATGAGAACGTTAGGTGACAATGCAGCACAATTGAAAGGAGTTACAACAGCAGCAGCAGCAACTGATTCTTATGTGGATAGTTTGCAAGCTGCATCTGATAAAGTATCTAAGTTATCTGAATCGTATGAGCAAGCATCTATTTCTATTTCAGGTATGACTTCATCACAAGAAGAAGGAGCATCTTTTGGAGAGCAAATGCAGAAAGTGTCTAAAAATTTATCTGCATTGAACAATGTATATGAATTACAATTGAAAGGCTCTTCGGCTCATTTAGAAGCAACTGAGAAATTCCAAGGACAAGTAACTGATATGATGAAAAATCTTTCTGATTCGGTTGAAGATACTCGTCTGTACAAAGAAAACATGTCTATGTTGTCTTCGAACTTAACTGACTTAAATGCAGTTTACGGGAATATGTTGAAAGCTATGACAATAACGAAGTAAGGATCAATCCCTACAAAATTATTGAAATTATTTATTAATAAACTAAATATTTAAAATCATGGCAGGAGGAAAAGAAACCCCAAGGCAGAAGATGATTGGTATGATGTACCTTGTACTTACCGCACTTTTAGCTTTGAACGTATCTAAATCTATTCTTGATGCATTTGTTGCAATTGAGGAGAATACGCAGAAAGCAAACATTGTCCAGTACGATAGAGGAACTGGATTTATGAAGGATGTAAGTGATGAAAAGGCTTCAACTAAAGATGATGCTGAGAATAAAGCAAAGCTGGAAAAATTGAATTACGTCCTAAATCAAATGGACCTTATTGACAAGGAAGCAGCTAAGATGATTCAAGAAATTGATAAATTAAAGATTAAAATTCTTGAAAAAAGTGGTGAAGGAATCGAGGTGAAAAATAAGGACGAAGAAGCTATTATTTGGTCTAAAGCAGATCCTAAGAATTCAGGAGCTCTTCCAGTTCGTATGAACTTAATGGCAGTTCAAGGGAAATCTGGGTATGATATACCGGTTGAAGTGATGATAGGTCCTGATATTAAGAGACCTGAGGGTGATGGAATTAAACTTTGGGAAAACTTTAACAAGTACAGAAATAGAATTGTTGAATTGACGGGTTCTTACGAATGGGGAGGTAAAACATTTACTGTTAAACCAAAAAATATTCCAACGTTTATTGACAATGCTGATTTAGCAAAACAAGTCGCTACAATGATTGACGAGTCTAAAGGTAACTTGAAGGAAGATCGTCAAGTACTCATTGATTTGTATATAGGAATGACGAAGAAGGAAAAAAGCGTTGATCGTGGGGTTCCTGATGTACATTGGATTGGTAAAACTTTTAATGGTTCTCCATTAGTTGCAGCAATTGCTTCTTTATCTTCTATGGAACAGGATGTTTTGTCTGCTAGAGCTTTGGCTTTAGCACACTGGAAGTCTAAAGTTTCAACGGGAGAATACAGCTTTAATAAGATTATGCCATTGGCGTATGGTCCTGTTGTTGCAAACGGTGGAGATTCTATCGAACTTCAAGTGATGATGGCTGCGTTTGATTCTGATAATCAACCAACAGTTACTATTAAAGAATTCGAAGGTGCTGATATCGTTTATCCTGGTAACGGTCAAGGTGTCGTTAGATTAAAAGCGGGAGGTTCAGCAATGTCTTTAAAAGGAACAGTTTCTATTAAAAACAAGTCTGGTGTTGCTAAAACGGAAGATTGGGCACATGATATTATTATCATGAAACCACAAGGTGCTATTGAACTTCCAGAGATGAACATGTTGTACAGAGGTTATGCTAATAAAGTAGAAGCAACAGCTTCTGGTTATGACCAAACGCGATTGAGTGCTTCTGGTGCTAGTTTATCTAAATCTGGTACAGGTTGGATTGCAAAACCTACAGGTCGTTCAAGAGAGGCATATTTAACGGTTTCTGGAGTTAACACAGCAACTGGAAAATCTGTGTCTTTGAAAAAAGTAAAATACAGAGTTTCTACCTTACCAGATCCTGAATTATATTGGGGAGGTGCTAAGTCTGGAACAAAAGCGAATAAGAGAAGTACTAAGCTATTTGCTAAGTACCCACCGGAAATTCCATTAAATGCAACATTTAAGGTTGTAGGATGGGAATGTACAATCCCTGGAGCTCCTGGTAGACCACCATCAGGATCAGGTAGTAACATTTCTGGTGCTTCTTCGTTAATATTACAGGCACGACCTGGAATGACAGTAAGTTTTATTGCTACGGTAATTGGTCCCGACGGTATTCGTAGAAAGAAAGCTGGTGCTTTCAAAATTTAAAATTTAAGGATTATGAGAAGTTTAATTTATTCAATAGTTACAGTTGCATTTTTCGGAATGTCAACAGTAGTTGCTCAACCAGAAGGAATTAATGGTGGGCCCGTTAATGTTCCTACAGAAGGAATTATTGATGGGGTGTTCATTCAAGAACATATCCCAACCAAAAGAATGATACCTTATGAGTACGTGAGAGAGGCAGATGCGATCTGGAGTAGAAGAGTATTTGAATACATTGACTTACGTGAAAAAATCAACCATACACTGTACTATCCGTTAGATGAAATTACTACAGCTGGTACGTGGGTGAAAAATGCAACAAGATGGAGTCTTTGGACCGTTATCAGACAGCATATTATGAATGGTGATTTGCGTGTGTTTCGCCCCTATAATCCTTTAAATCAATTTGGTGAATTGGATGGTTACCAATTAAAGTATCCTGTTGATCCTGAGCCAGGGTTGAGTTATTTTACTGATTCTAATTACCGTGAGGAGATGGTCTATTTATTAGGATATTTAGGTCCTCAGAGTGACATAGCAGAGGTAGATGATGATGGTTATGAAATTATTATCACTTTACCAGATGGCTCTACTACTTTTAAATATCCTGCTCCAGATACT
>Ga0316209_1001974_pt1 | contig 18264 bp, 20 predicted proteins | sample 6monopyrite_MG_FD_204945 | JGI IMG/M metagenome (GOLD analysis project Ga0316209, IMG submission 204945) | Microbial mat bacterial communities from mineral coupon in-situ incubated in ocean water Damariscotta River, Maine, United States -... | ecosystem: Environmental > Aquatic > Marine >...
TCAACGTACATGCCGCGCCTGGGCCGACGTGCCCGGCGATCCCGGGGATGACCAAATACTTTTCATCATCGTGGCGAACCTCATCTACCACAACCGGAACGGCAATCCCGCCCAGACCGTCGCCCTGATCTCGCAAGCTCTCGATGAGTACGACGCGAGGTGGACGCTCGCCACCTGATTCCATCACTGGGCCCGGGTCGTGATCACGATTCGGGCCGGTGCGCGAGACCGACCTATTTCATCGCTTATGTATCGAGTGGGACCCGGTGGGATTGAATTGGCCGCTGGGCCCATCGCCACGGAGTTATGGCCCGTGATGATTCGTCCACTCGACCGCGATATGCGGCGGGGGGGGCGACGCGATGATCCTCGGCACGCAGGGTTCGCATTAACACGAGGCGCGACCCGCCCCACAAAATTCTGCGTCGATTATCTCAGATGCAGAGACGGGGTGATTGATGTTTCCGGCCGAGCTGGCTCCAAGGCGTCGGCGGAAAAGACTAAAGAACCCTCGTGGGTAGTTGACTGCTGCGGCGCGACCGCGAGCCCTGACCGGTGCAGAACGCTACGGGCGATAGCCAATCCGTCCAGCGGGCAGAAGGCCCGGACTGGAAGAGGTACAGCCCTGCCCACCTGAAACCGGAACAGGTGACGAAGATGAGAAAGGTTGAAAACGAGAGAATGCTCCAAATGGGAAGACACTGTGTCACCGGGATACTGGCTCCCCCCTGTCTCCCTGAGATCAACCGTAGAGCCTCTACCACCAACTCCCACCATGGAAAGGGGAGCTGGAGAGACATTGGGAGACCTGTCCACCTTGTGCAATCTCGTCAAATTGCGGGCTCTTGTCCCTTAACTCTGTGACACATCCGCGCATTGCGGACTAACGAATGAAGGACACTATTCATGGGAAAATTGATCAAGGACTTGAAGGGGCTGCGGCGGAAGCCGAAGCCGGAGACCTTCGATGAAATGGGCGCGAAGCGACCCATCCATTTCCGGGAAGGCTATCGCGTCGGTGGCGACCACCAGCAGCACTACGAGTCTCTAACGGCTGCCGCTACCGGAGACGAATGGTGGGATCACGGCGTAGCCACCGTGACCGCGAAGTCGCCCGACGTGAGCGAGACGGTCATTCTCCGGCTGTGGCGAAAGACTCTTGGAGCCTACAACACGATCTATCCGTCGCAGACGGTGAGGTACAACATCACCGCCAACCGGGGGCCGGAGGGTAACGGGCGAGCATCGGCGCACGTAATCTTCAGCCTGCGTGACTTCCCGGACCTCGATTCATTGGAGCGCTGCTGGCTCAAGGTCAGCGCCACGGTCGGGGGAGACTGGGAGCTTACGAGCGCCGGAGGGCGCGCAACGCTCTACTGGTCCCAGAACGCGACTGAGCCGAATGCGATCGAGGAGCACTACGCCTACAAGTGGACCCGAGATGAGCTGGAGAGGAGTGAGGGGGAAGCGGAGCGCCGCGTGCTACTCCCGCCTACTGCACCTAGAAAGCACCGGCCCGCGATTGTCACTCGGAGAAAGGGTGAGGAAATCAGACGGCGAACACCGGTGAACTCGACGGAAGGTTTCGCCGCAGACCCGATCGCGTTCGATTGCGCTATCCGCGAGTCCTTTGACGAGGTTCCGCCCTGGATCACACGAGCCAATGCGACCTGGGCGCACTGGCGCAAGGCTGCGTCGTAGGGTTGGGCCAAATCAGAGCCAAAATCGGCCGGAACCACAGTCACCAATTGCGCCAGTGCGACACCGGCTCCGGGTACGGCGACAACAGGCAACAGAGAGCCGCAGGTCGGCGTCCAGCGCGCGATCCACAACCGATGCTCCCTTCCTGCCCCGTTGACAGCGGAAGGCTCTCGCGTGCGCGCAGGACGCAGCAACGGTTTCGAGCTGAGCCCCTCGATCGACATGCTATTCGCTGCGAACTCGATCGAGAGATTCACTCAATAACTGGGGTATTTCGATACTAACAAGGGCCAAAAAGGGGCCAGTATTCGAAGCCGTCGAAGCAGTAGTGTCGAGCAGCACAAAGTGGTATCGCGGTCGGGGCGGCGAAAAATCCCAACACCACATCGTGTGTTACATCCGCACAGTTGACGTGTTTCGCGATGACGCCATGGCAGACGCGAGTCTCCGGTTCCGGCCTCTGGCCCATAGTCGGCAGTGGCACCAGCCAGGAGGCTGTCGTCGCTCGTAGCCGATGTTCGTTGGGGTCCTTTCTATCGACCGAACATCGCAGCAGCCGGAGCCAGAGCCCGCTCGTGCGCCCGAGACCATTCGCCGCCGGGTTCCGATTGGCTCCGACGGCGAACCATTTCGGTGTCTTATCTATAGCTGTACGCGGGTCGCGCCCACCACCGTCCACCGGTGCGAACTGCTCAACTATGGAGGAGATGTTGTGAGCGAAAGAAAATCATCGAGCGGAGCGTATCTGGATGCCCGCGCGTTCGGGGAGCTTCTCGATCTGAACCGAGAAAGTGTCTACCGCGCCATCGCTCGTGGCGATCTGCGCGCCGTCCGCGTGGGTCGCTCCATTCGGCTACCGATTGCGCAGCTCGACGCCCTCGTGATCGGCCCTGACAACGAACTCGAAGCTCGGTAGCGCGCGCGTCCCGCGATAGGGGAGGTCGATATGGACTTCAACAAGCCGAGCAACGGCCTCGTGACGCCGTTCTTCTCCAAGAAGAAGGCGGGTCCGCTGGACGCCTTCGACCCCAACGACATGTGGGTCTGGCAGCCGGTGCTCGGTCCGGCGGATTCCGGGGGACCCTCAGCTCCGAACCCGATGTCGCCCTCGAATCCCGACCCGATGCCGTCGCTGTTGGCGTCACAGTTGTGCTGGAAGGTTCGGCACGACCGGAGGCGCTAGCCTACCTGAGCGGCACGTCGGGCCGCGATCTGATGCCGGGGCGGCGGTAGCGAAAGCCGCTAGCCGAATATCGGGGAGGTTGTCGAGCGGCTTTGGTGAAGGGCTAGGAATTCTTGCGCGCCTTTTGGTCTCGGATGAGACCCCGCCGGTCGGTGAGTGGTATCCGGGGCTCCAGCTCAGCCTGGAGGTTTTTCGTAAGAATCTGTCTGTTGTTCCCGAAGTCCCAGACTGCTTTCTGTTTGTGCTTTCTAGCCAACTCTAGGGCCTCTTCCTTCGTATCGACTATGACAGGCGTATCAAGATCCAAAGTCCCATCAGAGTCACGCCAGAGCCCCAGGTAGTCATCAGGACCCTGGTGCTCCTTCAGGAAGATTGTGATGTCCTCAAGGGTCAGCTCCCCGGTGATATTCTTGGATTCGCCAACAGCGACAGCGTAGCCATTTGAACCCTCGTAGGGTCCGCCCGGCCCAATCGTCCCGCCTTCCGTCGAGTAGGCGTTGACATTGAATAGCTCGTCAAAGGCTTCTGCGGCTCTCTCAGCGGGGTCTTTCGATGGCGCATAGTCGGGGTCGCGCTTTTTGCGCAGCGCTACGCCGACCTCTGTTAGCTGATGGGGTGTGAGCTGGGCCGATAGCAAGTCTCGGGCAACCGTGTAGGTCGCCTCGGCGCGGAACAAACCAAGTAGCTCTCGGGGGTGCGTAGTCATGTCGGGCGTATCGACTTCCGCGCTCGCACAGCTTGAGTTGTTTTCTGGGACCCCAGAATACCGGCGCTCTGGTTGCCCAGCGGTAGGGCGTCTTTGATGTCCGCTGGCTCTTTCGACCACATACACGCGTAGTTGAACCGCCTCGGGTTCGCCGGTGGTAGTTGCCGTGGCACACGCGCCTCGTCACGCTGATCGAGTGCTCTCAGGAGTACGCACAGGCGCACCTTCCCGCGCGGGAGATCAGGGGCGTGCAGGTCGTCCATGTGTCCTGGCGGGAGATTGTGCAGTTCGCGCGTTCGGCAAGCCGCGCGGAGCGCGGGCAGCGGGCGCTACCCTGTCGCGGGGAGCGTGGGAGCCCCGCAAATGCCGCAGACCGAACAGCAGAAAGTCCGAGCGCGCCTTCGAAGCTACGAGCGCAAGCTTCGGCAGGAGAAAGAGAAGTACGGCTGGTACGACGACGGCGCGGGCAAGCGCTATCAGATCGGCCCGCACTACATGCTCCTCGATGACAACGACGGCGCGCTCGCTGCCTTCCAGTGGTTCGAGAAGGAATTCCCGGACGATGTTGGCGTGCCGGACCACTTCCTCTGTTGGAGCCTCGCCCTTTACCGGGCGGGCAATGAGATCGGCGCAGCCAAGAAGCTCCGGCAAGCCATGTTCAGCAACCTGTATCTTGTGCCGCGCCTGCTGGGCTCGCCGATCTCCGAGCTAGACATCTGGCATGGGTCGAGCGATGCCGAGCCTTCCTACGTCGAGCACGTACCGGAGGCGTACCTTCAGCTCTGGACCGACGCCGAGCGCGAGTGGGCCGAAGGTCTCTACAACGGCCCCGGCTTTAGCTCTGCGCGCGAGCGCTTCATCGAGATCAGCAGGGCGCTGGCGACGACGCGCCCCGGCCCGGAGCGAAGTCGTCTGGTCGAGGAGATGCACAAGCTGGAGCGGTGAAATCGACAACAGGCAGCGACGGATGGGGCTATCTGGCTTAGCCGTTGCGAATCGTTAGTTATCCGCCTCGGTTATGCTCCCGCTCGGGCGTGACGCAGCGCGCTGCGAAGAGAAGGAAAATGAGTGAAGTCTAGCCACCGCACTATGTGGCAATTTGCAGCAGGCGATTCGAATCGTTCGTATCAGGACGTGTGTCTGCGTTGGGACGCAATCATCTTCGGCCCAGGCTATGCGGGTCCATGGCCTGAATGCGAGGCGCGTCTTCTCGCCGACGGTCGGACTCCCAAGAAGATGGAGATAGTCCGCAAATTTGCCGAAGACACGTCGGAGGGAGACCTTGTTTTCTTGCGACTTGGGACCTCGGAGATTTACGGGGTAGGTGAGGTTGTTGGTGACTATGCGTGGTTCGATGATTTTGGCGATATCGACGGCTGGCACCTAGGGCATGTCCGGCGCGTTCGTTGGCTGTGGCGATACGACGGTTCCCCTCAGCGATTCGAGACTTACACGCTCAAGCTTGGCGACACGCTCCAGCCTATGACCTCGGAGGTTGTCTCCGAGTGGTTTGACGGCCTCACGATTCCCGAGGAGATGCGCAGCCGCAGTCTCCAAAAGCTTCCGGCTACCTGCGTCCCGTCTGCTGATACGAAGCTCGATATTTCCATGGATACCATCGCCAATTCCCTGTTTGACGAAGGCGTCGCAGCAGGCTCTATTGACGCCCTGGTATCGGGTATGGATGAACTCAAGAGAATCGCGTCGTGGTATGACCGAAGCGATACCTCTCCATCGGAGTCCGAAACGATCGCGTACCTCGTGGTCCCACTTCTCAGGGCGCTTGGTTGGACGCCCCAGCGAATGGCGGTCGAGTGGAATCATGTCGATCTTGCTCTCTTCAGCCAAATGCCGCGCCAAGACGACAATCTGGCGGTTGCGGTTGAGGTGAAGAAGCGAGGACTCTCTTGCCTCAATGCAAAATCGCAGGCTGAACGATACGCAGAGGAACCCGGCCGGGAGGGGTGCCTTCGGTTGATTGTTACGGATGGCATTCGCTACGGCGTCTACGTGAGACGGTCTGGCGAGGCGTTTCTCGATGGGCCGACTGCCTACCTGAATCTCAACAGGATGATGTCGGCGTATTCGATTCTTGAGTGCGACGGTGCAGCAGAGGCTTTGCGGCTTATGGCACCGGATTGGTCGGAGCCCTGAGCGGGGCTGCCCGCTGCGAGAGTCAATTGGCGGAGATTGTTCCAAGCATGCGAATCGTTGCCATAGATCCCGCCCCGAAAAAGCGCAGCACGGTGTTCGACGGGGAGTTCAGGGAGTTGTCGTCGGGCGAGATCGCGCCGGTCTTACGGGAACTCGCGGGTGCTCCGCCGGTCCTCTTGTGCTGGGACTCCCCGCTGACCGGCCCCGGAGACCCAGGGGTCGCCGGGCGACGACCCTCTGACTTTTCGCAACGTGCGATCGAGAGCTTTTTCTCGCGTGAGTCCACAGGGTTCAAGACGCCTGCGGGCATATCAGTGCGGCCGTACTCGGGATGCCCGCATTGGGCGATTTCACGGTCGGTCCTGGGGCTCCCACGAGTCGGGCCCTGGGATGCAGATGAGGCCGACCTTCCGTTTTGGCTCTTGACTGATGGACCACCTCCTGCCCACGAAGGGGCGTATGTGGTGGAGGTACATCCGGCCGTGGCCGCGTGGTTATGGTGCAAAGAGGATAGGAGCGCTGGCTGTAGCTGGGACTACAAACGGGATGCTGGAGTCCAGCAAGAGATGTGGGAAATCATTCGACCTCTGGGCAACCTGCCCACTGGTATCGCCCCCGCAAACGACGATCAGTTCGACGCTCTGGTCGCTTTCATTCTGGGCACGCGGTGGATTTCTCGTGACGGTTCCGTCGAACTCATCGGAAGCCGGTTGGCGGGTGCGATGCTCTCGCCCGCTGTCGCTGGGTTGTCAGAAGCCTTGAGCGAGTTCGTCGCGGCGAACTGGAAGCAGTAAGCCCAGCGATCAGAGTTTCTGTAGGCCGGATTGCGACACACGTCAGACGGAGTGATCTTGTCTTTGGTGTGCGTTGCACAGCGATAACGGGCTGTGACGCCTATCGCGAGCGTTCCGGTCGCCGGGTCAGGAGTTGAGAAAGCCGGAGTGCTCAGAGAAATCGAACGGTTCTTCATTGAGCCATCCTTCGGACTCCGCAAGCCGGTCCGGTCCGATCTGGCGTTCAATGTTCACGGTCTCGATCTGCTGTCGGAGGGGTAACGGTTTCCAGCCTCCCACAATCCGGCACCGGATTGCAGCAACGGCATAACGGAAGAGCCCGCGAAGGCGATCGTTCATGTTGATATCGCGCGCGATCATGAAGTCTCGTGGATTCGCTGCCTCCTCGAAGACCGCTTGCCAGTGCGACTCCATTGCGTCGGTCCATCGTTGTGCCATCTCAGAACCTCCTGAATGCCGTGTAGTCCGCTGTCAGGCTACCGCGCAGCCTTGCGCTGCCTTCGAACGCGCGGCTTGACCGAGGCGGTCACTTCTTCCGCAGCGCCAACCTGCGCCACGACTGGCTGATCCCGAACCCAAAACCGCAAGAGCACCTCGAACATCGCCGATCTGCTGAGTCCCATTAGCTCGCGCTCGCGGTCGAGAATCTGCAATCCCTGCTCGGTTAACGAGACGTTGATCCGTTCCCTCGACATGCTTCCCCCTTTGCAGACCCATGTGCTCGGCTAGATGAACGGCACCCTGAGATTGTATTGCCCGATGCACTCCACGATCTTTCGGCTCTCGACGACGGTGAACTCGTTGCGCGCGTCGGAGCGCGAAGGTGCGAGCGCCGCCCACGCCTTGACCGTCGCCAGAAATGCGCCGAAGGCGGTCTGCTGGAGCGTTCGGTGCTGGCGTAATAGTTCGTCGGCGAAGATGTCCACGTCGAAGCCCATTTCGTTCAGGGCGCTTGCCAGATTTCGCGCGGTCTCTCGTGCTCGTTCTTCGCGTTCGTCCATCGTAGTCTCCATCTCGTCATCTCGAAGCCTCGTTTACCCCTTTACCGGGTGATGCCGGTGTCCGGGTTACGCGGCCTTCGCTTCCAGGGTCGCCTCGAACTCGCGGCCAGTGATGTGATCGACCGCCTTCTGGGCCTGGGCTCCGGCAAGAACCACCAGCTTCGGGTCGTTCTTGAGCGCCTTCAGCCAGCTCGCCACGTAGGCGGCGGAATTGTCCGTCAATGAGTCACTGTCGATCCCGGCTTCGGCGAGCAGGAAAGCCGCGCCCATCTCGGCAACCAGTTCCTCCTGGCTGTACTCGTGACTCCCGTAGCGAGTCGGATTCATGACGCCCGGGCGACCTAGCCGGAACTCGTGCCCCGAGCTGTGGGTCATCTCGTGGAAGAGCGTGGCGTAGTAGTGCGCCTCTGAATCAAAGGTCTCACGCTTGGGCGTGTGAATCGAATCGGTGCTCGGCCGGTAGTAGGCTGATGCCCGACCGTCTTGGGCGATCGACGGCGCATCGGGATAGCTCGCAACGATCGCTTCCGCCGCCTCGATCGGGTTGAACGGTGTGGGCTCTTCGGCCTGGGCTTCCAGCCTGGGATGGCTGATGCCGTCACACTGCTCGACGGCATTGAACACGGAGTAGTACCGAACCAGCGGGATCTTCAGACTCTCAGTCTCGCCGGTCACTGCGTCTTCGGTGTCGCGATTGAGGAACTTCCAGAAGATGCAAGGCGTTCCTTTTTCACCTTTGCGGACACAGCCCCCGAGCTGCTTCGCCTGCTTGAACGTGACCCAGTAGGGGGACGTGAAGTCCTGGCTCCCGAGTAGGAGGACGTTCACTCCTCTGTACGCCTTGCCGGAGACGAGGTTCTTGGGGCAGCCTCCGCCCGCCCAGGGCTTGTGCCACGGCACGGTGCCTTCTTCCAGCTTCTCCAGAATCCGCTCGGTCACGATCTCGTAAACGCTTTTCGCCATTCCATCATCTCCGAACCCCTCCGAAGTTGATGAGATACTTATCGGCGAAATCGTGTGTAACTTGAGCACACTTTTGCCTCGGCAAGCGATGCGCAAGTGCAGGGAGACTTTGCACACGCGCGGTCAGCTCAGCCACGTTTGTATTTCGGATTGCGTTGGAGGGAGTGCTGGAGCAGTCCGGTGCGTCCGAGCCGCGCGAATGCCGTCAAGCGTCGGGGACGCCACGCCGATCGCAGAATGAGGAGCAGCGCTTACCACTGGTGTACACGGCGTGTTCGGGCCTTCGGGAAAAGCGCGCGTCCGTGTACGGACGGCGATAAAGCCGCATAGCCTTGCGGGGCCGTTCGGAAGGGAGCTGAGAGTGGCTCAAAGAGGGGCGAAGCCCCCGACCGTCTTCGTTTCGTACTCGCACGACGACGCGGCCCACAAGCGTTGGGTGCGGGATCTCGCGGCTAAGCTTCGCCAGAACGATATCGCTGCGAAGCTAGACAGTTGGGATGTTGCTCCAGGCGACAGCCTCACGGAGTTCATGGAGTCGCTCTCACCGGCTGATAAAGTAATTGCTGTTCTGACGCCTGCGTATGCGCGAAAGGCAAACGGTCGAGCTGGTGGGGTCGGGTATGAGGGCCAGATTATCACCGGAGAGCTTGCAACCGGTGTGGACAGCAGGAAGTTCATTCCGATCATCCGCGCAGGATCTTTCGAGAATGAGGCCGCCGACTATGCGATTCCTACTTGGTGCATCGGAAGATTCACTTTGGACTTTCGCGATCAAGACGAGCGAATTCCACGACGCGGGTTCGCCGACCTACTCAAGGCCATTCGCGGTGAATGGGGTGGTCCCGACCTCATTACACCTTCGATGGCGACGCGGGCATCGACTACGCACGACGCAGGGTTTCGTGCGGATGAAGGATATACGGAGGGCGGGCTCAAGCGGGCGATTCGTCAGCATGTTGAGGCGGGATATGAGCCAGCCGATATTTTGCGGCACTTCGCAGAAGACGGTGTTCCGCGCGACCAGATTCGCCACGTGCTCTCTCGCCACTTCGGTTTGGTGATCCCATAGCGCTGGAGTCGGGCGGCTTGACGCTACAGCGACCAGTCCCGAGCCTGCATCGTCTGAATGACCTGCTGTGGCGCGATCTTGCAGAGATAGACGTGGGTCGTTGAAATACTCGAATGCCCGAGCTGCTGCGAAATCACATTCATGGGCGTGTTCTCGCTCGCCAACTCGCGGGCGTGCGCGTGACGAAGCCCATGAAAGTGAACTCGCTTCTCGATGCCTGCTTTCCGTCCAAGCCGACCCATCAACGCACGCACGTAGCTCTGTAGAAGCGGATCGCCCTTGAGGGTGCAGATGATCGGCTGCCGACCGTTGAGGCCAAGGTCACGCCGCTTGTCGAGCCAGCGCTCGACCAGGGCGAAGGCAGCGGGGTCGAGCCCAACCGTGCGTTGCTTGCCGCCCTTGCCGCGCAGCACGTTCACGGTGCCCGCCTCGCGGTCGAGGTCTTTGGGGTGGAGCGCCAGGACCTCGCCGAGTCGAAGGCCACCACGCCACCCGAGCGCCAGGAGCGCCCGGTTTCGGATGCCGGTAGGGGCCCGACCCGAGCACGCGCGAAGGAGCGATTTCACCTCGTCGGCGGTCAGGAACTCGACCGGGCGAAGGGTCGGTGTGTTCCCGAGGGGCTGAGAGGGTGCGGACATGGCGGATTCTCCGTAGAGGCGCGTTCCTCCAGATTATCGACACTCTATGGCCCAATCTTGAGGCCATTTAGCTGCACATCTAGAGAAACGACACTCAATCGGCCGCTCGACCCGGAGCCAGCATCGCCCGGCGACGCATTGAAAGCCCTCCGGGGGAGGTTTTGAGATCGGATATGAGGGATTTTAGATACACTTCTCGACCTTGGCTCCACCGAGCCCACGAAGTCTCCTCTCAGGCTGTCTGAGGCGCTCTAAGACCGCAAACATCCGCTACTTCTCGTGTAAGATGCCGAATAGCGAGGAGGATTTGGCGACCGAGCCGGTGAACCATCGCGCAAAATCCAACGGGGAACGGCATGTGCAGGCAGCGTGGTGGGAAGGACAGCCCAGGAGAATCGGAGACGCCCTCCAGGGCACGAGAAGTCCCTCGGCTGGGGGTCTGGAGGCTTGATGGCCCGCCTTGAAGACCTGACCACCGGCACCCGCGTCACCGGTCTCACCGCCTCCGGCACCGCCACCGTCGAGTCCGCCCAGTGGATCGGCGAGCAGGGCCTCAAGGTCATCTATCGCGACGCAGATGGCGGGCTTGGCGAGCGCTTCGTCTATCGCGACGACGAGCCGTCCCTCGAACTGGTTGAGATGGGTCGTCCTTGGTCCTTCGATGGCGACGGTGATCTTCTGCGCCTCGTCTCCGAGGCGTACCGACCGGACGCCCCCCGATACGCCAGAGGGGTTGAACAACGTTGAACGCCGTCGAAATCGAGCAGGCGATCACAGCTCTTGCGGAGCAGCCGTTTGATCCCGCCAACTTCCCCTACGCCTTCCTTGAAGCGTTCGGCAACAAGAAGACGACTATCAAGCGCCTTCGCGCCGGTGCGTCGAACAAGTCCGATCTCGGCGGCGTTCTACAGACCAACAACATCCACATTCTGAATTGCGACGTTGGGCAAGTGTCGAAGGCGCTCGAAGCGCTCAGGGACAGCCCTGCAACCGCTAAGGCCAAGGCGAAGTTCATCCTCGCTACCGACGGCACAGACTTCGAGGCGGAGGACCTGGCAAGCGGCGAGACGGTCGCCTGCGCCTTCGAAGACTTCCCCAACCACTTCGGCTTCTTTCTGCCGCTGGCGGGAATAACGACTGTCCGGGAGATCAGCGAGAACGCCTTCGACATCCGTGCGACCAGTCGGCTCAACCGTCTCTACGTGGAACTCCTGCGCGACAACCCCGATTGGGGCAAGGCTGAGCGGCGACATGATATGAACCACTTCATGGCGCGGCTGATATTCTGCTTCTTCGCCGAGGACACCGACATATTCGCGGGCAGCAACTTGTTCACCGAGACCGTTGCGAAGATGAGTGAGAGGGACTCATCAAACACGCACGAGGTCATCGGCACATTGTTCCTTGCCATGAACACCAAGCAGAACGAACGCGCGGCGGAGAGAATTCCACGTTGGGCCAGCGACTTCCCCTACGTCAACGGCGGCTTGTTCTCCGGCGACATGGACGTGCCTCGCTTCAGCAAGATCGCTCGCTCCTACCTGCTGCACGTCGGTGGCCTTGACTGGACGAAGATCAACCCGGACATCTTTGGGTCGATGATCCAAGCCGTCGCCGAGGATGAGGAACGTGGGGAACTCGGGATGCACTACACGAGCGTCCCAAATATCCTCAAAGTGCTGAATCCGCTGTTTCTTGACGACCTCCAGAAGCGACTTGAGGAAGCGGGCGAGAACCCCCGGACTCTGCTGAACCTGCGCAAGCGCATGGCGAAGATCAGGGTTTTCGACCCGGCCTGTGGCTCGGGCAACTTCCTTGTCATTGCGTACAAGGCGATGCGCGAGATCGAGGCTGAGATCAACAAGAGGCGCGGCGAGCCTGATCGCGCCTCAGAGATTCCGCTGACTAACTTTCGCGGGATCGAGCTTCGCGACTTTCCAGCTGAGATCGCTCGCCTGGCACTGATCATTGCTGAGTACCAGTGTGATGTGCTGTACCGGGGGCAGAAGCTGGCGCTGGCCGAGTTCTTGCCACTGCGCGATGAGAATTGGATCACTTGCGGAAACGCGCTCCGCCTCGATTGGCTCGGCATCTGCCCGCCAACTGGAACGGGTGTGAAGCTGGTGGCGGATGACCTTTTTGAATCGCCGCTGAATCAGGCTCAGATAGACTTCGAGAACGAGGGTGGGGAAACGTATGTCTGTGGCAATCCGCCGTACGTTGGCAGCAGCTTGCAGTCGCCCCCGCAGAAGGCGGACTTGCAAGACCTGTTCGCTTCTGTTCTCAAGTCTTGGAAAAATCTCGACTACATCGCAGGCTGGTTCTTTAAGGCTGCGCAGTACGCGCAGGCCGTAACCTCCGACTTCGCCTTTGTGAGCACGAACTCCATCTGCCAAGGCCAACAGGTTCCACTACTGTGGCCGCTGATGTTCGAGCGTGGGATTCGTATTGATTTTGCGCACACATCCTTTAAGTGGTCAAACCTGGCGGCATCGAACGCAGGAGTGACTGTGGTCATCGTCGGCGGCACAACTCGCGCTCGATCGAGCGCGACGTTGTTCTCGCATGATGATGAGGGGGCACCCGTTAAGAGAACAGCTGGATATATCAATGCGTACTTGGTACCCGGTGTTGATGTCATCGTGAAGCCTCGAAGTAAAGCTCCGGATTCGCGAGGCTCGATGGTGAAAGGGAACATGCCATCTGATGGTGGTTATCTTGCGCTCTCGGCCAACGAGCGGGCGGACCTGCTGCGCGAGGACGAGCGCGCGGATGAGTTCATCTATGGGTATTGCGGTTCGCGCGAACTGATTCACAGTGAAGCTCGATACTGCCTCTGGATAAGCGATGAAGATGTTGATCGGGCTGCCGCCATTCCATTGATAGAAACTCGGTTGGACGGGGTACGTCAGTTCCGCGAGGCGGCGAAGGCGCCGACCACGCGGCCTTACGCGGCCTTTCCCAACCGATTCCGCCAGATTCAAGGCGTCGCGACAAATCACTCGATCGTGGTTCCAAGGCACTCTTCTGAGGGCCGTGAGTACCTACCGGTTGGCGTGCTATCCGCGAGTTCCATTGTTTCCGATGCCGCTCTCGTCATCTACGACGCGCCTCTCTGGAACGTCTCGTTGATCGCATCGCGCCTCCATCGAGCGTGGATTGCTTCCATATGTGGGCAATTGGAGACGCGATTTCGGTACTCGAATACGCTCGGCTGGAACACGTTTCCGGTTCCGACATTGACCGAAAAGAACGAAATCGACCTCACGCAGTGCGCCGAGGGAATCTTGCTGGCGCGGGAGCGCCACTTTCCGGCCGCTATCGCCGAACTCTATGATCCCGAGGATATGCCCTCAGACCTACGGGCGGCGCACGATCGAAACGACGAAGTGCTGGAGCGCATCTACATCGGTCGGAGCTTCAAGAATGATACCGAGCGACTGGAGAAGCTGTTCGAACTGTACGCCAATCTAAACTCGGAGACGGCGCAGACAAGATCCAAGAAGCGGACTGCGAGGGCAAAGGAATGACAAGCAACATCAAGTCCGTACCTTCGGTTTCAGTTACGTACGCCCGCAACGGCACATCGACCAAGGCCAACGCCCTCGGGATGCGGCCGATGCAGGAGCGGGTCTACGAGAGACGAGGCGAGCAGTATCTCCTCATCAAGTCCCCGCCCGCGTCGGGAAAGAGTCGTGCCCTCATGTTTGTGGCGCTCGACAAGCTCAACAATCAAGGTGTGAAGCAGGCCGTCATTGTGGTGCCAGAAAAATCCATCGGGGCCAGCTTTAACGACGAGCCGCTGTCGGAGTTTGGGTTCTGGTCTGACTGGCATGTTGAGCCGAAGTGGAATCTCTGCAATGCACCCGGGGACGACAACGGTGGCAAGGTCAAGTCGCTCGGCGCATTCCTCGATGGTGACGATGATGTGCTGGTCTGCACCCACGCGACATTCCGTTTCGCCGTGGACGCCTACGGCGTGGAGGCGTTCGACAATCGACTGATCGCGATTGACGAGTTCCACCACGTTTCGGCCAATCCGGACAACAAGCTCGGTCAACACCTGGGGCAGCTCATTGCGCGAGGCCGGGCGCACATCGTCGCCATGACCGGCTCCTACTTTCGAGGCGACGCGGAGGCCGTGCTTGCTCCGTCGGATGAAGCGAAGTTCGATACTGTCACGTACACCTACTACGAGCAGCTCAACGGCTACGAATACTTGAAGCAGCTCGATATCGGCTACTTCTTCTACAGCGGCCCATACGTCGATGACATCCTCGAAGTGCTCGACCCCGGCGAGAAGACAATTGTCCATATCCCTAATGTGAACTCGCGCGAGAGCACGAAGGACAAGGTGCGGGAGGTGGAGCACATCATCGAAGCACTCGGCGAGTGGCAGGGGGCAGACGCCGAGACCGGTTTTCAGCTTGTCGAGCGGCCCGACGGCCGGTTGCTGCGCATCGCCGATCTTGTCGATGACGACGCCCCGAAGCGCGACCGCGTTTCTGCCGCGCTAAAGGACCCAGCGCAGAAGAACAACCGGGACCACATTGACATCATCATCGCGCTTGGCATGGCGAAAGAGGGCTTCGACTGGATCTGGTGTGAGCACGCCCTAACCGTCGGCTATAGAGCCAGTCTGACCGAGATCGTGCAGATCATTGGTCGGGCAACCCGCGATGCACCCGGCAAGAGCCGTGCAAGGTTCACGAACCTAATTGCCGAGCCGGACGCCTCCGAGGGGGCAGTGACTGAGGCAGTCAATGACACCTTGAAGGCCATCGCCGCGAGCCTCCTGATGGAGCAGGTCCTCGCGCCGCGTTTCGACTTCAAGCCGAAGCGCGTGGAGAGCGGCCCGACGCCTGGTTTCGACTACGGAGAGGGTGGTTACGACCCCTCTGGGTCCAGCGTTGGCCTCAATCACGAGACCGGACAGGTGCAGATTGAAATCAACGGTCTCGCTGAGCCGAAGAGCAAGGAGGCCGCGCGCATCTGTCAGGAAGACCTGAACGAGGCTATCGCCAGCTTCATTCAGGACAAGACCGCCATCGAACGAGGTCTGTTCGACGAGGAATTGGTGCCCGAGGAGCTGACGCAGGTTCGTATGGGCAAGATTATCAAGGACAAGTTCCCCGAGCTTGATGCGGAAGATCAAGAAGCTGTGCGTCAGCACGCCATCGCCGCCCTCACGGTGACGCAGCAGGCGAAGCTGCTCTCGTCTGACGATGGGAGTGACGAGACATCCCCGAATACAGCCTTGATCGACGGTGTGCGCCGCTTTGCACTGGACATGCGGGAGCTGGACATTGACCTGATAGACCGGATCAATCCCTTCGGCGAAGCGTACGCCATTCTCGCGAAGACAATGAGCGAGGAGAGTCTGAAGCAGGTCGCGGCGGCGATCTCCGCCAAACGCACAAGCATCACTCTGGACGAAGCGAAGGAGCTGGCTGTCCGAGCCGTTCAGTTCAAGAGGGAGCGCGGACGTGTGCCCGCACTCGATTCTCAGGATCCATGGGAAAGACGCATGGCCGAAGGTGCCGCCGCCTTCATGCGCTACAAAAACGAGGGGCGCTATGAGTGACCCCAGTCTCGAAGAGCTGGAGGCGGAACTCTCTGAGTTCGCTACGCCGGAAGCTAAAGCCGGACGCTCGCCGCGCGAGGATCGCAATATCGTCGGGTTTGAGGAAATTCAGCGATTCGTAGAGACGCATGGGCGTACTCCGCAGCACGGGGAAGAGCGCGACATCTTCGAGCGACTGTACGCGGTGCGCCTTGACCGCCTACGTGCGCTACCTGACTGCCGCACCCTGCTGGCGTCATTGGATTATCAAGGCTTGTTTGCTGATGCGATGATGGTCGCAGAGCCTCCGGCCGACTACGACGTAGACGAACTGGCTGCCGAGCTTGAGGGCACGGCTGGCGTCGATGATGACATCACGGTCCTGCGCAACGTCCGCAGCAGCGCCGGTAAACGCGCGGCCGAGGAAATCGCCGACCGCAAGCGGTGCGAGGACTTCGATGAGTTTAGGGCGCTGTTTCAGCGGGTGGAGGCGGATGTGAAGTCGGGTTTGCGTCAGGCCCAGCCGATTGAGGCGGGGCGGCGCGCGATCGAGTCCGGTGATTTCTTCGTCCTCGACGGCATCACCCTCTATGTCGCCGAGGTGGGCGAACCGCTGAAGACGACTGCGGGCGAGGTGGATAGCCGATTGCGGGTCGTCTTCTCCAATGGGACCGAGAGCAATTTGTTGCTGCGCTCGCTTCAACGGGCATTCTACAACGACCCGGCTGCACGAAGGCTCGTCTCGCCGGAGAGCGGCCAATTATCCTTCGGCGGTGATCTGGAAGCGGACGACGTTGAGAGCGGCACGATTTATGTCCTGCGCTCGCTGTCCGATCATCCGGATGTCGCGCAACATCGCGACCTGATTCACAAGATCGGCGTGACCGGTAGCAAGGTGGAAACTCGCATTGCAGGCGCTGAGCATGACGCCACATACCTCCTAGCGAAGGTCGAAGTGGTAGCGACCTACAAGCTGGCGGGCATTAACCGCACACGGATGGAAAACCTGATCCACAAGCTGTTCGGCCAGGCGCGGCTGAACATCACCATCAACGACCGGTTCGGTCATCCCGTGCAGCCAAGGGAATGGTTCCTCGTTCCCTTGTTTGTGATTGACGAAGCCGTCGAGCGCATCAAGGACGGGACGATAACGAGCTTCGTCTATGATCCCGCAGCGGCGCGACTGGTGAAGGCAGGATAGTTCAGGTCCGAGTGGGGGGAGGGCGTCGGGGAAGATGTCGTTCGCACGGTGAGTGAGAACGCTACGGCATTGAAGTTCGATCACGCTTCGTTTGAGAAGGACTGAAGGGATTCAGTAAGGAGGCTGGGCCTTGCCACTACCGAAACATCACTACAGGGTGGGAACCGAGGATTTCGAAGGCGAACCTCCTGTTGAGCTGGCCGAAATCGCGCGTCATCGGGCCAAGATCGAGCCATGGCTTTCAGCGGTGTTTCAAAGCGAGCAGCTATCGCTTCTCGCGGGAAGTGGGTTGACTTCTGCAATTGCTGCGCAAACCAAGGCAACCTCTGCCGAAATGTCCATGGCGAAGTTTAATTGCGCTTTCGACGCACAGATTGACGAGGCTGCGAAGGCGAGCGCAGAGAGCATCGGACGCGGTGCTCCAAACGTTGAGGATCAGTTGCGCTCGGCGCTGTCCCTCGAAGCGGGCCTAGAAGTCCTCCAAGATGCCCGGTCGAATGGCCTCACTACTGCCATCGGGAATGTACTCAAGAACTTGGTTACGCAGACTCTCGCTTCTGAGCGGGGGATCGCAGAAGCGATCGAATGTGAGTCGAGTGCTGGTTTGCAGGCCAAGGAGTGTCTAGCGTCATTCTTGATGAGTTTTGCCAGTCGTGCTTCGTCGCGAGAGCGCCTAAATGTTTTCACGACGAACTACGATCGCCTCATTGAGTACGGTTGTGATCTTCTTGGGTTGCGGATTATCGACCGGTTTGTTGGGGTGCTCCGACCAGTTTTTCGCTCATCTCGCTTGGGCGTAGATCTCCACTACAACCCCCCAGGCATTCGAGGTGAGCCTCGTTTTCTAGAGGGTGTCATTCGTTTCGCAAAACTCCACGGCTCTATGGATTGGCGATTCGAGGGACGCGAGGTAGTGCGCTGGGGGCTCCCGTTCGGAGCTGCGGATAGTCACTCCGATCTTCCTCAGGATAGTTGGGGGAAGACGATGATCTTCCCGAACGCGGCGAAGGATGTGGAGACGACATCTTATCCCTATGCGGAACTTCATCGTGATTTCGCTGGAACAATCTGCCGTCCGAATTCGGCGCTTGTCACCTATGGGTACGGCTTCGGAGACGATCACCTGAATCGGGTGATTCGTGACATGTTGACGCTTCCGTCAACTCATCTGGTTGTCATTTCCTATGACGACGATTCCGGGCGCATCGAGCGATTCTTGGACTCAGCCGCCAAGCCGCAACAGGTGTCGATGCTTATCGGTCCTCATTTTGCGGACATGAAGAACCTCACG
>Ga0316209_1001975_pt1 | contig 18251 bp, 14 predicted proteins | sample 6monopyrite_MG_FD_204945 | JGI IMG/M metagenome (GOLD analysis project Ga0316209, IMG submission 204945) | Microbial mat bacterial communities from mineral coupon in-situ incubated in ocean water Damariscotta River, Maine, United States -... | ecosystem: Environmental > Aquatic > Marine >...
ATCATCGAGGGACTCACCTGGCTGGATCGGCGACCCACATCCTTTGACCTCCTAACCGACGAAGCTGCGCGCAAGGTCCACCAACGCCTCTTCGGTCAAGTCTGGGATTGGGCGGGCGTCTTCCGCCTGACCGAGAAGAACATCGGCGTTCCGGTCTGGCATATTTCGACCGAGATGCGAATCTGTCTGGACGATGCCCGCTACTGGCGCGAGAACGGCACCTACGAGCCGCTGGAAGCCACCGCACGATTTCACCACAAGCTGGTATGGGTCCACCCATTTGCCAACGGAAACGGACGTTGGGCACGGATCATGGCTGATGCGTATTTGGCTACGATCGATCCGGACATCTTCCTCGATTGGTCCGGGGGCGGGACATTAACTGCCAACAGCGGTCACAGGGCACGATACATCGCGGCGCTTCGGGCAGCGGATGGGTATGAATTCGGGCCGCTCATCGAGTTGATCCAAGCAAATGCGAAATAGGGCCAGCGGAAATCTGAAGTTGACCAATACCGCGACGAAAACTCCGCAAAACTTCACCAAGCGTTAAACGATTTGCCGATCAGCGAGCACGCAGCCTCTCGTTGACGTCTTCAGTCGAATCTGCTGCTCCCGACATTTCCCCCTCCAGCCGATCCAGATCGCTAAGGGCTGCCTCAACCAGCGTAACATCATCGCCTGCTGGATTGTCGAGTGCCAGGTCGGCCTGCCCTGCAAAATCCATTTCCATCTGTCGCTGCTCTTCATCCGCGACCGCGTACTGAACTGTTCGTGACCGATTTCGCTTGGACGATTCCAACAGAACGGTTTGATGGCGCGTCACCCTCGCCTCGGCAGTCTCACCTGCCCGTGTGCCACGTGAACCCTGGGGTTCCCTGCCCCTTTCGGTTGTTTGCGCTCGACCGGTTGTACCTCCGGCGACCCCCGGGCCAGCCGGAAACGGCATCTCCCCCTCCTGCGCCGCATGGATGGCCTTGAAGAACGGATCCTCGTAATACACCACCCGTTTGGCCCGGATCGGCATCTGCGCATCGACCACGATCACGATCTCGTCGAGCGGTAGCCGCCGCGCCTCGTCCTCCGGCAAGAGCGAGGTTTCTTCGGTGCGTTCCGACTGGCTGCGTCCCTCGAACGGGTTTTTGCCGATCGACCGGGACTTTGTCACCACCGTCTTCGTGGTCTTGCCGACCGCCTTGCTTAGCTCCTCCACGGTCTTTTCGTCCGAAGGGGTCAGGTAGAGCTTCACGCCCGCATTGCCCTGCAGCGCGCGCCGCGTGTTCTCGCCGTAGATTTCATCGATGGCGGGGATGGTCTGGGTGACGACCGCCAGGTGTCCGCGATAGTGGCGCAGCACCTCGATGCTCTCAGCCACGATCGGCATCTTTCCGAGCCGATTGAACTCGTCGAGCATGATCATCACCGGCCAGGGCTCGTCCGGACCTGGCTCCTTGTCCTGCAGTGCCGAGAGCAGGTCGGAGAAGAACAGCCGGATCAGCGGTGCCAGTGGTTTTACCATGAGCGGCTGCACCACGAGATAGACGCTGAGGGGTTTCTTGCGGATGGTTCTGAAATCGAAATCCGACACCTTTGTCGCGTCATCGATCGCCGGGTTCTGCCACTGGTCGAGACCGGAGGTCATCAAGAGCGAGACATAGGAGGTCAGCGTGTCGTTGTTGGTCGAGGCCAGTCTCGTGAAGATCAGCTTCGCCGCCGCGTTCTCGACCTCATGCGAGCGTGCCAGATACTCCTTCTGCTTGTTCCCGCCCGAGGCGGCGATGCGATAGATTTCGCCCAAAGTGGGCCTGCGGCGCTGGAAGGCCAGGAGACCTGCCGCGACGAAAAGATCGATCCCGCCCTTCAGGAGACCCTGCACCCGGTCGTTGTCGTTCTGCAAGAAGAGCGTCGCCAGCAGCTGCAGCTCCATCTGCTGGCGCGCGGGATCCTCGAGATCGTGGATGCGCAGGAGCGGGTTGTAGCGATGCGTGCGCTTGTTTTCCCAATCGGTGGGCGCGAAGCGGAAGACCTCATCGCCCTGTGCGGCGCGATGCCTTGCCGTGGCCTCGTAGCATTCGCCCTTCACGTCGAGCACAACCGCCGATCCCTGCCAGGTCAGCAGGTTCGGGATGACGAAGCCAGTGGTCTTGCCGCGCCCGGTCGGGGCGACGATCAGCGCGTGCGGGAAGGTCTTGGAGCAAAGGAATGGGGTTCGGGCCTTCGGTTTGCCGAGCTTGCCGACCACGAAGCCGGTCCCCGGCTTGCCAAAGAAGCCGTTCCGCTTCATTTCGCGGCGCGTCTGCCAATGGGTATAGCCGAAGCGCGTCAGCGCCGAGCCGGACATGGCGAGGCTCATCATCAGACCCGCCACCCCTGCCCCGCCCATGATCAGGTTGATCAGGCGGAAGTCGTCCGGCCGGATGTCACGGATCGCGAGATAGTTCTGCGCGATGTAGAAAAAATCGATCTCGGCCTGGAACGCGAGATCCTTGAAGGTCAGGACGGCCGAAGCCAGGACATAGCCGATCGCGACGGCGACCATCGTGATCAGCACGACGCCGATGGCGAGGTGCCCCCTCCCCATGGACCCGCTCAATGGGTCTCTCCCCGCTCGGTCTCGGAATCGATGGTGTCCGCGCGGTGCAGCTCGTATTCCCGGTCCGCGATCTCCTCGACCACCGCCCGCGTCGCCTCGCTGTTGGCCGTGGATGCGTCGGATTGCAGATAGGCCTTGGCGGCATAGAGCCGGTCCAGCCGGTCTTCGATATGGCCCTTCAGGACGTCCGCGTCTCCGTCTCGCAATTGTTCGATCTGTGACGCGTCAAGATCCCGCTCGACCGCCTCGCGATAACTCAGGCGCTGATCGGCATTTTCGAAGGGTGACGACAGATTGCCGGCACGCTCGTGGTCGACCACGCGCCGCAGGTCCTCACTGACAATCGACGCGCGCGCGACTTCCACTTGGGTCGTCTCGTCCAGGCGAGCCTCTTCACGGGGATCAAGCCGATCCTCGCGCGCCGCATCGATGACCCCGTCCTGACGCAGGACTTGGGCGCGTTCGAGTGCGATCCCGAGCTGCACATGGACTCGGTTAAGGGTTTCTCGCGCCGCCTCCAGATCGGCCCGTCGTTCGAGGTTTAGACCATCCTTGTCCGCCACCCGCGCCAGATCGTCGGCGATCCACTGTCGCTCGAGCGCCGCGTTCTGCGCCCCTGTCTCCATCCGCGCGACGACCACGCCGCTGCTGATCCCGGTTCCGCGGAGCGCGGTATCGACCTGAGCCCGAACTTCCGGTTCCCGCAAGCGATCCAACTGGTCGCGGTCGATGTTGACCTCGGAATAGACGCCGCCGTCGGAGGGCCGCTCGGTCAAGGTCACCGACCGAAGACCAAGCGGCTGCATATGCGCCAGCCGCGACTGGATGTCATTCAGGCTCTTCTCAAGCTTCGGTCGCTCCGCCTCGGGCTTCTCGGCGATCATGCCCTGGATGCGTTCGACCTGTTCGGCGTAACGGGTTCTCAGATCTTCGAACGATTGCTCTTCCGCCATATAGACGCCTCCTTCCAGATTCAGTTTTCCGCCCTGCGCCAGGAGTTCCCCGGCGCGGAACAAGGCGTCGGCAATGTCTTCGCGGTTCTCCGACGAGGCCTCCGCAGCCAGCGAGTGGTAGACTTGCCGAGTGTTGGCTATCTCTTCGAGGGCGCGATCCAGATCGGCCCCGACGCGGGCGCGTGGCTCCGGCACCCGCCCCTCAACCTTGGCCGCATAGACCTCGCGGGTCCGGGGCGGGTAGTGCACGACACCGCGCTCCAGGCGCCGCGTGGCCTCAAGCCGTACACCGTATTTCTCGGCCTCCTCGACCATCGCCAGACGGAAGTCGTCGTAGTTGAAGCGGTGATTGCGCCCCAGGAAGAAGAACTCGCCCTCCTGCGAGCGGCGGTTCAACACGATATGCGCGTGCGGGTGATCCCGGTCCTCATGAACCGCGATGATGTAGTCGAAATGCCCCTCCTCGGTCTGGAAGAACCGCTCGGCCACATTCGACGTAATATCGCGCACATCCTCTCCGCGCGTGCCGATGGGATAGGACATGAGCATATGCGTGGTCTGTCCGAGCCTGGGCTTGAACCCGGCACTCCACCGCTTGGCGAAGCGCTCGGTGAGGTCCTTCAACTCCTTGGCCTCAAGCCTCGCCTTCCCGTCCAGAAACCCGCTGCTGTCGACGATATGGGTGGACTTGGTGGTCAGGTAATCGAGCTGGTTGGCCAATTGGGATTTGGTGTGGGTTCCCCCGCCCCGGATCGCCTTGAAGACCGCCGCCCGGTGCCCCGCGGCAGCCCGCAAAAGCTGCTTTTGGCGGGAGGTTTGCAGCCCCTGCATCGAGCCCCGGATGCGGCTCCACCCGTCCCGGAAGACCTCGCCGGTAACGGCATCGACCGCATCATTCAGCCGCATGGGCGAACTCCCTCAGAGCGGCCGTGGCTTCGAGCCGCATCGCGTCGCGCCGGCGGCGTACAAGCAGGTCGATTTCATCGGCGCTATCGAGGATGAACCGGGCAAGCCCACGCATCTGCGCAAGGCGCAATTCGGAGAACTCGGGACCCGCCCCCTGCCCCATCCGATTGGCCTCAGTCATGCGCTTGGCGATCTGGGCGACCCCGTTGCCAACCTCAAGGAGAGCAGCCCGGTAGCGGGCCATCTCGGCGGCCAATTGGGCGTCCGGAACGAAGGTTCCACCAGCCGCCTGGATGAGCCGCCTGAGCCCCTCCGTGCGGGTCTCAATGCCCGCCACAGCCAGTGTCTCATCGAGGGCCGCAAGTTCCTCTGGGGTCAGCTTCACGGTCACTGCGGCCGTTGCCACCCCTGCGTCCCGCTGGCGCTCCTCATCCGCCGTCAGCGTATACCGCACGGCGCGGGCCGTAACGCCGAACCGCGCCGCCAGTACCGACGTCGAGACCCCTTCCGCGGCCTCGCGAACGATCTCCATCTTCTCGGCTTCGGTCAATCTCTTGGTCCGGGACATGCGGAAGAAAGCCCCCCTATTTCCTGCCACCTTCATACGAGGCCGCACCCCACTTTACGAAACTATACACAAGGGTCAATACTATATTTACGTTGATACATCTAAACGCGGTCTCGTATTCCGTTTCACGGCCGAGCGCCGAAAGGCGCGAGGCCCGGCCCGAAGGGCCTCAACGACCCACTCAGCACCCCCCTGCGTACCGTCCGCCTTTTCTCGTGCCCGCGCCCGAGGTTCAGGCCGAACACGTATGTGTTCGGACGGAAGCGAGAGGGCGGGACAAACCCTCACCGACGGGGCTGCCAGCCAGGGTCAAGGGAGGCCAGATTTGGCCCGCCAAATCTCTGCCCCAAAAACCGGCAGGCAAAGCCTGACTGTTTTTGGGGATGGCCCCCTTGAGGCTGGCTGGCAGGTCTGTCTCCGGTCTCTTTCAGCAGGTGAGATCCTCAGGACCGCCTGCGGTCCTGACCTGCGATCCAGTGACCCGGGCCAACGGCCCGGGTCACCTCCGCTCCGTTGAGCGGAATACGCAAAGTGGAATAGGACTTCGCTGCCTTTCGCCTTCGGCTCAAACGCGAATTCCGATCCACGTCTTTCGGGCTGAGCCCATTCCGTTCGAAGCGTTCCCTGGAACTGGGAAAGGGCCGCCTCGCGGCGACCCAATCCTCGGGGAGGTTTCAGTCCTGGGGTTCCTTGGCGTTTGGCGGGAACATCACCAGCTCCTGGACCGCGACGGGGAAGTCGAGCTTGAGGCTGAAGAACTCCGAGCCGTCGCCGTTGCGAGTGTTGCGGAACATGGCACCGACGCGTTGGAAGCGGGTGCGCTCCTGGCCTTCGCTGTCGGTGAACTTGACGGGGACGGTGGCGACGAAGTGGTTGGTCATTTTGGTCTCTCCTTTTTGCGATGGGGATCTGCCGGCACGGGGCCCCGAGGGCCGGTCGCAAGCGCAAATGCGGAGGGTCCGCGCCCACGGGGCGTGGAAGCCGTATTTGTGCTTGCCGGAGCGTCCGCTCCGGGAACGATTGGCCCGACCCCGTGCGATCCACATCAATGAGCAAAAAGGAGAGAGCCGGATGGCCTCAGCGACCACGCAGGCTCCACGGGCCTCGATCACGTTGAACAAAGCCCAGGCCAGGCGGGCTCACATCGGAACGCGTTGCTGCGATGATCAAGACAGCTCGGTCCGGCAGGTACGGTTCTTCGGCCTGACGTTCGGCGTCTGGATCGCGGTCTGGATGCACAGAGAAGATCGCTCATCGCGACGACCCCACGCCAAACCGAGGTGGATGGGCCGACATCGGGTGCCCCGGGAACAAGGGACAGTTTCAGGCGGCGGTCAGATGACGCGTTTTGCGAGTGGTTCGTCGGATACACTTAAAATGACGGGGGTCATCTCCTTAGCGATCATGCGCTAATGTTCTTAAGGACGGACTTCGTCTCCGGCATCCGCTTCAGCGAGTTTCCAATGTGCTCGCGCCAGCGCGGGCCGACCTCCATTGCTGTGGCGTAGGCCCTGGACAGATCGTCGGGCCGGTCCTCGGCCATCGCTTCGATCAGGAAGGCCGCCTGCTCCCTATCCTTCGCGGACTTGAGGCTGCCTGCACCGTCGCGCCGCCGATCAGCGATGATCAGCTTGTGGATCGCATAGCGCTCCGGGCGCGGGACCTGCACGAGAACCCCGGACCGATAGATGGCCGCAGCGAAGATCGGTTCAGCAATCAGGAAGTTGAGGAAGTTCAGCGCCTGCGCGCCCACACCCAGTGCCGGCAAGTCGCGGATGGTCTCATTACCGAAAGCCGGCGTCAGGAATTCGACCAATTGGCCACTGCCTCCCTGTGCCCACCGCCAGGTCCGGCCCTTATCGAGCCCGGGCACCGGGTCGAACTTCAGTGCCGAGAAGGTCTCGGCCAGCCCCGGGTCGACCTGATCCTCCAAGGCGACGCTGAGCTTCTCGAACTGCGCGATGTCGATATCGCCAGTATTGGCCATGCCGCCCAGGGGCAGACGAATGCCAAGCTCACCTTCGTAAAGCCGAAACGCATTCGTCCCGACGATGGTGCCGCCCAGCCGGAACGTCCCGGCGGCAGCCATTGCAGAGAGGATGGAGCCGGTCGCCCGGTCGGTTGGTGTCATGCCTTCGGCGCGCAAAAGGCGAACCAGCCGCGACCGCTCGGCCTGCCGCTCCTTCGCGGTCGCACGCAGCTCCTCGATGCGGTCGATGCGCGCGCGCGTCTCGTCGCTGTCTTCGCCGATATAGCTGAACCGCATCTCCGTGCCGACACGACGGGCCGCGTACCAATAGGCCTTGTCGCCGCGCTCTTTCAGTGTCGGCTTACCCTCGACACCTGACAAGGCGTCATCCCTCAGGAGCCGCACCAGATCGGTATAGGCGCTCATCGCGATGCTGCTGAGTGGGATCATGCCTATCATTTCCAGGTTTTGCTTGGCACGCATATACCTATCAAAACATCAAATTGCTAGGCAAGACAGCGAAGACGGTTTCAAGGACGTGCGGCCGGCACCTCATGACCGCGCCGGAACCAGGCACCAAGAACCGCTAAAGCCCTTCAAACATCCGCGCGTCTCATCATTTGAGCTTGAGCCGACGCCACCAATGCGCCGCCCATGAGAAACGAAGAAAAGGCCACCCGAAGGCGACCCTCTCATTTCACCTCTCCGTTGTCGTCTTCGCCGGGTCGGCAACCCGCATGACCGTCAGACCCTTCGCTTCTGCCTTCTGCCCGAGGTTCAGCGCGACCCCGTTGCCACCGAAGAGCACGGCCCCGGTCGCGGCGAACTTGTCGTCCAGCATCTCGTCGTTGCATTTAAACGGAGCCGCCCGCCCATGCGCAGACCAGCGCGGATCGAAGCGGGCCTGGGCGACCCCTCTCGCGCGCGCCCACCGGGCCGCGATCATCTCGGCCCCGTGCTTGCCGCCCTTGTGGCAGATGAAGATATCCTGATTGCGGGTCTGCTTGATGCGCTCCCGAACCTTGTCGAGCGTGTTGAAGATGACGTCGATATCGCTCCAGTCGGTCGCGCCCGAGACGATCAGGGGCACCCCCTCAACCTTCGACTTGGCGGCGGTCTCGCGATCATGCTGCTCGAGGAGTTGCCTGGCCTCGAAGACGGCCCCGGTCTCCTGTGCCCGGACGCTGGCGCGCGATCCCGATGCCGGGATGAAGGCGTGGCCGGTTTCGACCTCGTAGCATTCCGCCGCCGCCTCAGACATCGTCTCGATGGCGCCGACGATCTCGCGCAGATGCAAAAAGCGGGCCTGGGCCTCTTCCAGGGCGGTCTCGGCGATTTCCGATCCGTCGTGGCTCTTCGCCAGCGCCCCGATCTTGTCTGCTATGCGATCGACTTCCGTCCCGAGTGCCACCTTGCGGCGCTGAAGGATGGTCGCGAGCCCGTGTGCGAGCGGTTCGATCTCGGCCTCGAGCCCGGTGCTGCGCAACTGCCCAAGCAGGGCCTCGAAGGTCTCGCGGATGATGCTGTCTTTCAGAATGTGATCCTCGGGGATCGGCAGATGGGCGTCCTTCTCAGTCAGGCCGAAAAGTTCGATGGTCTCATAGGCATTCGCTTGGTCGTAGGCCATGTTGGGTTCTCCAGATATCGGTTGTTCGACCACCACGTGAGTGTGGTGGCATGGCCGAATGTCTGGTTCTCCGAATCTGTCCGGGTCAGGGACGGCGCAGCCGCCGGCTTGCCGGGCGCAAAAGCTTTCTGGGCAAGGCGCTCACGACGCGCGCGCCCTCACGCACTGGGCTTCCCTCGCCACTTCCACCGCCCTCGCCGAAAAGTTTTGCGATCCTTGACGCGGGCTGATTTGGGGGCCATCCGGAGGATATGCTTCCACGCTCATGTGTGTGTGATTTACGGTAGGTTTGCCCGACGCGAGCAGGCAAACGGCGCGACCGGACGCGACAAGACGGATGGAGCGGCGGGATCGTTTTGCCTGCGGCAAAACAGACCAGAGCGCAATCCGGCGGAGCGGCCGGGGAGCGACGTGCTCGCGAGACGGGCAAGCCGGGGGCCTGGGTGCGACGCCGCGGTGAGGCCGCATGGCCGAATGCGCGACGGACCGCAGGGCCGTTCTCTCCTGCGACACGCGAAGCCGAGCAGGGGAGGCCGCCAGGCCCTTGCCGCATCCAGTCTGCAAGCGCGAGCAAACTCATGTCGTGAAGTTGGAAGTCGACATTAAGAACATCCAAACGCCGGGTATTGTTCTGCACTGCCGCAAGGCAGCTTCGAGCCCACAGGAGAAGTGTCAGATCTTCTCTGCGTGCGCTCGCAGCGCGACTTTAGCTGCAGCGGCATAAAATTTCGTGCTGCCTTGCAGGGAGAATAGCAGCCATTCGCTAGTTATTTAGGGATCTTCCCGGGAGGCTCGTTGAGATTTCTGGCGACCGCACCAAGCCTTCGAAATCGCCAACCAATAAACACTATTGTCTATTGGCCAGGGTGTCCTCAATTTTTTTCATTACTTCTTCCAGCGTGAGGCGTTCCTCTTCGGTCAAGCAATCCACAAGCTTTGCTTGGGTATCAACGTGGTCAACAACCACTTCGTCGATCTTCTCAAGCCCACTCGCGGTTAACTGGACATAAGCTTTTCGGGCATCGTTCGCGTCCACAACCCGTTCAATTAACCCGGCGCGCTCCAGCCTTTGGATTCTGTTGGTAGTTGATCCCGAACTGATCATCATCCAGTCCATCATTTCTCCTATCGACCTTCGATAGGGAGACCCTGCTCGCCTTAGGGTGGCCAAAACATCAAATGCAGCAGCATTGATACTGTGTTTCGCGAAAGTCGCATTCATCGAATTTGCGAATCGACTGGACACGCGGCTTACCCTCCCAACCGTGCCCATAGGGGTTACATCCAAGTCGGGACGTTGCGCCCGCCACTGCGAAAGGATTTCTTCAACTCTGTCCATGCCACTGTTCTATCGAGAAATTCTCTCTACCTCAAGATTTTTCTCTCTAAGTGAAGATAAATATCTTGACGTAAAGATATCCCACGATATCTTCACATCAAGATATTCTGGAGGCACCATGAACAAGACCCAGGCAATCGCGCTAACCGCCCTTGTCCCATTCATATGGGGAAGCACATTCGTGGTAACGACTGAATTGTTGCCAAACAGCGGTGCGTTTACGAACGCTTCGATACGGGCCCTTATGGCCGGGTTTCTGTTGCTCCTTCTGAACAGGGAATTCCCGAAAAAAGAATGGCTTTGGAAAATCGTGGTCGCCGGCGCGCTGAATTTTTCGATCTTCTGGTGGTTGCTGTTCGTGGCCGCATACCGGCTTCCTGGCGGCGTTGCCGCGACGGTCGGTGCCATCCAACCCCTTTTCGTCTATGCGCTGGCCGTTTGGCTGCTCAATTCAGCAATGAACTGGCGCATTTATTTCGTCGCTTGCTGTGGAATCCTTGGTGTCGCAATGCTTGCGATAACGCCCGCGGCAGAGATTGACCCGATCGGCATATCCGCTGCGATCGGCGGCGCCTTCTCCATGGCGATGGGTGTCGTTTTGACCAAACGCTGGCAGATGCAAGTCTCCCCTTTGTCGTTCGCGGCATGGCAGCTAATCGTCGGCGGGGCTTTGTTGTTGCCTGCTGCGATCGTGCTCGAAGAGCCCTTTGCTCCGATGACGGTTAACAACCTGGCCGGTCACCTGTTTCTAGGTGTGATCGGCGGAGCGCTCACCTATGCGATCTGGTTTAAGGGCATATCACGTTTGGGCCCTGTTATCCCAACGACGCTTGGGTTCTTTAGCCCTCTGACGGCCATGTTACTGGGTTGGCTCATCTTGGACCAAACCCTGACGATGATCCAAATTTTGGGCGCGTTCGTGGTCCTGAGCAGTGTCATGACTGGTGTATGGCTCCAGACCAACGACACGAGAACGTTCTCTGTCAGAAATTTGGTAAAGCAAAAAACTCCAACTTCCGGCTCAAGGTCAGGGTGTTCGTCCAAAGACCCGGAAGAGTACACGAACGATCCGTTCTCACATCCCGATATTCGAAAGATGTCAGCGAGGGAGACATCGGACCTGCCGATCGAACCCCGCCGCATCCTGCCCAAATAATCGACGCAAATCTTTATGACTGGAGACTACAATGACCTCATCAGAACAAAATTCCTGCGCATCGATGGAACTGACGAATTCGTTGATCGCCAAGTATAATGCGAGGCTTGTTGACGCGCCGCACTCCATCGTCGCCCAGACGCAAAGTGACACGCTCTCAATGGTCCGTTTGCATCAGGCCGCAGCCTCCATCGTCGCCCGGATTTGCCAATCGAACTCCAGGGGCACAATTGTCGGGGTCTTTGCATATCCGGGATTTGACCTGCTTGCCGGGATGTGGGGCGCGCTGCTGTCGGGCTCGGCATATTGCCCGTTGTCGCCGGATTATCCCGAAGATCGACTTCGCTACATGATCGAACAGTCGAACATGTCGACGATTGTGTGTGAAGCAGGCCTCGAAGCTGAACTTCGCGATATCGCCGGGGGGCATGTCGAGGTCATCACACCAGATTTCCAGAATACGTCCCATATCGGTAACGAATTGCCCGAGCCCGTTCAATCAAATGATCTGGCCTATGTAATCTTCACGTCGGGCAGCACGGGCCGTCCGAAAGGCGTCTTGATCGAGCACGGCAACATAGCCAGGCAAATGTCCTGGTTACACGAGAGCTTCGATCTTGGTGGTGAAACGACCATCCTGCAAAAGACGCCCTTCAGTTTTGACGCGGCTCAATGGGAACTCCTAAGCAGCGCCTTCGGTGCCAAGTTAATCTTTGGTTCTCAGGAGGGGTACCGGAACCCGTTCGAACAGGTCAGGCTGATACAGAAGTTCGACGTCACGATGCTTCAATGCGTGCCCACTCTGTGGCGCGCCCTGTTGGAGACAGAGCAACTTGAGAACTGTACATCTCTGACAAAGATATTCTCGGGCGGAGAAGCCCTGTCACGAGAATTGGCGCGCGATTGCGTCGAAGCGCTTCCGGGTGCGGAGATGACAAATCTCTACGGTCCGACCGAATGCACGATCAATGCGTCCAGCTTCAAAGTTACGCAAAGCTGGCTGTCAACCGATCAGCACACCGCGCCGATCGGGACTGCTGTTGCAGGAACAGATCTTGTGATTTTGGACGACGATGGCTCCGAAGTTACCGAAGGTGAAGTCGGTGAACTGCATATCTCAGGTGCGCAGGTGGGCCGTGGTTACCTGGGCAGTTATGATGAGACCGCAAAGGCGTTTTTGAGTGATCCGGCGGACCCGTGCCGTCCGATGTACAAAACCGGAGATCTCGCGAAACGCAACAGTGATGGAACCGTCCAGTTCGTCTCGCGTATTGATGGGCAAGTCAAAGTGAGAGGCTACCGGATCGAACTGGACGAAATCCGCAACGCAATCGAAAACCATGATTGGGTAAAAACAGCCGGTGTATTCGTAGAGAAAAACCCCAATACTGGTGCAGATGCCCTGATCGGCTGCGTCGAGCTTAGCCCGAACCAGGCACAATTGATGGATGCCGGCGACGCCGGAGATCACCATCGGTCGAAATCCAACAAGCTGCAGGTCAAAGCTCAGCTTTCGGGGCTGGGGCTCAGAACGCCCGTGGAATTGGCCGCTAAAATCCGGGTTGATCTCCCGGGGTATGAGGCTGCGGAACATCAGACCGATTTGGCATTTGCAAGAAAGAGCTATCGGCATTTTGAAGGAAGCAAGCTGGTCTCTACAAGCGAGATCACAGAGGTCTTGAAGAGCGCCCTTGCCGGAAAAGGAATCCAGCATCATTCACCCGTCACATTACAAGACCTTGGGACGATGCTTCGCTACTTTGGGCAGTTCAGCAGTCCGGAACGCCTTTTGCCGAAATACGCATATGCCTCCCCGGGCGCTCTCTATGCGACCCAGATTTACCTGCTTGCCAAGGGACATGATGAACTTACTGACGGCGTGTATTATCTGCACCCCGTTGAGCATGCACTCTATCGGGTCGCGCCGTCTCCAAAGACCGCCGACGCAGGCCTTCAGATCCAATTTATTGGGAAATCCCGCGCGATCTCAGATGTCTACAAACTGAATGTCCGAGAGGTGCTCGATTTTGAAGTGGGCCATATTCTGGGGCTTTTCGACGAGATATTACCCGGGTTCGGCATGGCCGTCGGCACCCCACATAACATCAGTACGTTGTTGTCAGATGTCGGTGCGAACCAGGACGATCATTACCTTGGCGGTTTCCGCCTTGCGACGCATGAGAACGACGCCTGGCAAGGCCCCCAAGTAACAGCTTATCTGCAGCGCATCGGCAACGGCATCTTGGATGTTGACACCGGTTTCCATGAGCTGACGGATCATGGCTTGTTGAAACGTGATGACAAGGTGATCGAACGCAACCACGTCATTGCGATCAACCAAAAGGTGTTCGAAAGGTCGCAGTTTGGCATCAGTCTTTGCACCCCCGGGTTAGAGGGCCATCTCGCCTATGTCGCTTTGGGTCGCGCCATGCAGAGACTTCAGATGAACCATGGTCGCCTCGGCTTCATGTCATCCGGATACAGTTCGTCGTCGGGGCATGATCTGCGCGCCGCGACGCGGTTTTACGATCTGGTGGGGGAACGCAAAGGGGCATTTTATTTCTGTGTTGGCGGTCGGATAAGCTCCGCGCAGATATCGCATCGCGGTATGAAGGAAGACAGTGTTCACTCAAAAGGTCCGCTGGAGCTTATCAAGGACGATCTGCGGTCAAAACTGCCAGATTATATGGTGCCCAACCATGTCGTATTGGTTGACCGGATCCCGATGTCAGCCAACGGAAAGCTCGACAAGGTTGCGACCAGGGCCCTTATCGATTTGACCGCCCTGCATGACACGGGACAGGGCCGTGCGCCGCGCAATGGCGTCGAAACTGAAATCGCTCGCCATTGGTCAGGCATCACCGGCAGCAAGAAGGTGAGCATCGTAGAATCGTTTTTCGAGGCAGGTGGGGATTCGCTGGGTGCCGTGAAACTGATTATGTCACTGAATGAGGCGTTTGACGTTGAACTGCCGCTCGAAATCATCTTCGAGGCCGCGACAATCGAAGCATTGGCAAAATTGATCGAGACCCAGGAACCGATCAATACGAACCGGCTGGTGGAACTCGCGCCCGGCGTTGGTGAGCCCATCTTTTGCTGGCCGGGTCTGGGCGGGTATCCCATGTGCCTAAGAGCGCTTGCGCGGGAGTTGTCGCAAACCGGCCGGGCCATCATGGGGGTACAAGCCTATGGCCTCAACCCGCAGGAAAGATCGGATGACGAGATATTTGCCATGGCCGCACGCGATGTCGCAGAAATCCGCCGGCATCGACCTTCGGGTCCTTACACCCTGATCGGATATTCATTCGGTGCGCGGATCGCTTATGAGACGGCCTATCAACTGGAAGCCGCGGGAGAGATCGTCGACAATCTGTTCTTGATCGCTCCCGGCAGCCCGAGGTTGAGACAGAACCAAGCCGCCATGGTTGACAGGCGGGCCTCATTCGACAACCCGGAATATGTGTCGGTGTTGATATCGGTGTTTACACGTCAGCTTGGCGGCCCGGAGCTTGTCGAATGTCTTGATACGGTTGAAGGTCGCGAAGAATTCAAAGAGTTCGCAAAACATCTGGCCGGTGATGTTCCACTCGCCGTGGTCGAACGCATTACCGAGGTTGCGATCGCGTGTTTAAACACAACCTACCGACCACATGAGCTCACGGGCCACAGTGTCCAGGCGCCAATCACCGTTTTGACGGCGGCGGGCGATGATCCTTCATTCATCGAAGATGAATCAGTCCTTTCTGAATTTTCCCCAAACTATCTTGAGTTGCCGTGCGATCACTACCGGCTGCTCTTACCAGATGGCGTCGAAATGCTCTGCAGGCACATCATTTCCCAGCTTGATTTTCTGTCACGATTTGATCGCGTGGCCTGACGCCAGCCAAGCAACTGAAGGAGTTCATCCATGAAAGATCTAAATACTCGCGAATTGCTGTCCTGGTCAGAAGAGGTCGCGGATGCGCAGGCCGATGGTGATGCCATTGTGGCACTGGAATCCAATGTGATCAGCAACGGCCTACCTTACCCTCAGAACCTAAAGACCGTCGAGGAAATCCAGATGGAAATCCGTCAGGCCGGCGCGGTACCTGCGATCATCGGTGTTGATCATGGGCAGCTCTTGATTGGCATGACCCAATCACAGGTAGAAACGTTTGCCAAACAACGGGCGAAGAAGGTCAGCAGTCGTGATCTTGGGCCTGCGCTGGCGCGTGCTGAACGGGCCGCAACGACAGTCAGCGCGTCATTGCTTGCCTGCGAGGCAGCGGGTCTGACATTCTTTGCCTCACCCGGGCTCGGTGGTGTGCATCGCGGTGCGCAGACATCGTTCGATATCTCATCGGATCTTGTGCAGCTGACCAAATCGAACGTCGTGGCCGTCACGGCCGGGTGCAAATCCATACTCGATATTGGCCTCACGCTGGAGTTCCTTGAGACCCATTGTGTCCCCTGCGTCAGCTATCAATTTGAAGATTTCCCGGCATTTTTTGTCCGCAGCAGCAGCCACCGGAGCCCAGAGCGGATCGACAGTCTCGATGAAATATCGCGAGCAATCACGATCCATCGCAATTTGAACAATCGTTCGGGATTTCTGGTGACGCAGCCTACCCGCGAGGAAGATGCCATAGACTCCACGCTGGTTGAAAGCGCGATTTCATCCGCGCTTAGCGAGGCTGCCGAGATTGGCGTGACTGGCAAGGACGTCACTAATTTTTTGATGCGTAGCGTGAATGCGGCGACTGACGGCCTTTCGGACAGGGCGAATGCGGCCGTTCTGATTTCAAACGCATGTTTCGCGGCCGAACTGGCTGTGAATTATGCGCAAACATCCAAGACATTCGAAGGAGCGATGTGATGGCCTATGCCGCAATTTTTGATCTTGATGGCACCCTGATCGATACGCCGAATGCGATCGTTCAGATGATGCAGAACGCCCTTGTCGAGATTGGCCATGGTGCTGTTGAAGAAAGCAGGATCCGCAGGATGATCGGGCTTCCGCTGGAACATGGGGCAGCCAATATTCTGGGTTCCGATCCGAGTGATGACATAACCCTGGAACTGGTGCAGCTTTACCGCCAGCAATTTCTGAACTGGATGGTTCCTAAATCCTCCGAACTCATCTTCCCAGGTGTTTGGGACGGTCTGAACAGGTTGCAACGGGCCGGAATAAAGGTCGGCCTGGCAACATCGAAATATCATTCAAGTGCAGAGGCGGTGCTGAAGTCGGCCGACATCTGGAAGTATTTTCTGGCCGTCGCCGGATCCGACAGTGTCGTGCGGCAGAAACCGGATCCCGAGATGGCCCAATATGTCTGTACGAAGCTCAATTGCGCTCCGGACAGATGTGTGGTGATCGGCGACACGGTTCATGATCTCAAGATGGGCCGATCAGCCGGCATGCGCACAATCGCTGTCACATACGGTGTGGGCAATCTCTCAGATCTTGGTTCTGCGACACCGGACTGGACGGCTCACAACTTTGATCAGGTCGTCTCGACACTTATGAAATTTTCAACCCCCCAGACAACGGCTGCCTAAACAGCCTGAAAGGAGACAGTTATGAACAAACAACTGCGCAAGAATTTCCAGTACCATCATCCGGCACCGGCTTTGCTGCCACAGACAAAGGCGCTTCGTGCCATGCACGCAGCGATCCGAGATCGCTATGCACCACAGCACACCTTTGTGCATCATTCCCGCCGAATTATGAGGTTGCTGATCGAACAGGCGCTGGATCTGCTGCACTATGAGGACACAACATCAGAGACCCCGGCCGGGGCCATCTATCACGGTTACAAACTGTCCAGCCAGGTATGCGGCGTTTCAGTGCTTCGCGCAGGCGATAGCATGGAGGCTGAATTACGTGATGTCTGCCCCGATGCTCCCATCGGAAAGATCTTGATACAAAGGGACAGGGAAACTCATCAGCCGAAGTTCTACTTTGCAAATCTTCCTGATGACATCTCCACGCGCCAGGTGCTGTTGCTCGATCCGATGCTGGCAACAGGGGGCACGGCCGTAGAGGCCATCTCGACCCTTCAGACCTACGGTGTAGAGCCGAAGAACATTGTTTTCGTAACGCTGCTCAGCGTTGCGAACGGGTTGAACAAAGTCTATGCGGCCTTCCCTGAGGTGCGCGTCGTTACCTCCTCGATCGAGGAAGAGCTTAACAGCAACGCCTATATGCTACCTGGGATCGGAGATTTTGGTGATCGCTATTTCGGGACATATACGATTCCGCGGCGGGACGCGGCAGGGAGTATGAACGATGCTTGAGACCGTGCGACAGACCCGGTTTCCGGTGACTTTGGTTCAGGAATGGTACGAAAAGTCTGATCCTTCGTTGCTGTCGCCCGATTTCATATGCACCGCGGTCGGTTATGGCACGAAACAATCGGTCTACAAAGGATCGGAGGGGATGCTGAAAGAGTTCTTCGGCGAAATCGGAGACAAATACGATGAATGGTCTCTCACAATGGATCGGATGATCGACGCGGGACAATCGATCATCGTTTTGGGAAAGTATGACTCAAAGCCTAAGAACGGGGAGTTGACCAAATTGCCATTCGTCCATGTCTGGGACATTTCCGATAGTCGGATCCGGTCCGTGACATGTTTCACCGATACAAGCAATTCCTCTCGGCAATAACGAAAACAAGACAGTTATTGCTGTGAATAGTCCCGAGGTTTTGTAGGGGCCATCCGGTCCCTACATGTGCCTTCTGCTAAGCAGGCTGCTGCGATAGTTCGACGAAATACTAAGATTTCCCATGTCTCGATTCTTGGTTCCGGACGGCTCGTAAGGTGGGTCTGGATTCAATCAGTCTGAACAGTTTTGAACGACCGCTTGAGGGAAATCTGCTGTATAGCCTAAAGGATGTCGCCGCCGGTGCGAGCGGATGCTGCGTGCGCAATAGCCGCGTCCGCAAAAGGCGGCTTCGTCCTGTGTGGATGGCGTCTGCATTGCAAGGATAAAATGCGTTGATTTCGCGGTTGGTCAGTACAGTCCTGTGTCCGGCCTTTGATCGCGGCGTCGATACTTGCCGCTGGCCTTGATGGGTTCCGCAAACCTGCTCCCAATCGGCGACGCGAACCTGTGAGTTCAGGACAAAGCACGGGATTTCAGGTTTTCGGATGACC
>Ga0316209_1001976_pt1 | contig 18250 bp, 14 predicted proteins | sample 6monopyrite_MG_FD_204945 | JGI IMG/M metagenome (GOLD analysis project Ga0316209, IMG submission 204945) | Microbial mat bacterial communities from mineral coupon in-situ incubated in ocean water Damariscotta River, Maine, United States -... | ecosystem: Environmental > Aquatic > Marine >...
CTATACTATAGAGCAAATCGTGACACTGTCAAAATAGCCGGTTTGTAGGATAAATATGGTGGCTAATGTCTGCTTTCGGAAGCTTTATATCCGACAATGACAACTGTCTGCTTTGTGGTGTTCAGCGACCACTTTACTTTTAAAACCCAGCAATTACAGGCCTGTCATCAATTATGGTCGCATGCATCAGGTAAGCAGACAGTTTTCTAAACTATTTATATTGAGTTATTTCATTTAAGCCTCGTGCCTTGTCACATGATTCTGCAGTTGCGCAAAGTGTAAGGTTGTATTTGTACGTAACTTGTATGGTCTTAAAAGGCCGCATCGAATCCTAGCAGCAGGTAATTTTCACTGGTGAGATGCCCGGTGTAAAAAGTACCGGTTTGGGTTTCTTTATCCTGGAAATCATAATTTAATTCTATAACTCCTTTCACGTTGCGCATGAAGTAATAAGACATGTTGAAGGTAATACTACTGATATCAATACCTTCATAAATGGTGTCGGTATTATCAAAATCGCCGCCATCAGCGTAGTTATACAATAAAGAGTAAGTCCATTTATTATTGGTAATATAGTCCACACCAAAAAATAGACCCAACCATTTATAGTTGGTATTGGCATCTATAAAACCATCCCATTCATTCCATAGTGCCTGGCCAAACCAGTGGGCACTGCCGCCAATTTTACCGGAAGCATCCACACCAATAATATTCTTATCGGTATCGCGAGTTCCGCTTAAAGTACCGGCATTACCTGTGGCATTTTTCTGTTCACCGGCATAGGCAAACAGACCTGCCCCGACGGATCCGATATCACTACCCAGCCGGACAAAGGCAGCCTTGTTGTTGTCATTATCAAATAAATGATCTGGGCGACGATAGCCTGGACTATTAATGGTAACGTTTGCATTGATACCATTGCCATTAACCAGACCGACATCGAGTTTAAATGAACCGATATCGCGGCCGAAGATGGCACCGCGTTCATAAGTAATCCCGGCCATGCGATAAGCCATAAAATCCTGAAAAGTCAGACGTGTTTCACGCGGGAACATTAAATCAGATACCTGAAATTGCCCAAGCATAGTGCTGATGCCAGTATCGAATGCATTGTCATGAGAAAACCAGGCATCTTCAATGACCGTCTCACCGTTCCCGCCTTTTTCAGCAAAAATACCGTAGAAATAATAGGTAATGTGATCAGACAAAGGCGCGCTTGAAATAAGCTTGATGAGATAAGGCGCCTGAAAATCACTATCCGCCTGGGTACGTTTGCCAGTGACGACGTCGATTGTCTCTGCATCCCGTCCTTGAACATAGGCCTGGGCACGGATGGCCAATGGTATATAAGCAGGCAAAGCCAGCTCATCATCTCCGGTTTTTACAGTGTAATCTTTCCAGTTGGGAAGACGGTAATTATTCTTAACAAATTGATGACCGAAGTCATTCAATCTAGGAAATGCGCTATGACAGGTAACACAACTTATGCCATATTGGCGTGCAAACATGGGAGCGGCCTGTACGGAGAGTGTTTGTAAAAGACCAAGGCTAATCAACCCGAAAAACAAGAGTCGCAAAGAATGGTTCATGACGAAACCTCACTGTATAGCGATTGTTTAGGTACGCATATTACCTATTAACTCTATGAAGCATCAATGACGTGAATCAAATAAAGCACCGCATCATCGGGGGCAGGTATTGCATTTCACATTTTCTTGATGTGGAATACAAGACCTGAACCTGTTTGGCGTTGGTTAACTAGAGTCACGAGTTATGAAATGTCCTTACCGCTGACCGTCCTTATAACGGCCATTTTTTTGCTTAAACTAAAATAGTTTGAACATTATTTTATTTTACAACATGCCGAAAACTTTCAACTATATTAGTAGTTCACTTTCAGATTAATACGACTTGGATCAACCAGACGATTTCCATATTGAATGGCCGCTTTGAATTTATTTTAGCTTTATATTAGATTTAGCTAACAGACAGCTTTGGGTGGTTACGAGACTAGTATACACATATCTCTGATGTCTGATTTGTGGTCAGGCTGTGTGAAAACTCAAAATATTTTTTGTTTTTGAAGCGTCATCCCTAAATACACATTGTTTCATGTGATATTTACGAAATAACTCCCACTTAATATCTGTTATCAGATCCATAGCAACAGTCATTTACCACTTTCAAATTTCAAAAATAGTTTTCACACAGTCTGTGGTGTTTTGAGACACTCACTTCTAGGCTGAATTGTCTGATTAAGCCCAGATCCGTTTTAAAATATGTAAGATTACATTTGAACTAATACACGTTAGCTCAGGCTGACGATATAAAGCGCGATACGAAGAGAGTCGTTGATTAAGCCTGCCCACACGGCTCAATTCAACACCACCTCTTTCGGCACGCCCAGGTGATATCCCTGCCCATAATCCACACCCATCGCTTTTAGCAGATTAAGTGTTTCCTCATTTTCGACCCATTCCGCGATAACCTGCACTTTCATCACATGCCCTACCCGTACAATGGCATCCACCATTGCCCGGTCAATCGGGTCATTTATCATGTCGACAACAAAAGAACCGTCAATTTTAATATAATCTACCGGCAGATTTTTAAGGTAGGTAAAGGAGCTCAGACCACTGCCAAAATCATCCAGCGAGAACCGGCAGCCCCGGGCTTTTAATGCCTTTATAAACTGACCGGCTTTGGCCAGGTTGCTAATGGCGGCGGTTTCGGTAATTTCAAAGCATATTCTGTTGAGATCTGTATGGTGCTTATCAGCCATATCCAGAATATATTCAAGCAAGCCCTCATCCACTAACGAGGTGCCGGACAGATTAATCGCCACAACCTTATCCTCACAATCACAGCAAATCACAGCCATATACTCAAACACCTGTCGCACCACCCAGCGGTCAATTGCGGGCATTAAATTATAACGCTCGGCGGCCGGAATAAAGCTGCCCGGGCGTATCATCACCCCTTGCTCATCACGCATACGTAGCAGTATTTCACAGTGCTCAGTGCCGGAATGACGGCTATGTATAGACTCTACCGGCTGCATAAACAGGACCAGTCGATGCTCCTGCAGTGCCTTTGATATTCGCCCGGCCCAATGCATCTGCCCATGACGTTCCGCCAATATGGCGTCGGACGGTTCATAAACATGCACCCGGTTACGACCCATGTCTTTGGCCACATAACAGGCCATGTCAGCCGAAGAGAGTACACTGACAAGCTGCATGTTTTCTGCATTTATGCCCACAACACCGATACTGGCACCAATTTCAAAACTTCTGTCCTGCCAGGCAAAACGAAAATCTTTAACCGTTAACCTGACTTTTTCAGCCACCTCGGTGGCTTTTTCCAGCCCACAATTTTCTAACAACAGGCCAAACTCATCGCCCCCCAAACGCGCCAGTACATCGCCTTCGCGGATGCAGGTTTTTAATAACTCGGCCAATTGACGCAGCAACTCATCACCGGCGACATGGCCACAGGTATCATTAACAATTTTAAATTGATCGAGATCGAGATAACAAAACGCGTGATGACGGTTTTCTACTTTTATATTTAATAACAGATCTTCTAATATTTCTTCAAACATGCGCCGGTTTAGCAGGCCGGTCAGCATGTCGTGACTGGCCTGATAAGACAGCTGACGACTTAATTTACGCTCATGACTCACATCCTGAAACACCATAACCGTACCGATGAGATCACCCTTGTCATTGCGCATGGGCGCCGCGGTGGCTTCAATGGGTATAATCATTCCGTCATTTCGCAACATCGCGGAATGGTTTCTCAGCACCTCTACCTGACGTTTTTTCAGGCAGGCTTCAGTCGGACTGGCAACGGGCTGCCCCGTATCTTCTTGAATCAGACGAATCGCCTGGCTCAGGTTGGTTTCCCTGACCTGGCTTAAATTCAGCCCCATCAATCGCTCTGCCACCGGATTTAAGTACTGGATAATATTATCCGAATCGGTGGTAATCACCCCGTCCATAATAGAGTGCAGGGTAACCTCTGCCTGAACTTTTTCTTCGGACAGGGCTTTCTGTGAAGCTTCCAGTTCGCGCTGATGGGATAACACCTGATCAAGCGCCTGATTGATAAACTTCGCCAGATAGCCAAACTCATCATTGCGGTTTTCATTAAAGCGGGCGGTCTGATCCTCCCGGGCAAATTTCTGTGCCGAGCTAACCATTTTTAAAAGTGGCCGGGACAGCACAATCTGCAAAATTTTCTGCAAAATCATGCCAAATAGAAACACCATGCCACCGATAACCAGCAACATCTTTTTACGCGAATCTTTAATCGTCTGCTCAAAGCTGCGCATGTACACATCTAAATGCACCACTTCAATATCATTACTGAAACGCTCTGTGAGTATCAGCTGGCCTTTTATAAGCACCTGATCCGGCCCCAGCTCACCAAACTGATAGTGGTGTCCAGCAAACTCATAATGAATCGACTCGATGGGATATTGCGCTACAAGCTCAAGAAAAAACTCATCAACCAAAATGGACATGTACTCATGATCGTAGATATTTTCATGGTGATAGAGGTAAAGATTTTCTAATGCTTGCTCGATATGATTAATATTATTATCGTATTCACGGGTAAGCTGAGATTCGCGCTGTTTAAGAATATAGGTGGCAAACAACAGCCCGACTAATACCATTCCCCAGAATACAATACCCGTAACCTTGACGGACAGCGACATACTAACGGTTTGATTTTTATCATTTATGTCTGGCTTTAAGCTCATTTAAATCCAAGCCAGCGTATTGCAAGTAATACGGGGCACACACCACTCAGACCTGCGCCAAATATGGCAAAGCCCATAAACCAGGGGAAAAACCACAGCGCATCAACCAGGAAATAACCGATAAAAAGAAAACTGGCAACAGTGATTCTCCACACCCGTTCCGATTCGAAATTGAACTTCGCATTCTCAACCAGAGCCACATCGACATAAGCATAATCCTGTTTAAACAGGTGCTTGCGTATTAAAGCCGCCAGCATGGGGACCCGGTAATTCGTCAGGGCTTCTGCAAATAAAAGAATAATCAGGCCGTATAAGGCATAATCAATTTCAAAATATAAAACAACTAACAGCACGAAGCCTATTAGTGTTCTGTAGGTTCTATCAGACATAATATTTCCCGACCAAAACTTAATGGCCAACGTATTCAGCATCATCTCCCTATTTATTTTAGTCCAATATATTCAACGAGTTATATAACTAAATAACTGCGGTATTATACAGAGCATCTTGTAAATACTCACTTTATCAAAGCTCAATGATATTATACGGTAACGTTTTATTTTTTGATAATAACCATTGATTTTTGAATGCCGTAAATTAACACCAAACAGTTTACATAACAAAACTTTGCATACGTAAACGTTCCCGGTTTAACTGTAGCCACTGCAGTGCAATAAGCGGAATCGCTGCACATATTTTGCCGGATGCCATCAGGTCGTGCAGCTGTCCATAATCGATAACAAAAACCTTAATATCCTCTCCCTCATTTGCCACTCCGTGAATCCCTGTTGTTAGATCACTATCTACCAGCGCACATAAAACATGTATTTTTTCCGAGCAACCACCGGGGCTTGAATAAAAACTGTGTATCGGCTCAAAACTGTGCACCTCTACGCCTGACTCTTCGAGACACTCGCGACGAGCCACATCGGTAACTGACTCACCGGGCTCAATCATGCCCGCTACAATTTCCAGTAACCAGGGCCCTGCTTTATCGTCAATGGCACCGACACGAAACTGCTCAAGCAAAACAATTTTATCTTTAGAGGGGTCATACATTAAAACCGCCACCGCATCTCCGCGATGAAACCGTTCCCGCTGCACTTCGATTTCACCCCCCTGGTAAGTTTCATGCTGTATATGGCATAAATCTATTTTAAAAAATCCGTTATATTTCGGCTCAGATTTAAGTAATTTCCACTTCATATTTTTTTACCCGCAGCGTTAATAGCTGATACTATAGAAAAATAATGTATACACAACTACACAATTTAATTGGTCAGAAAATAATCCACAATAACCAGTCGTGCATTTTAATCGAAGTTATAGATAGTGGCCCGCTACTGGTTTTTCAGTGCCAGGATAAAAAACAAATCCAACATGACCAGCACGGTAATGCCAGCCGAAGATCTTTACCCACCTTTACGATTAAATGTGTCAATGAATTTAATACCGGTTTACATCCGGTACTAAAAGACCTGCTGAGTGAACAGGAACATAACGCTTTACTAAAGTGCCTGAAAATACTCTGATTTAAATTCGCTCAACACATGCATGTACCAGTGCGGGCCCCTGATAAATAAATCCGGTGTAAATTTGCACTAAACTGGCGCCCAGTTGAATTTTCTTTTGCGCATCATCCGCACAGCTGATTCCACCCACGGCAATAATCGGAATTTTTTTATTTAAATGCGCCGCCATTACCTGCAACGAATGATCCGCTCTGTCTTTTAATGGTCGGCCACTCAAACCACCCTGCTGATCCGCATCGGGTAAACCCTCAACGCCTTCACGTGACACCGTCGTGTTGCTCACTATTACACCATCAATAGCAAATTCAATAAATGTCTTAGCCAGTGATTCAATCGCACTGTCATCCATATCCGGTGCAACCTTCACCACTAACGGAACATACCTGTCCTGTTGCTGAGTTAGTTCTCGTTGTTTAAACTTTAAATCCCGCAGCAAATTAGTTAATGATTCACCAAACTGTAAATCACGCAGACCCGGCGTATTGGGTGATGAAATATTTATCGTAATATAATCTGCATGGGCATACACTTTTTGCAGACAGATTAAATAATCTTCCGCTGCATTTTCTTCCGGGGTATTTTTATTTTTGCCAATATTAATGCCCAGCACACCTTTAAATTCCGAGCGTTTTACATTCGCCAGCAAATTATCGACACCCTTATTATTAAATCCCATGCGATTAATAATGGCCTGTGCAGTGGTTAGTCTGAACAGACGAGGCTTTTCATTGCCGTCCTGTGGTAATGGTGTAACGGTGCCAATTTCGACAAAACCAAAACCACACTCAGACAGGGCCTGAAAATATTCACCCTCTTTATCCAGCCCTGCTGCGAGCCCTACCCGATTGGGAAAACTAATTCCCATTACAGTCACCGGTTTTAATTTAACTTTGCCAAATAAAAAACCGATTAATTTATATTTATGTAAATAGCTCAAGCTTTTCAGAGACAGCTCATGTGCGGCCTCCGGGTTAAACATAAACAAAACTTTTCTTACAATCCCGTACGGCACTAATGCCATAATTGCTGATCCTCCAAAATTTTCATTATCATTTGGTCATTCATTGTAATGCTAAAAAACAATTTGAATAAAACCTAAATCGTTTCAAAATACTCCACAATTAACTGTGCCGTTTTTTTATTTCTAAACTCATTTACATCCAGTCGGTAAGCCGCATGAATATAGCCGTCACTTTCCTGCATTAAAGTGGCTGGCGCATTAAATGCAATGGCTGATATGGGTTGCTCTGCATCCGGTGACTGTAACTCCATTTTAAGATGTTTTTCACCAACAACTCGCCAGTCGATGACTTCAAAATCCCCGTCAAAAGTTGGCTCTACAAAACACTGCCCCCAGGGTCCGGCATTTCTAATGGATTCAGCCAGAGACAAGCCAAAGTCCTCACCCTGCAACTCACCATCTGACTCTATCACTCCCTGCAGCGCATCATCATCTAACAGTTTTTTTACCTGCGCATTAAATGCACTTTCAAACTTTTTAAAATCGGCTTTTTTGATAGTCATCCCCGCCGCCATTGCGTGTCCGCCAAACTTAATGAGCATTCCCGGATTTTGCGTTGAAATAGATTCCAGCACATCACGAATATGTAAGCCTTTAATCGAACGGGCCGAACCTTTTATAAGCGTTTCATTGTCATTTGCAAACACAATAACCGGGCGATTAAATTTTTCCTTAATTCTTGATGCCAAAATTCCAATGACACCCTGATGCCAGTCACCATCGTATAAACAAATTCCATAGGGTAATTCGGCCTGACTCATGGAAGCTTCCAAATGCTGCAGACTTTTCATTGCCTGTTGCTGCATTTTCTGTTCAATTTCCCGGCGACTTACATTTAACTGATCTAACTGTTGTGCAATACCCATTGCCTGATTGGCATCATCGGTAATTAAACACTCAATGCCTAATGACATATCTTCCAGCCGACCCGCCGCATTTAAACGAGGCCCAATAGCAAATCCCAGATCACTGGAAACTATGCGATTAATATCACGTCCGGCAATATTTAAAATAGCCTGAATTCCCACGCAGGCTTTTCCGGATAACATTCGCTTTAAACCCTGGGCAACTAATATGCGATTATTTACATCCAGCGGCACAACATCCGCAACGGTTCCCAGCGCAACTAAATCCAGCAACTGCCCCATATTCGGCTCACGAATTTTGTCGTTAAAATAATTCATTTTCCGAAGTGCCGCCCGCAATGCCAGCATCACATAAAAAATAACCCCAACGCCGGCAAGATTTTTACTTGGAAAATTACACCCGGGCTGGTTAGGATTTACAATTGCATTTGCATTTGGCAACGCTGCACCGGCTAAATGATGATCAGTCACCAGCACATCAATACCCGCATCACGAGCCGCCTGCACACCCTGCACACTTGAAATTCCATTATCCACGGTAATGAGTAAATCCGGTTTATCCTGACACGCCACTTCAACAAGTTCAGGACTTAAACCATAACCAAAATCAAACCGATTTGGCACCAGATATGACACTGCCGTATGTCCGAGCATTTTTAATGCTCGAACACAAACCGCAGTACTGGTTGCACCATCCGCATCAAAATCGCCAACAATTAAAATTTTCTGTTTCTGTTGCAATGCATTTACAATTAATGCTACTGCTGCGTCAATACCCATTAACTGATCGAAACTCGTTAAATTAGCCAGGGAATATTCGATTTCTTCAGGCGAGTTTATTTTTCGATTACTGAGTACTTTTTGCAGAACCGGATGTAGATCAGATTGCATTAGTGAATCTGATACTTCACTGAAAATTCTTTTTATTTTCTTTGTTTGCATTTTGCCCTTAGGCTCCAGTCTGGTTTTAAGCTTTTGCATTTTAAAAATTTAACAACAAACACTGTCATATTCTGTTGAGCTACAACTACATTCATAAATATGAGACAATCGATGAATTCTTTTTCCAGAATTTCAATAGCTGCATGCGATCAATCCTGTACACCTGCCCGTTACACGGATAGATATATATTTCATCAATTTTCTTTGAAGACAATAAATTCATTATACGCTGCAGTGGCTCTTTACAAAATTGTGTGAGCGCTTCTAGCCACGCATCAACATCGCCATAACACACAGATTCGAACAATGCATCGAGCACTAAAACGGCAGATGAATCTATATTTTCAAACTCATTAACCGGCTGTAATGTTTTACCTGACGGTTGAGGCAATCCCTTAGCCAGCGCTATCGCCATTACTTCATCAGTAAACAACTGGTTCACCTGCATTTTTTCATCATCTGTTGAACATGCAGGCACATCCCATAACCACAGGCCATTAATCGTTAACTCTCCCCTCGCTTCCCGGCGCTGATTTACCTCATGCTGAAAGAACAGCATCTGCGCTTCATTAAGTATTTTTCGCCACCACAGGCCATCTTCACCTTCGGCTGAATCCTGTGGCATAAAATGCTTTATATCACGACCTAAGGCATAATCCAGCGAAGTAAACTCCAGGTTTAATGGTTTGTTGCTTTTTAAATACCAGCGATTTTCATCAGTAAAATGCAAACTTAAATTATCTTCTAAAAAATGCTGATTAAAGCTATCAACTAACAAGGCCGCCTCATCGCGAGTCGGCGAAACAATATCGGTACCAATTAAAATGGCATGATCAGTTTGCGCTTTAAAATGCACAGGATCTGCACGGTAATAAAAACCTTCTGAAGTATCAATTTCATCAAAAGCCGCCGTTAACTGGCACAGGGATAACTGACATTGCGGATGTATTAAATGTACAAGTATTTCATAGTAGGTACTGGACTTAAGATCTGCTATTTCAGCACGTGATAAAAGTTTATTAATCTGACTATACTCAGATTGTTTTAACGGTTGCTGAATATATGCGGGCAACTCATCTGCAAACGGCCCAAGCAAACCCGGCACAACAAGATTTAATTGCTTCATTAAATTTCCGAGCGTTGCCTGACACGTTGCCTGACAGCTTCAAACAGACACACGCCGGTTGCCACCGATACATTTAAACTTTCAACCTGACCCAGCATGGGCATTTTTACCAGCTGATCACAACTCTCACGGGTCAGTCGTCGCATGCCTTTTTCTTCCGCTCCCATTATTAAAGCCAGCTTTCCGGTTAACTCAATATCGTATAAATTATTTTCTGCTTCACCCGCAGTACCAACAATCCTAATTTCATTTTCATGTAACTGCTTGAGTGTCCGCGCCAGATTGGTTACCTGAAAAAATGCCATACTCTCCGCTGCACCGCAGGCGACTTTACGCACAGTTGGCGTAAGCCCGGCGGCACGATCTTTGGGCACGATAACCGCATCCACTCCAGCTGCATCTGCGGTGCGTAAACAGGCACCTAAATTATGTGGATCAGTCACACTATCGAGCACCAGCAACAAAACATTTTCTTTCTGCATAATATCTTCGAGGGACTTTCCTTCAACTTTCGCAGAGGATTTATAGCGAACGGCAACACCCTGTGTTTTATGACTGTCTGCCTGCTTTTGTAAATCGGTTTTTTTTAGGTATTCAACTGATATGCCCTGGGATTCCGCATAATTAACCAGCTGTGTAATGCGCTTGTCATGGCGGTTTTTTTCAACCATTAACTGTAGGATATTGATCGGATCATTACGAATGATAGATTCGACCGAGTGAAACCCAAAAATAATTTCAGATTGTTTTGCTTGCATTTTTAATTAGCTTTTGTTGGAGATTCTTTTATCTGATAATCTTGCAAAGGAGAGTCAATCGTTTGAGAACCTAAAGTCTGGTTTTTTACAGCCTGCTCAATATGTTTATCCAGTGTACCACCAAAGTAATAAACATTACCTACACCAACCAGTCGACCGGTTAATTCCTTGCCCACCGAATCAATAAACACTATCGTTGGTGTCACAATGATATTATATTTTTTTGCAAGCACATCGCCTGTTATCTCTTCACCTTTTTCATTTCGCAAATGATGATAACTTTCAATATAGACCTGTCTGAATAGTATTGTTGAATCGTAATCACCCGACCTGATCATTGGCAATAAAAACTCATCTTTAATAATTTCACAGTACTCACAATGCTCAGCTGTAAACAGCAACAGCACCGGCAGACCCTTTTTTTCAGCCTGTAGCTTTAACTCAGCCAGGTCTTCTAGCGTACCGATTTTTACATCGGCCTGAATATCGGCCTGAGCTGCATTAAAAAACAACAACAGATAAATAAAAAACAAAGACCTGACCTGAATTAAACTTGTGCTCATCTTAAAACCTGACCGCTACTTCTTTTTAACTTTTTTCTTAACTTTTTTCTTAACTTTTTTCTTAGGCGCTGATTTTTTAGGTGCCACTTTCTTAGCTACCTTTTTCTTAGGCGCGACCTTCTTAACAGCCTTTTTCTTAGGTGCTACTTTCTTAACTACCTTTTTCTTAGGTGCTGCCTTCTTAACTACCTTTTTCTTAGGCGCTACCTTCTTCACTACCTTTTTCTTAGGTGCTACTTTCTTAACTACCTTTTTCTTAGGCGCTACCTTCTTAACTACCTTTTTCTTAGGTGCCACTTTCTTAACTACCTTTTTCTTAGGTGCTACTTTCTTAACTACCTTTTTCTTAGGCGCTACCTTCTTAACTACCTTTTTCTTAGGTGCTACTTTCTTCACTACCTTTTTCTTAGGTGCTACTTTCTTAACTACCTTTTTCTTAGGTGCTGCCTTTTTAACTACCTTTTTCTTAGCCACAGCCTTTTTCGGTGCTGCTTTTTTAGATGCCACTTTTTTCTTTGCTAGATTTTTCTTGGCAACTTTATTTTCAGGATTATTCTTTTCAGGCTTTTTCTTTTCTACAGGATTGTTTTTAGGCGTATCTTTTTTATGCGGCTTTTTCTTCGCCGCAAACTTGTGCTTCTTGCCTCCTGTATTTTCAACTTTTTTATCGGTATTCTTCGATTTCTTTTTCTTATCTTTCGATTTTTTAGCTTTATCAATCGAAACCACCGGTGCCAGCTCTCTGTCTTCATCATGGCTGATTAATTCAAAATCAATCTTTCGCTCATCCATATTTACGCTGGCAACATTTACCGTTACTGCGTCACCTAACTGGAACACCTGCCCTGTGCGCTCACCAAACAAACGATGCGTGACCGGCTCAAACTTATAATAATCTTTTGGCAGATTCGTAATATGCACCAGACCTTCAACAAATATTTCATTTAGTTCAATAAACAAACCAAACGAAGTCACTGAAGTGATGGTACCTTTAAAGTCTTCACCAATGCGTGTCTGCATGAAATCACATTTTAATGATGACACTGCATCACGGGTAGCTTCATCTGCACGGCGCTCATTAGCTGAGCAATGCTCGCCAAGATGTACCATGTCACTTTCCCGATAAAAATACTGGGCAACTTTTTTACCCTGCACCACATGGCGAATCGCACGATGCACGAGTAAATCCGGGTAACGACGAATCGGCGAAGTGAAGTGTGCGTAATGTTCTAATGACAATCCAAAATGACCATCATTTTCCGGTGAGTAAACCGCCTGCTGCATTGAGCGCAGTAAAACTGTCTGAATTAAATGAAAATCAGGCCGTTCTTTTGCCTGATTAATAATGCTCGCGTAATCGAGTGTACCCATCTCACCTTTACGTTTAACCTTCAAACCCAGACCCTTAACAAAATCGATTACATCATCAATTTTATCGACTTTAGGCCCCTGGTGAGAACGGAACAAGCCGGGGATTTCATGCTTACCGATAAACTGTGCCGCCGAAATATTGGCCGATATCATGCACTCTTCAATAATCTTGTGCGCTTCATTTCTGGAAGTAGGCACAATCTTTTCAATGCGCTGATTATCATCAAACACAATACGGGTTTCAGTGGTTTCAAAATCAATTGAACCACGCTTTTTTCGGGCTTTAATTAATTGCTTGTACAGCGAATAAAGTGTTTCCAGATGTGGCAACACGGCTTTATATTCATTGCGTAATGCCTGATCGTTATCTTCCAGCATCGCAGAAACCTTGTTATAGGTTAAACGTGCATGGGAAAACATAACGGCTTCAAAAAAATCACTGCTAACCATTTTGCCCGATTTGTCAAAGTGCATTTCACACACCATGCACAGACGATCAACTTGAGGATTTAATGAGCATAAGCCATTGGATAAAACTTCCGGCAACATGGGAATAACCCGCTCCGGAAAATAAACCGAAGTCGCGCGATTATACGCTTCTTCATCGAGTGCCGTTGCGCGCTGAACATAGTGCGACACATCAGCAATGGCGACTAATAATTTCCAGCCTTTGGCGGTTTTTTCACAATAAACCGCATCATCGAAATCACGCGCATCTTCGCCATCGATGGTGACTAACGGTAAGTCGGTTAAATCAACCCGGCCTTTCTTATCAGCTTCGGTCACTAAAGGGTTAATGCCCTTAATTTGTTCTTTAACTTCATCGGGCCATAAAAACGGAATATTGTGTGCATGCATAGCAATGTCAATTTCCATACCCGGCGCCATGTGGTCGCCAATGATATCGGTAATCTTACCAATAGCCTTATTGCGGAAAGTCGGCTGCTGGGTAATTTCTACAATGACGATTTGCCCGTGGGTGGCTTCCCCGAGCATGTCCTGGGGCACCATAACGTCCTGGGTAATACGTTTATTGTCGGCCACCACAAAGCACACACCCGATTCAATAAACAAACGCCCAACGATGCGATTATTGGCACGCTCTATTACATTAATCACCGCGCCTTCGCGGCGGCCCCGGCGATCGATGCCGGATACCTGAACCACTGCCCGGTCACCGTGTAGCAGGGTACGCATTTGACGGCCGTGCAGGAATAAATCTTCGCCACCTTCATCGGGCACCAAAAAGCCAAAGCCATCGGGGTGGGCAATGACCCGGCCACTAATTAAATCTTCCTCATTCACCGGCACATAACCATCACGGCGATTTCGGATCAACTGACCATCCCGCACCATCGCATTCAGGCGTCGACGCAGGGCTTCTTTTTGATCCGGGCTATTCATTTCAAGACGCGCCAGCAAGTGATCATGGGACATCGTCCCCTCTTCATGAACCACTTCAAGAATCAGCTCGCGACTGGCAATCGGGTTTTCATAGTTACTGGCTTCACGCTCACTCTGTGGGTCTACAAGTGCTTTCTGGGATTTGTCATGTGAAACGTTAGAATTTGATTTAGACTTATTATGTGACTTTTTATGGCGCTTTTTATTTTTCTTATTTTCACGCTTAGGGTCTCGCTTAGGCTCAGGCCCACGATTACCATCTTGTTGCTTGCTGTCGTTCTTATTAAATTTTGACATTATTTAGGGTTCTAATTTTTTCGAGGCCCAATTGTACACAAAGCCGCCAAAGAATGCGCCAATTAGATGCAAACATAATGCTTTTGATTGACAAAAAACCAAACAATAGGTAAAGTTCGCGCCGTCTCGGATCAAACGATCCTAACGCACCCACATGCCGAGGTGGCGGAATTGGTAGACGCGCTAGCTTCAGGTGCTAGTGAGCTTTGGCTCGTGGAGGTTCAAGTCCTCTTCTCGGCACCAGTTGGTACACCTAAAAAAAACCAAGCAATAACGTTTTACTACTCTTTACTGGTTATTTTCTCTAGTTTTTATTTCAAATAAAACCACCTGACGCCTTAGTCTCGCGGACTTTATGATTTGTTTTTTTATTAAATACGCTTACGCGTTGTTTTATATACCTCATCATTTCGACGAGGCCCGGCCGCAATCACTAACACCTCAATTTTATCTTCGACGATCTTATATATGTCTTAAGAAGCTTTTGAGGAGCTTCTCGGCAATCCCCCATCATCACAACCTTTCCTTAAACACCGCCTGGATGTATTCCAAAAACGCTTTTACTTTGGGGATATTTAACCTGTGTTTAGGATATAGCGCGTACACGTCTACATCTGGCATTCCCCATTCTTCAAACAGCGGGATTAACGTGCCGTCTTTTACTTCTTGATGGCACATGTAATCGGGAATAATGGCGATGCCTACACCTTCTATCGCCATTTGTTTAAGGATGAGAAAATCGTCCACTAGTATTTTAGGTGTTACTCGAAATAGCTTCTGCTGCTTGCCGGATTTTAAGGCTACACGGCCATCATTATGTACGCTACTCATCAGCAAAAAATCGTACTGGCCCAATTGCTCAATAGACATTATTGTTCCACTGCGTTTTAAATAGTCTGGGCTGACGTATATTTTTCGACTGACCTGGCCTAAACGTTTGGCAATTAAACGGGAATCTTCAAGCGCACCAATACGGATGACTAAATCAAATCCCTCTTCAATTAGATCCACCCGCCGGTTAAGCAGGTTTAACTGTAAATTGATCTCCGGATATTGGTGCATAAACCGCCCTAGCACAGGCTTTAACACTTCATGCCCCATTCCCACAGACGCACCTATTCTGAGTTGCCCTTCTACCTTATTTAATATTTGAGCAATCGACGCCTCCGCTAAATCCACTTCCAGATGAATGCGTCGACAATGCGCTAAATAGTTTTTTCCGGCTTCGGTGATGTGTTGTGAGCGAGTGGTGCGCTCCAGCAGTGTTACCCCTAGTCGCGCTTCCAGCCGCGAAATCTTACGGCTCAAATTTGCTCTCGGGATATTTAAGCGGTCCGCGGCTAGTGTAAAGCTTCCTGCATCAATCACTGCGATAAACAGCATCATGTCATTCAAATCCGTAGTCCCACCCATTCTAATTCTTGCCTTTATTGTTGCTGTGTTTATTGTTGTTGAATTTGGAATAATTATTCTAATATATCGATATATATCAAACAATCCTAAACCACTAGAATAATTCCATCAACTACAGAGACTTATCTAAACAAAACCAGGATTGAATCATGGAAATATTATCAAGAGACGCATTACCACTGGGTGGATTTGCTGGCATCGTCGAGCATCGTCTTGTGACTGACAGCCGTATTTTTGGTGAACGTAAAACACCTGTCACCTTTGAAGGATTAGGCAGCATGGTTTATCTGGCTGACGCTCAATATAAGCCTTTTGGTTCATCGGGCATGCACCCTCATAGCGAAACCGATGTTATTTCTATCATCATTGATGGCCGAGTGAGCCACAAAGGTTCAATGGAACACGGTAGAGATTTGGTTGCAGGTGATGTGCAAGTGCAACGTGCCGGTGGCGAAGGTTTCTCTCATGATGAAGTTAATCCAGACAACGCCAAAAACAGAATGTTGCAAGTGTGGGCATTACCCGAAGAGAAAGGCCACCGTGCAGCTTATAAATCATACACCCCGAAACTGGAGGGTGTGACCCGAATTTATGGCGGAGACAAATCTCAGGATGATACGTTTGATAGCCACACGATCATGGATATCGTTCACTTAAAGGCTGGAAGTCATCTGGATTTAAACAAGGACACGCTGATTTATGTCATTACGGGTGAAGCAGACATTATTGAAGCAGACATTGATGAACAGGGAAATAGTGAACCAAAAAATGCAGAAAACATCGCCATTAATAGCATTGTAAATGGCGATTTAGTTCGTAGTACAGCTGCAAAAGTAATTGCGATTAACGATGTACATCTTTTGATTGTTAGCCAGAATCAATAAATTCGAATTCATTCATAAAACTAAGGCAGTCATTATGACTCAGCTATCACAAGACATCGGCCCACAATCCAGCAACCTTAGCTACGTTTCGAATCGCCAGACAGACAAAAGCAAATCGCAGGATACTCAACCAGTTAACGAGCATGTCATGGCACTAATAACGTTTTTAGCGTTGCTTCCACTGGTCTATTTTATTCCTGATGTTGTTAGGCAGTTTCTGCCCGCCATCAAATGGCTTAATGTTACGGTGGTAGTGGGAATTATCGTACCGATTATTTCTTATGTCGTCATGCCCGTAGCGCGCCTGGTTTTGAGTCGAAGTAGCTTATTCAGTCACCCATAATAACAAAAGGCCTAGATGCAATCTAAGCCTTTGTTTTTATAGATTTCTTATGATGGGTGCTCAATTATTCTCAGTTATTCCTAAAAGTAAATCCGGATGCACCCGATACACGCCTTTGCGAATGCGAAATAAAAACTTGGTGTGGGTCATGTCTACTCGGCCTGTTTCAATGGTTGAGGCGGGTAAAAAAGAATTAATGTAATCGGTTTTTATTTCTGCAAAATACAGTTTAAATTCTTTCAGGGTAAAAATAGTACCCGACTCGTCTACTCGACCTAATGCCCCCGAGGCAATGGCGTTTATAAATCGACTTCTTAATGAGTTATCATTTTGCTGCATGCTATTCTCCGTAGAAAATTTTTCGTTTTCGTTTTCGTTTTCGTTTTGTTTCTGTTTTTGATTTTTAATAAAATTAAAATTCTTAACTAAATTTATTATTACCCCATTAACATTAAATAATGTCGTCGTTCCCGAATGCTTGTGTCGGGAACCCAGTGTCTTCACAGTGCTTAAGGTCGCTGGATCTCCGACACAAGCGTTCGGAGATGACGATTTTGTTGCATTGAATTCTCATATCTCTTCTGAACTATTACGTAGTAATAAGTTGATAGTTCAAACCATAACTGAATTTCAGTACAAGTTAATGGGGCAGTATTTAATTAAAACCAAAACGATATCTAAAACAAACAAAGGAAAACCGGGCACCCCAATCGGTGCCCAGTGGTCCAACCTAATGTCCACCAGTTAAACAACCACCGGCTGAGCATTCTATTTAGTCGCCTTGAAAGTCTTCGCCCGACAGGTTGAAATGCGATAAATCAAATTCCGAAAGATCAAAACAATTCGGATCTACACTTAATTTATCCACCCCGTCTAATTTCAGCAGCTCACTCACGGCCTCTAGCCGACGCGACATAGCCCAGTATTTCAATCGCAACCGATTTTTTACGCGCACAGGCAGG
>Ga0316209_1001979_pt1 | contig 18215 bp, 14 predicted proteins | sample 6monopyrite_MG_FD_204945 | JGI IMG/M metagenome (GOLD analysis project Ga0316209, IMG submission 204945) | Microbial mat bacterial communities from mineral coupon in-situ incubated in ocean water Damariscotta River, Maine, United States -... | ecosystem: Environmental > Aquatic > Marine >...
CGGCTTCGCTGGATAAGCAGTCGGGCCGTGATGTCGTCGACCGCATGAAAAGTTTGGCGAAGGAGCAAGGTTCAACTATTTTATTGGTCACACATGACAACCGTATCCTAGATGTGGCTGACAGAATTGTATATCTGGAAGATGGGCGTATTGCCAGTTTTAATGAGGCAGTTATTGATAACAGTCAACAGTTGATGAAAGTCGTGGCTGATACTCCCTCTGAGCGGCCAAATGATCAAACTGAAAGTGATTTTGAGTCTCAATACTTTATGGTTGATCTTTCACTACAATCACAACGGATTCTGGCGCTTAAAAGTAAGATTAACCCTGTCGCGTTCAAAGGTGTTTTGACAAATGCACTGACCGACTTTACCGCACAGGCAGCCGAAAAATTCAATACCCAAGGATTTCCATTGTATCTCGCGACAGACGGGGCATGGCATGCTTCACCACTGGGAGATACCAGTGGCCAACATATCGCTATTTATCCAAATCAGGGGGGGCTAGTCAATACAGTAAGAGAATTGAATAAGTCTGTTTTGATTAGCAACTCTCTTTTGGATGAGCAAATTGATCCAATCATTGATAAAAATGACGAAGCGCAAATGATTATGGCGGTACCGTTAAAGCGACGAACCGGAGAAGTGTTTGCAGTTGTTCAGTGCCGACGTTTAGTGGGTACGCCTGTCTTTACGGAACGAGATTTAAAATTATTTGAGCTGTTCTGTACCAGTATTACTGGTCTGTTGGACGCATATACTAAGTTATGATTTCATTTGTTTAGTGGCTTGCATTACCCTTTGAATCTGCTGATCTACATCTGTTAAATGGCCGGTCTTTATCCAAATTTTTGCGCCAACCTCAGCAGTTTTTAGGATTAGCGGATATCCGGTAGGGGCGCGTAACCAACTGTGTTCTATTAAGGTGTCTTGCTGTTCTTTTACGCTACCTTGTAACACAAATAATTCTGCTCCGGCTTCGGGTAAAAACTCTAGGCTAGTGTGTGCTTGCATACTCATCACAGAGACTTGTTCATGTTTATCTTTAAACAAGGGTATAACCGACACACCTTTCACATCAGTATGAGGTAGAGCCTTCATCTCATTAATATTTAGCTGCACTTGGGTTCTGTCTTCAGGCTGAAATTGCCATAACTTGACTAGGATCACGCAGCCCGCTTTTGAACCTGGTGTATGCCTAGATTGAGGTGGGTTGCGCACGTATGAGCCTGCTGGATAGTCGCCATGTTCGTCTTGAAACACGCCTTCCAAAACCACAAACTCTTCTCCTCCTGCATGTAAGTGCGGTGAAAACTGACTGCCCGAGGCATAGCGCACTACTGTAGTGGCCCGTGCAACTTCTTGTCCTACTCTGTCTAATGGTCTTCTTGACACACCTTTAATAGGTGAATCTACCCATGGCATGTTGGCACTGTGAACAATTTCACGTTTACTAAAATCAGCGGCAATTTTCATAGTCATTCTCGCCTATTATTCTTAATGTCAGAAAACTTAGGCTTGTGTCGGTGATGTATCTATTGATGCTGTTTTGTTACGTCTGAACACTTTTGCAATCATTCTAAATAACCATACGAATCCGGCCTTAAGGTCTTCTAGGATCATATACAAACAAGGTACCAACACCAATGTAACCAGCGTGGCGTAGAGTACTGCAAAACCCAAGGCAACGGCCATGGGAATAACAAACTTAGCTTGTAGACTGGTTTCGAACATAATAGGCAATACACCGGCAAAGGTAGTGATAGAGGTCAGGGTGATGGCTCTGAATCTAGCACAACCCGCTTCCGTAACCGCCGCTTTAATAGCGTGCCCTTGTTTACGTCTTTGGTTAACAAAGTCAGTCATCACCAGGCTGTCGTTAATGACCACGCCTGCCGCTGCAATCAGCCCAAATGTCGACATCATGCTGAGGTCTAAGCCAAAGAAGAAGTGGCCCCAAATGGCACCCGTTAAACTAAAGGGAATAACCGACATAATGATCAATGGTTGCCCATAACTTTTAAGTGGCACCGCTAGTAAGATATACACCATTAATAAACCAGCGATTAAAAAAGTAATTTGCTGATCTTGTTGTGCCTGCTGTTCTTCGATGGTGCCGCCCAATTCAGATTTAACCCCTGAAAAGTTAGATTTAAGCTGGGGTAGCAAGTTTTCTTCAACGTCTTTTATGACTTCGTTGGGCTCTACCAATTCTTCATCAATCGAACCAAACACATAAACGCTACGGTAACCTTCTTCACGGCGAATATAATTAATTCCCGGCTCTTCGGTTAATGTCACCACATCACCTAACATCACTTCTTGCCCTGTTGGGGTACTAATAACCGCATATTTTAATTCAGCAAAACGTTCACGAGTCAGTTTGGGATAACGCACCATAACCCGGACTTCTTCGCCATCACGGATTACCCTTTGGGCTTCTCCACCAAAGAAACTCGCGCCAACTTGACTGGCAATATTGGACAAGTCTAGGCCTAAGTCATAAGCCACTGGCAACAAATCCATTTGGATTTCTTTGCTGGCCGGATCGATAGTGGAACTGATATCAAATAAGCCTTCTTGTTGTTGTAACATTGATATGAATTCACGGCCGGCAGCATTAAGCTTATCGATATCTGCACCAAACAGCATAAAGCCAAATTCACCATTACCGTTGCCGCCACCATTGATGTCGTCATAAATGGTGAATGATTTCATACCTGGGATAATGGGAATAACCTCACGCCATCTTCTGGCTAGCTCAAATGCATCAAAATGACGTTCGTCTTCATCAACTAAAGGTACAATAATTCGCCCACTGGAGCGTCCTTGATTAAACACCATAATGTCTTTCATCATGCTGCTACCATATTCATCAACAATTTTTTGATCAACATCAAGTATCATTGACTCGATTGTTTTTAAGGCTTCAATAGTAGTCAAATCAGCAACATTTTCATTCATTTCAATATTAATGCTGGGGAAATCATGAGGTACTTTAGGAGCAGGGATCATCCTGACGTAATTGCCTTGTATTAAACCTACGCTGATCAGCAATATAGCAATAAAAACAGTAAACACCATCCAGCGCCATTCTATGCAGCGCACCACAAAGTTTTTATAAGGGCCGTGAACGAAACCAAAAAATCGCTTGTTAAATCTGGCTCGCCAACTGCTTGGTTTTACTGGCGTGAATTTCATATGCGCTAAATGAGCGGGTAATATCAATTTGGATTCGATGAGGCTAAACACCAAACACAGTATTACCACCACCGCTATATTGTAGAAAAAAGCACCTTCTGGCCCAGTGGAAAATAAAGATGGTGCAAACACCGCAATAGTGGTTAACACTCCAAAGGTGGCAGGTTTGGCAACACGTTTAGCTCCGCGCACTACGCTTTCCACACCACCACCTTTTTCTTCAATCTCTGAATAGGCACTTTCGCCTATGACAATGGCATCGTCCACCACTATCCCTAGCACCATGATAAAGGCAAACAGTGACAATATATTAATGGTGATACCAAATACTGGCATCATCATCACAGCACCTAAGAAACATATAGGTAAACCAACCATGACCCAAAATGCCAGTCTAAACCTTAAGAAAATCGTCAGCATCAAGGCCACAAGCAACGCGCCTTGGATCAGGTTTTTTAACATCATATCTAGGCGAGCGTTTAAGTAGAATGTCATATCTACTAGTACTTTTATTTGTAGCCCTTCTGGCAAAGTTTTGTTGCGCGCCTCTATGTATTTTTTCACGCTTTCTGCGACGGGCACGGTGTTTTGATCTTTTGTGGCCTTGACTGATAAAAATATCGCATTAACGCCGGAATATTTAAAGTAACGTTCACCCTCAGTAAAACCATCCTTAATTACAGCTACATCCTCGAGTAATACTTTGGCACCGTTGTCGCCAATTTTGACTGGAATACGTCTAAACTCATCACCGCTGTATAATTGATTTTCCACACGTATGGCGACTATGCCGGAATCAGTGCGCAATTGCCCTGCCGATATATTCGCTGAAAAACGTCTGATGGCTGCGGTGACATCAGCAATAGTGAGATTATATTTGCGTAATGTGTCTGGGTTAATTTCAATAGCTATTTCGTCTTCGGGGGCATCTAACTCAACTAAAGACACATTGTTAAGCTGTAATAATTCATCTTCAATTTGTTTAGCGATGGGTTTCAATTCGCTGATTGGCAAGTCCCCTACCAAAGACATTTCGATCACATCTTGTCTAAATTCAACTTGGGTAACATTCGGTGGTTCCATATCAGCCGGAAAGGTAGCAATGCCGTCTACTCTGGCTTTTACCTTGTCTAAAACCTCAGTTAACTCCTTATCTTTCTGGATCTCTAAGGTGATTCTACCATTGCCGCGAAAAGCACGAGACGTGGCCTTTTTGATTTCTGTAATATCTTTAATGGCTTCTTCAATTTTTATCAGAATACTTTCTTCGATTTCCTGTGGAGAAGCACCACGATAGACCGCACTAACATTGATATAGTTGATTTCAATATTGGGAAACATTTGTCGCTGGATAGTGAAGTAGCTAAAAATGCCCATAATGATGATAAATACCATTATTAAATTGGCAGCAACAGAGTTGTTGGCAAAATACGCAATTAAACCTGTTTGTTTTGGCTCGGGCGTTTGCGACTCTATAGCGGGGCTGTCTGTATTTTCAGTAGTCATGATGGTGCCCTTATAATGATTTCTGAACGACTAAGTCTTCTTTAGGCTTGGCAATTTTAACCTTCATGCCTTTCTGCGGATATTCAGGCAGAGTAGTCACTAAGGTATCTTGGTTTTGTAGGCCTTCGCTGATCAAAAAATATGCACCTTCTTCACGCAATATTTCAACCCGTTGAGGTTGCATCTGTTGTTCTTCATCTAACAACCAAATAATACGGTTATTGACTAATTCTTGCGGTAAGCGATATACCTGATTCAGGGTTTTCCCTGGGAAACTTACTTCAACATAATGACCAAATTTAAGGGGGGGCAGAGAAGATTTTAAGCTATATGGGTCTTCTATTCTCACTACCAACTGACTCATGCGAGTACTTTGGTCAATAATGCCTAAATCTCGGGTAACCTTACCCTCGCGAACAATTGCGTTATATCCTTTGGTACTGATAGTGGCTACTTGTTGGGTAATATCGCTGGGCAAAAATTCTCTGTCAAAGCCAGCAATAGGGAAAGACACTTCTGCAGACTCTATATTGTAAAGCTCACCTACTTGTGAACCCTGATTCACGTATTGTCCAACGCCTACATCGCGGCTAATGACTAAAGCGTCGTATGGTGCTTTAATGGCACAATTATCTAAGTCTCGTTGGGCTATTTTTATTCTGGCTTGAGCTGATTTCACCGATGCTTGGGCACTTAACATTTGTGGTTTACGTAAATACAGGTCAGACACTTTACTGCCCTTTGCTTCACGTTCGGCTACATCTGCTCTAGCTTGTTCTTCGATTAGATTGGATTTGGCCAAACTAAGGTCAGCTTCGGCTTGTAACAAGGCGGCTTCATAGGTATCAAGCTCAATAGTAAACAGGGTGTCACCACGCAAAACCAAACCACCAGGCACAAAGTTTGGATGCCATGTCAGTACTTCGCCGGACACTTGTGCCGAAACCAAAGTACTCTCAAGAGGTTTCACCTCACCGTAACTGGTAATTCTAACTTGATAATCTTCAGCTATAGCGGTTTCAATTTTGACTGTAGGGCGTGTATCGACTGGTTCTTTATCTTCATCTTCTTCGCCAGAAGCTTTAATAACGGTCATGCCGCCAAAACCAATCACCAGTATTACCAAAGGTAATATTCCTTTAAACCACTTCTTTTTCATTGCACTTTGCCCTAACCACCAAATCTAATTGCTACATATTAACTTACGACAACAAAGATACATAAGTTCATTTGTAAAAATGTGTGATTGTTAACTTGGATTAATTATCTCGCTGGCCTATGCCCAAAGCCATTGGAGTTGCAGCTAGGCGGCAAAGAAACTCAGCCCCATGAGCTTAGGCGTACTAAGTGATTGGGGTGAGTGAGAGCAGCCAACAACGCTGCAGCTTTAAGGGAGACGGGTATATGCCAGTTTCACAAGAGCTAGTGTAAAAACAGGCTGAATTTACTATAGTGATGTGAATTCATCTTTCGAACAATTAAGAGACCTATGAAACGTTGTGCATTTTTATCCATGGATAGCCTTGAAGACTTTTTTTCTTACGACACAATGTTATTTGAACCACTAAAAAAGGTGGGGTGGTTAGCCGAAGAGGTGTCTTGGCGAAAAACGGATGTTGATTGGAATGTTTACGATGTGGTGGTGATCCGCACCACCTGGGATTATCAGGACGATGTCGAAGGATTTATGGCATGTTTACAACGTATAGAAGCCTCGTCTGCACAATTGCAGAATAGCTTGAAAATCGTCGAGTGGAATATCAGTAAAAACTACTTAAAAGATTTACAAAACCAAGGTATTAATATTGTACCTACGCTTTGGTTCGATTCTTTTTCATTAAATGATGTGCAGGCGGGTTTTACTTATTTTGATTCACCACAATTAGTTATCAAACCTTTAGTGAGCGCTAATGCTGACCATACCTATAGATTGACGCCTGAAAATCTTGTGCAACAAGCAGATCAATTAAAAGCCATTTTTGTTAACCGCGAATTTATGTTGCAGCCTTTTTTAACTGGGATTGTTGAGGAAGGTGAGTATTCACTGTTTTATTTCGCCGGGCATTATAGCCATAGTATTTTAAAGCAGCCTGAATCAGGTGATTTTAGAGTGCAGGAAGAACATGGCGGACAACTTAAGTCGATTCAACCATGTGAAGAAATGCTCACAGCTGCAAGACACTGCTTAGCCGCTTTACCTGAAGATGTGTTGTATGCGCGGATAGACTTGGTGCGCTACAAAAACGAATTTGCAGTCATTGAAATAGAGTTAATCGAGCCGTCTTTGTATTTCAATATGGACGCCAACTCCCCACAACGTTTTGTCGATGCATTTATAGAAATCTATCAATAAAAAGCAACTCATCGGTCCATTGATTATGTTATGTTTTTGTTAATTCAATTGAAGTGGTGGAGTGTCTGTTGGCGCTAGAATTACAAGAGGTTAGTTTGCTAGTGGAAGGGCAATCCTATCTCAATGATATTTCACTCAGATTTGAAGCCGGGTCTTTCAATGTGCTGTTAGGTCGCACATTGGCAGGCAAAACATCTTTGCTTCGTGTGCTTGCGGGTTTAGACAAACCCACAACTGGACGGGTTATATACAAACAACAAGATGTGACAGGTGTAGCTGTACAAAAACGCGGCCTTTCTATGGTCTACCAACAGTTTATTAATTACCCGCATTTAACCGTTTGGGAAAATATCGCGTCTCCCTTAAAACTGGCTAAAGTTTCCGCTGCTGAAATAACAAAACGTGTAAAACACACAGCTGAAATGTTGCATATTGGAGAATACCTACAACGTTTGCCTTTAGAGCTTTCGGGTGGGCAACAACAACGCTGTGCTATGGCCAGAGCGCTAGTTAAAGATGCAGGCATTGTATTGTTCGACGAGCCTTTGGTGAATTTGGATTATAAACTTAGAGAAGAGTTGCGTAGCGAATTAAAAGCTTTGTTTAAAACCCGAGAAACCATAGCCATTTACGCTACCACTGAGGCTCATGAAGCCTTAGCTTTAGGGGGCACTACAACCTTACTGCATCAAGGAAAAGTATTACAAGCAGGTGAGGCGCAGCAGCAGTTTGCTAAACCGATAAATTTGTTTGCCGCTGACTTATATAATGAGCCTGCTCTGAACGTTTTTTCTGCCACTGTGAATGATGGACTTTTGCAAATTCAAAACCCCATTGATTTGGCGAGTACCGCTCATCTAGCTGATTTGCCAAACGGTCAATATCAATTTGCTATTCGGCCCAACCATATTGCTTTGCAACCCAACAACCTGACTTCCATTGCGCTATCATCGAAGGTGGATTTAGCAGAAATCAGCGCCTCGGAAACCTATTTACACGTTGAAACCAGTGTCGATTCGGGACAAAATAACTTGAGCTGGATAGTACATATACTTGCTATTATGAGCTTTCGGAGCGGTAGTGAAATTGACATCTTTTTACCCTTGGAAGACTTATTTGTGTTTGATTTAGCAGGTAACGCAATCCGCTGCCCAGATACTCATGCAATGAGTGTTTTGTAATGGCCACCATCACCCTTAAAGGTCTTGCTCATAGTTATTTGGCACAACCCCGTAACCCGCAATCACATCCTCAAGATTATGCCATTCAAGCCTTAGACCATGTGTGGAAGCAAGGCGGTGCTTATGCGTTGTTGGGCCCTTCTGGTTGTGGGAAGTCAACGCTATTAAACATAATTTCTGGTTTGATTAGTCCATCTGAAGGTGAAGTGTTATTTGACGACCAAGTGGTGAACACTTTAAGCCCAGAGCAACGTAATATTGCCCAAGTGTTCCAATTTCCTGTGGTATACGATGCTATGACGGTGGCACAGAATTTGGCTTTTCCCCTCAAAAATATCAAGATGCCTAAAGAGCAAATAAAAGACAAGGTACTGGAAATCGCCGACTTGTTGGAACTAACAGACTCTCTTTCTAAAAAAGCCAAAAATTTAAGTGCCGATCAAAAACAAAAAGTCTCAATGGCACGAGGTTTAGTGCGCGAAGAGGTATCCGCTATTTTGTTTGACGAACCCCTCACCGTAATAGATCCCAATCTAAAAAGGAAACTCAGACGCAAGCTTAAACAAATCCACGAACAGTTAAATATCACTATGCTGTATGTCACCCATGACCAGCTAGAAGCCGCTACCTTTGCAGATGAAATAGCCTTAATGTACCAAGGAAAAATTGTGCAATTTGGTACACCTCAAGAATTATTCGAGCGACCCAATCACAGCTTCGTAGGATATTTTATCGGTAGCCCCGGAATGAATTTTATTCCGATTGCAAAGAGCGAAGAGGGGGTGTGTTATCAGAATATTAAATTGTGTATTAGCGAGTCACAGCAAGCCGCCTTGCAAAATACTCATTCGACTAATCTTAAATTAGGTATACGGCCAGAGTTTGTAGAGTTAAGTGCAAGGTCTGAACCTAATAGTTTTGCCGCTAGGGTTTTATCTGTGCAACATTTGGGCAGCTACCAACTGGTGATGGTGGACTTTATTGGGCTAGAAATGCAAATTCGTGTGCATGAAAAAATGCAATTTAGCAGCGACCAAGTGTATTTGGCTTTCCCTAGCCAATGGTTAAAGCTGTACGTAGATGAATATTTAATGGGCGAGCCTACTGCCGATGCCTACAGTGAAAACAAGGGCGGCAAACATGCATAAGATACCCAACAACAAAGCGTGGTGGTTGGTGTTACCGATGTTTTTGCTGGTGGCATTCTCGGCCATTATTCCTCTGATGACAGTAGTAAATTATTCACTGCAAGATATTTTTGACCAAAACACCGCTTATTTTGTGGGGGTTGAGTGGTATCAAGAAACGTTGCGAGATACGCGCCTCCATGATTCCTTGCTGCGACAGTTTGGATTTTCATTTTCGGTGCTTTTAATTGAAATTCCCCTAGGAATAGCAGTAGCATTAATGATGCCCACCCGTGGCTGGCAAGCATCAGCGGTACTTATTTTATTAGCATTACCACTGCTTATTCCTTGGAATGTTGTAGGTACTATTTGGCAAGTATTTGCTAGAGGAGACATAGGACTATTTGGCTGGACCTTAAACCATTTGGGCATCGACTATAACTACACCTCCAACTCGCTAGATGCATGGTTAACAGTATTGCTGATGGATGTGTGGCATTGGACCTCACTGGTTGCTTTATTATGTTATTCCGGCTTACGGGCTATCCCCGATGCCTATTATCAAGCGGCTAAAATTGACCGTGCTTCGCCCTGGGCAGTATTTCGATACATCCAATTACCCCGCTTGAGAAACGTTTTGGTGATTGGGGTGTTACTGCGTTTTATGGACAGCTTTATGATTTATACCGAACCTTTTGTGTTAACAGGCGGTGGCCCCGGTACCGCCACCACTTTTTTGAGTCAAACTCTGACGCAAATGGCCATAGGTCAGTTTGATATTGGCCCCGCAGCGGCATTTTCTCTGGTGTATTTTTTAATCGTGTTGCTGGTATCTTGGGTGTTTTTTACCACTATCACCCATATGGATAAGTCTGACGCTGGCAGCAAACATGATAACTAAACGGACTATGGGTATGCTCCTATACCTGAGCTTTGTGTTGTTACCTATTTATTGGTTACTTAACATGTCGTTTAAAAGCAATGATGAAATTTTAGGGCAACTCACCTTATGGCCCCAAGACTTCACCTTTGGTAACTACATCACCATCTTTACCGATGCCAGCTGGTATATGGGTTATGTGAATTCCATGACCTACGTGGCCATGAATTTGGTCATAACACTGCTGGTTTCGTTACCTGCGGCTTATGCCTTTAGCCGTTATAAATTTGTCGGTGATAAACATTTGTTTTTCTGGTTGTTGAGTAACCGAATGGCGCCGCCAGCAGTCTTTTTATTACCGTTTTTTCAATTGTATTCATCGGTAGGACTATTCGATACCCACTTGGCGGTGGCGCTGGCCCATTGTTTGTTTAGTATTCCCTTAGCGGTATGGATTTTAGAAGGTTTTATGTCTGGGGTACCCCGGGAAATCGATGAAACGGCTTATATTGATGGTTACAGTTTTGGGCACTTTTTTATCAAAATTTTTATCCCGATGATCCGCTCGGGCATAGGTGTGACCGCATTTTTTAGCTTCATGTTTTCTTGGGTAGAGCTTCTTTTGGCACGCACCTTAACCTCGGTCAATGCTAAGCCTATTTCGGCTATTATGACCCGCACTGTTGGCGCTGCTGGGATCGACTGGGGCGTACTAGCTGCCGCAGGTGTACTGACTATTTTGCCGGGCATATTGGTTATTTGGTTTGTGCGAAACCATGTTGCCAAAGGTTTTGCTTTGGGGAGAGTGTAAATGCAAACCCACCTATACTGCAGTAAAGAAACATGTTGAACTGGATGGCGTGGACCCTGCCCAGTGCTTTGTTCTTTATTGGCATTGCTAGCATCTTGTTGGTGATGACTATTTGGGAAATCCGCAAGCCATGTATTGAACGCAAAGGGTGGTTGCCCATCACCACCACTCGTGGTGACAGATTATTTATTGGATTATTAAGCAGTGCTTTTGTACATTTACTGTTTTTGGGGCTAACAGATTTAACGTTATGGATTGCTTTTGGTATTTCGGTATTACTTATGGCGGTGTTACTTCGCTGGGGGTGACCGCAAGGTTATCGTTTATTCAATCTATTTATTGCCAGTAAGCTGGTCAATCGTAAAAGAGGATCTAGGGGGACAGTATGCAAAAAAAAATACAACTAGCCAGTTTGATGTTAACTATTGGGCTATCAGTTCAATCCGTTAAAGCCGATGAAGAAGCTGCAAAACGTTGGTTAAAGAGTGAATTTACTGACTCGACCTTAACTCAAGAACAGCAGCTGCAAGAAATGCGTTGGTTTATTGAAGCATCTAAACCCTTTGCTGGTATGAGCATCAATGTTGCCTCGGAGACTATCGCTACTCATGAATATGAAGCCAAAGTATTAGCTAAAGCGTTTACTGAAATTACTGGTATCAATATCACTCATGATTTGATCCAAGAGGGTGATGTGGTCGAAAAGCTACAGACCCAAATGCAATCCGGTCGTAATATTTATGATGCTTATGTGAATGACTCAGACTTAATTGGCACCCACTTTCGTTACGGTAAAGTGGTGGCTATTTCAGACATGATAGCCGGTGATGCTAAAGACCTCACTCTGCCAACCTTAGATTTAGATGATTTTATCGGCTTGAGTTTTACCACAGGCCCTGATGGAAAAATCTATCAACTGCCAGATCAACAATTTGCCAACCTGTATTGGTTTCGAGCCGATTGGTTTGAGCGCGAAGACTTAAAAAGCAAATTCAAAGACATATATGGTTATGAATTAGGTGTGCCGGTGAATTGGTCTGCCTACGAAGATATTGCCGAGTTTTTTAGTAAAAAAATCAAAGTCCTTGATGGTCAACCCGTTTATGGGCATATGGATTATGGAAAAAAAGACCCGTCTCTTGGATGGCGCTTCACCGACGCATGGTTTTCAATGGCAGGTGCCGGTGATGTAGGCATACCTAACGGATTACCCGTAGATGAATGGGGCATTCGTGTAGAAGGGTGTCAGCCTGTGGGTTCAAGTGTCTCCAGAGGGGGGGCAACCAATGGTCCTGCCGCGGTTTATGCCACCCAGAAATATGTCGACTGGTTACGCCAATATGCACCGCCAGAAGCCCAGGGCATGACCTTTTCTGAATCAGGGCCAGTACCGGCACAAGGCGCCATCGCCCAACAAATTTTTTGGTACACCGCATTCACCGCCAGTATGAATGTGCCAGGCTTGCCGGTAGTCAATGCAGATGGCACGCCTAAATGGCGTATGGCACCTTCTCCAAAAGGCCCCTACTGGCAAGAGGGCATGAAACTAGGCTACCAAGATACCGGTGCTTGGACGTTCTTAAATTCAACGCCAACCAAACGTCGTTTGGCCGCTTGGTTGTACGCTCAATTTACCGTCTCTAAAACCGTGTCTTTGAAAAAAACCTTAGTGGGCTTAACACCCATTCGTGAATCTGATATTAACTCCCAACAAATGACAGACGTAGCACCTATGCTTGGTGGATTAGTGGAATTTTACCGCAGCCCAGCCCGAAAACAGTGGACACCTACTGGCACCAACGTACCTGATTATCCAAAACTGGCGCAACTATGGTGGAAGTATATTTCTGAAGTAGCCAGTGGTGAGAGCTCTGCACAAAAAGCCTTAGACGGCCTCGCAGCGGCACAAGACAAGGTGATGCGACGACTAGAGCGCGCCAAAGTGCAAGGCGAGTGCGGGCCAAAATTGAACAAACCAAGAGATCCCGAATATTGGTTAGCACAACCCGGCTCACCCAAAGCCAAGTTGGCCAATGAAAAACCACAGGGGCAGACGGTGGCTTATGATCAGCTTTTGAAAAGTTGGCAGGGTGACTAAAAGCCGTTTTTGAGAACAGAGTGTTTTGATGCTCTGTTCTTATTGACACTGATACTCCTTATAGTGTGTGGGAGTAATAAAGTACCATGCTGACTAGGGCTGGTATCGGTAAAATAAGTTGCGAAACTGACTTGAATAACAAAATGTCTTGGACATCCAAGATAAAAATACCAAAGATGTTTCAGCACCACTGCCTCCACAACCATAGAGGATCAAAAGTAACCTTAAAACCAAACTTATTTAGAATAAAAAAAGACAACTACATCCGCCCTTAAAAATCTAAAACGCATGGTGACTTACAAAGGGATAAGCTGAAATAAGAAGGTAATACAATAATCAACCATTGGCCGAATCAACAATAAATTGCGAACGTGACTTGTGACCCACAGTAAGATATTGTTTTAAATTCAAATCATGACTTACTCAACCCCATTTGTTGATACTGAGGAAAAGGTGTAGTGCTAGTAACCGAAAGTCATCACTCAACAGATTCAGCACCCACACACTCATTGGTTCCGTTTATTATCGGCATTACTGGCCATCGAGATCCCTTACATCTACAAACTGAAAATTCTACAGCACTTGAAATTAAGCAAGCGATCAAAAACTGTATTGTCTATTGGCGTAAAAAATTAGGTGACAAAACGCCTATTTGGCTAATGAGTGGGATGGCTGAAGGCTGTGATTTATTGGCATTAGAAGCCCTTGATGAATTGCGTGAAAGTGGTATTACTGGTGATGATAACTTTGCAGTATTTCCATGCCTACCCATGCCATCAGCTGAATATGAAAAAGATTTCGCTGAATCGCCAGAGGAATATCAATTTGGGCTGGCTGGATTTAACCGATACCTCAACGAACACCGCAAGAACATGATAGTGGTTAGTGAGAAATTTCAGGTAACACAATCCAATCCATTATTAGTCGAAGGCGATGATCAGCAACAACGCAATTACCAATATTTAAATGTAGGGCTATTTATTGCTAAATACAGCCATGTTCTTATCGCATTGTGGGACGGTAATGAAAGCAAAGGTGTCGGTGGCACCGCGGATATTGTCAGGTACAAATGTGGTGAAGGATTAGATTGGTGTAATGATAAAATTGCTGCCGGATTGCGTCCTCATAGTGAATTTGATGGTCAAATTGGTGGTGTTGTACAACATATTCCAATCGTTCGACGACAGTCCAGTTCAGACGAACCGTTATTGTCGAAACTCGTACAGTTAGAACATAAAGACTATGCAGATACTCCATTTCCGCTCTATGTCAGCCATTGTCTGAACAGAAAAATCAATCCTATCCAAACATTTTTGAGTAATGAATTTGCTCTACTTAACCAACAAATTATCCGATTCAACACTTTTGCTCAGTCGAATCATATCGACAATTCAGCAGCTAAAATTACTGGAATTGAAAATGGTTTGAAGGATACTGCGGGTTTATTCTATCAAGCAGATGCTTCTGCGGTGGTACATCAAAAAAGTTATCGCAATAATCTTGGAAGCTTTATTCGCATTGCCCTTTACGGGCTAATCACTTACGAGGTGATGTCGATTGTCTTGAATATTTCGTTGGGTATTGCCTTAAACGTAGCAATATTGGTGTGTATATTTGCCTTGATATCGTTAATCCGATTGGAGAAAAAAAACCAAACTAAGATTAAATATCAAACTTTTCGCTGTGTTGCGGAAGCGCTGAGAATACGTGCTTATCTGAATTTAGCCAATGTTCCGCCTGACGTGAAACCCATTATTCCTAGGCGATACCGGCAAAACTGGCCGATCATTAACTATGCATGTCGACTTGCCGAATTGACACTTTGGTCACAAACCATTGAGACCAATACCAGTTTAGTAAAAAGCGAATGGCTACAAGGGCAAATAGACTATTTGGATTCTCGCCTACAGATGACCGGCAAGTCAACAATCGCAGATTTTTTTTACAAACGCCCCAAAAAGGCTGCTACATTTTTAGCCAAGTGGTCGAGACGAGCTTTCACTCTTGCCATAGTTGTTGCTACAGTATTGATTTTTATTCAAATAGCCCACCTGATTCACCCGCTGTGTGCAAGTTACTCGGATCACTGGCAATGCAATCAAATGGCGCAATTGATTCAACAGTATAAAACAGATCATTGGCTCGCCAACTACACGCTGTTAAGCGTTCAGTTCGCATTGATGGTGGGAACGATTATGGCATTGTGGCAAGAACTAGCTAACTATCAATATACCTATAAAGGCTATGAAAACCTTCGCATGCTTTATGTTCGCGCATTGTATTTATTGGATAAAGAACAAAATGATTTGCAAACCGAAATGCTAGCCGAGCTGGCTCAAGAAGCAATGGAAGAACATGCTTCTTGGAATCACTCAGAACATCAAACTGATTTGATACATAGATAAAATCAAAAAAATAAGGATCATCAACGTGCCAACTGAAAATAAAGAGCTGACCTATGATGTTTTTATTAGCTATGCTGGTCCGGATGAGGAAGCTGCAAAACGTCTATGTGAAAAGCTTGAGAAACAAGGATTGCGATGTTGGATAGCGCCTCGAAATGTGCGGGCAGGATATAGATACGTTGAAGAAATACTTGAAGGCGTGATCCGCTCCAAAAAAAGAAAAGGGGTCAAGTTGCTTGCTTCACAATACTCTTGATCAATTCCTCAACCCGTGTCCTAAACTGGCTATTTTCTCTCTCGCGTTTGCGGATTTGGTGGGTAATAAAGCTCATGAACTGAACATTCAAACCGCAAACAAGCCTCGCCGAGAGTATCAAGAAATATTTGATAGTAAACATTTTCATGAAATATCATGCACTTGACTCTACCCCTATTCATAACATAGTAAAAGGCATGTTCATATTCGATTCTTGGTTGTCTCGGCATAATCAGCAATAGCGATTTTATCTATAAAATAAGAGTAGATTCAAAAGTATTATTAGACAAGTGACTTGACCCCTATTCCTCTATTCCTAGAATTCATTCGTACTTGGATTACCAAAGTCCTAATAACTTTGAACAACAAAACAATGAATTACAAAAAGTAGCTTAACTGGGGTAGTCGTATTAGGTTGACAAGGTCACTACCCTTTATGTGTTCTTATGGTTTTGGTTGTATTAGATGGGGATTGACGCGGCACATATGGTTTATTTCGTAATTGGGTTGGCTATTTTTATGGCTGTTATTAGCTTCTATTTGGGGCGCAGAAAAATCGAAACACCAATCCTTGCAGCGGTAATAGGTTTTTTACAGCGCTCATGCCCTCAATAGCGATTATCTATCTTCTAATATTAGTATTTAAGCGTGACATTCCAAAGTCTCAAGCCAACTAAATAGGGACATCAACTGGCTGGGTATCGTTCTTAGTTAAATTAGTTAGTTATAACAATCAATTACGTCATACTGGCTACTTCATCTTCTTCCAGCACGTTCTTTGAATTCTTTTTTAGAGAAAGAGACCAAGTCACCACTATCAATCGGTGTATCATGGGTAAATATTTTCGCGATTTTTTTACGAACTGAGATGGCTTTAATTTTTGCTAAGAGTGCAGCTGTCATTTTCCGACTACTTCTTTTATATAGTTTTTCCTTAAAAATAGAGGAAGGCGCGTGACATGTCGCTTTTCGGGGACAAAGAGCTATGTATCCTAAAACAGAAACTTTTTCTGTAGTAGCTGTCGGTAATTTAGGTTGATCAACTCCCCCGGTAAATGAATCCGGAATATTGGATTTTCCATAAAAGAGCTTTCCACCTTTGTTGATGATGACCCTATGACTTTGGCTAGTTTTCTCACTGGTTCCTGAAACAATTGCCACTAAATCCCTTTTTCCAGACTTAATTTTATAGAATCCTAAATCGATATTTCCCAATGGTCTGTAGCGTATAAATGATTTTGTAAACAACGGTCTTATTTCATAACCAATAATGTCTTTGGCAGGAATTTGAACAGGATGAATAAATTCACCTTTATCTAGAAAGGAAGCTCTACCGGCCTTAGTCCAAATACCATTCTTGTGATAATTCCACAAATTTAAGTCAACGGCCCTGATGGTGATTTCTTTAATAACGGCCATTTGATTGCTGTAAAACCCAGCGATTTCCGGGTGAATACTTGAAAAAATCATAGACCTAGGATCATTTGGATAATTCATATAGTGAATAGAGTTATAATCTATAAATAAATCAGCAATATCACCATCAGAGTAAAAGCTTTTTAAATTCGTCTCTACTATAGAGATGGCCTTACGAGCAGCATGGCCATAGGATCTATAGTTGCCATTATTTGCTGTTATGGCGGTATTGACCTCAGTCATGATCCCACGTTCAGCAATAAGGGGGTTGATATGAGCTAAAAATGGAACATTTTTACCCATGAGAAGTAATTTTACTCCACTCACAAGCATGGACTCCATGCGTGCATCACTATCACCAAGCATTGCTCTTACGGCTTGATTAAAGGGCATTTCAACCCCTACTCCACGGTACTTAACTTGTTTTTGTCTATCATTCTTGTAATTGAATCTATTCAAACTAATCTCTGCCATGGCCGCACTTGAGAGCAGCGTGGCTATGAGAAAAATATGTGTGAAGGTTTTTTTCATTTTAATCATTATTACTTACAGTTCTTCTTTGTAATATTTAGCAAGTTTTCCGTTAAACATTTTCACATCGATACTGTTCTGGTTAAATGGTACCGGACGCTTACGAAGAAAGTATCGCTGCAGCTTATTTGTACAGGCTCATGGGGTACTGATCAGCGCTGGCTACATCACTGTTTAATTTAACTAATTCACTAAATAGTTGCTGGTCTTTCAATTGCCCCCTGTGTCAAAGTAGTTGTCATCCCTAAAATTTAATTTTTTTAGATCGGGGGGCGGTAATTGAGCAATAAGTGTCTAGTTATTCAACAGAAAGAAAACAAGCTATTTTAAGTAAATTGTTACCTCCTAATAACAAGTCAGTAGCATCAGTAGCAAGAGAAGAAGGTGTAGCAGATCAAACGCTGTATAATTGGCGTAAACAAGCAAGAGAACAAGGCCAGCCAGTGCCAGG
>Ga0316209_1001980_pt1 | contig 18210 bp, 11 predicted proteins | sample 6monopyrite_MG_FD_204945 | JGI IMG/M metagenome (GOLD analysis project Ga0316209, IMG submission 204945) | Microbial mat bacterial communities from mineral coupon in-situ incubated in ocean water Damariscotta River, Maine, United States -... | ecosystem: Environmental > Aquatic > Marine >...
AACTTACCTGCAACAAAACGCGTGAAGAATTAGCGAATGATATCGCCGGCGACCAACCGAAAACATCACTTGACACAGAGATACAAACAGCGTCCACGCCCGATGAAAAAAGCAGCCAGGTTATACAGGTTGTCAATTTGCTTAAAATTGGTAGCTGGGTTGAAATTGAACTCGACGGTCGGTTAAAAAGATGTCGATTCGCTGCAAGAACCAGAAAAGATGGCCGTTTTATTTTTACTGATCGCGACGGAATAAAAATAAAACAGGCGACCGCACTGGAAATCGCCGAGCTTCATCGAGAAAACAAACTTATCATTAAAAAAGAAGATCGGTTATTTGACCATGCATTATCATCGGTGATTTCATCTATAAGAAACCAGAAAAAATGACGCGCCAGCATTTCGTCTATTGATTAAACAGGCCAGGAGCTTCCTGCAATGAATAGCCCATTAACGTGTTATTTCAGGCGTAGGCCAGCGCTTTAAATTTTGTCCAGAACTCATTACTCTCAACGCGGTAATTAAGATAATTTATCACGCGAACTGCTTGATGTTTTTTGGCTACCTGCATCAAACTCAAACCGTCACATTGAACCTTTGGGCAAATAATACTGGCAGGCGCGCGGGCACGCAAAAGCGTGGCGCGGAACTTTGCGATCCGATCGCTTTTGGTCGCAGCGCAAAGTTGTAACGAGAGTCTGACCTGCGCGTAATGAGACTGAGCTGGTCGACTTTCCGATAAGTTTTCCGCCCGGACTAGTTGCGGCAGGGTAAATGTCAAAATAACAATCGAAAAAAATCGTGCAGGAAATCGTCGCAATAAACCTTTATTGGGCATAAACATCTGATTTGTCATTCAGTCTCCTGTTTTGCGCTGGCCGTCGAAAACCAGCGACCTTCAACTACTCAACCGCCTTTCAGATAAAAGATAAAGCCAAATAAAAGGTCAATCCAAATAAAAGGTCAACCAATAACAGCCGCGTGCGTTACCAGCTTTGGGTAACAGTTTTTATAGCCAGGCCATTGACCGGGCGACAGCGTTTTTTGCGTGGTTGCGCCGACTTTAGACGATTGCAATAACCCAACTATAGATCGGACCACAGCTCATCTCAAAGGCTCCGGCCACAAATGGGCGCGTTATGGTCGAATTTTTATAAGAAACAGCATTTTTATAAATCGCTTTGCAATGGCGGAGGATTCAACCAACTCTCCCGCATTTAAGGCGAATGGGATTAAGAATAAACAAAGTCATTCAGACTAGATTCAGTTTATCTGGCGTTAAATAGGGCTTAGAATCCAACAACATGGTCAACACTGACGGAGCAGATTTATGAAAACTTACTTATCGATTTTGTTCAGTTTTTTGCTGGGGCTCACGTTATTTAACGCCAGCGCGCAAGATACGCAAAACAATGAGGTTGCATTTAGTCAGGCGCAGCTTGAGCAAATGCTGGCACCTATCGCACTCTATCCTGACAGCGTTTTGACCCACATTTTAATCGCGTCCACCTATCCCCTTGAAGTGGTTCAAGCCAATCGCTGGGTTAGTCAAAATCCGGATATGGACGCCGCCGACGCGCTAAGAGCGGTGGAAACTCGTGGTTGGGATCCCAGCGTTAAGGCCTTGGTTCCATTTCCGCAGGTATTAAAACGACTGAGCGAAGATCTGGACTGGACTCAACAACTTGGCGATGCTTTTTTACAGGATGAGGAAGCCGTGCTGGCCGGAATTCAGTCATTGCGGCGTAAAGCGGATCAGGCCGGGAATCTGGACAAAATGGAACGAATGCAGGTAACCCGTGACGAAAACAGCATTGTAATACAGCCGGTAGAAAGAGAAATCGTCTACGTTCCCTATTACGATACGCGCGTCGTTTACGGCCCCTGGTACTGGGCAGATTATCCGCCACTCTACTGGCGTCACGATTATTACCGACCCTATAGTGGACTTTACTACTGGCACCCCCGTGTACACATAGGGTTTAACTTTTTCTTCAGCGCGTTTAACTGGTCCGGTCGCCATATTGTTATCAGCGACCACCGCTATCGTCGCGGACACTACTACAATCGACGCCAGATTCTGCGCCACGATAGCGCCAGACGCTGGAGCCATAATCCGACTCATCGACGCGGCGTGGCCTACAGGAGCGAGCCGATCCGTAAACGCTACAACAGTAACCGGGTTAGCCAGCACCATACCCGTCAAATTCGTGCGCAGGAGCACGCCGCAGTTAACAGCCGAAAACACGGCGCTGACGGCCGGAAACATAGTTCTGACGGACCAAAATCGCGGGTAATTTCGACCAACCGGAAAAATCAGCCGCATCTGACACGGCAGGAAAAGCTTCGCTCGCAGATCAGCGGCGAACACGGCCGCCAGAAAGCTGTCGGTTCCAAACAGGGCGTTAGGCGGGGAGCAGATCACGGTAGCGCAAAGCAACCCGCTTCAGGATCGGGAGACAAACCTCAGCAACGCCGCAGCAAAGATCAGCATTCTGGCGGCAAAATGCAAAATTCCAATGTAAAACAAAAAGATGACCGTCGTTCAGGCCATTCGACAACGGCCAACAAAGCGGTTAACCCGCAGCAGGCAAAAACCCGTTCGCACGCCCGCCAGGAATCATCGAGGGGAAGTAAAGATAACGCCCATGGTCGTAATGACAATTCTCGCTCAAATGCCAGATCGTCTAATAGTGACAGGCGTTCAGAAAAACGAGGTGGAGGCTCTCGACGCTCGGACGGTCACCGCCGCTAATCCCATTGCGGCGAGCTTGTCCGACTGACGATATCGGACTGGCTTGAGTCTACCAGTCCGCTCGTCTGACGCCCGTTTGCAGGCGGCGGGCTACCTTAAGAATTTTGCGCCATCGCATAACTGAAACAACACTAGCCTTGATCCAGGTCAAATAACGCACGCTCCCGTTTAACTTAAAGTGGGAGAAGATGCTTCGACGCATCCTCAATGGCCACTTTTTTGTCCTGCCCGCTTTTTAAAAGCTTGCGCCCGGACAATAAGGGATGAAATGCCGCAGTAACGACTGTGGTAATTGAGTGTCTAATCCATTCTTTTCCACAGTCATCACTATTCTCATTTTAAACGAGGTGACCAAACGTGGAAAAACGATCCTGGGCTGAGCCCTACAAAATCAAAATGGTTGAACTGCTGAAAATGACCACGCCTGCTGAGCGCAAGGCGGCGATTGTCGAGGCCGGGTACAACACATTCCTGCTTAAATCAGAAGACGTTTATATTGACCTGCTAACCGATTCTGGCGTCGGCGCAATGAGCGACCGTCAATGGGCGGGGATCATGATGGGCGACGAGGCTTACGCGGGCAGCCGCAACTTTTATCATCTGCGCGACACGGTACAGGAGTACTACAGCTATCGCTATACCGTACCGACCCATCAGGGACGTGGCGCCGAGAATATTTTAAGCCAGATCATGATCAAAGACGGCGACTATGTGCCGGGCAATATGTACTTCACTACCACAAGACTGCATCAGGAACTGGCTGGTGGGACTTTTGTCGATATTATAATCGACCAGGCGCACGACCCTGAGAGTACCCACCCGTTTAAAGGTAACGTCGATTTCGACAAGCTCAACCAACTGGTCGAAAAAGTGGGCGCCGACAGGATACCTTATGTGTGCATTGCCACCTGCGTGAATATGGCCGGCGGTCAGCCCATTTCGATGCAAAACCTGCGCGAACTCAGAGCCTGGTGCGACCAGCACGATATCCTGCTGGTACACGATATGACTCGCGTCGCGGAAAATGCTTTTTTTATTCAGCAACGAGAGTCTGGATATCAGGACAAAAGTGTCAAGGAGATCGTTTTTGAGCTTTGCGATCTGACCGACGTGGCTACCATGTCTTCAAAAAAGGATGCCATGGTCAATATTGGTGGCTTTCTGGCGATGAACGATGAAAAACTCTACGAGAAAGCCTGCGAACTGGTGGTGGTCTACGAAGGTCTACATACTTATGGTGGTATGGCCGGTCGTGATATGGAAGCTCTGGCGATAGGTATCAAAGAGAGCGTTCAGGATGAGCATATGAGCGCGCGTATTGGCCAGATAGCCTATCTGGGCGAACGCCTGGTTGAAATGGGTGTTCCGGTTGTCCTGCCGTTTGGCGGTCATGCGATATTTCTCGACGCGCGTAAGATTCTACCGCACATTCCTCAGCAGCAATACCCGGCGCAGGCACTGGCAGCCGCGCTCTACCTAGAATCCGGGATCCGCGCGATGGAACGCGGCGTGGTTTCCGCCGGGCGCAACAAAGACACCGGCGAAAACTATTTACCTAAACTGGAACTGGTACGACTGACTATTCCCCGACGAGTCTATACCCAGGCCCATATGGACGTTACCGCTGAAAGCGTGGCTGAAGTGATGAAAAATGCTGCCAATGTTAAAGGACTGCGGTTTATCTACGAGCCCAAAATGCTGCGCTTTTTCCAGGGCCGCTTTGAACCAATTGAGGACTGAACCCACTACATTCAGGTTTTATCTATCCGACGACCGCTGGCAATTGAGCGATTCTCAGCGCTGCGGTCGTCACATAAGCCTGTTGTTGGAAAGGTCAACTTTATTACAGCGCCTGCATTTACTTTCGCTCTCGCAAGCTTCACTATAATCACTCTTTTTCCCTGATTAACCTGTAGAGGTTAGATGCTTCGGCGATCGAAATATCAACGATTGGCGCGCGTGTTACGGCGCAAGCTGGGTAAGTCGCAAGTCATTACCGATCAATACCTGTGTCATGCCCTGGGCACCGACGCCAGCGTTTATCGATTAGTCCCCAAAATTGTAGTTAAAGTCCGTCAGCTGGATGAGCTGACGTATGTTTTGTCTCAGTGCCGCCTCAGTAAAACGCCTTTTACTTTTCGCGCTGCAGGAACCAGCCTTTCGGGGCAGGCCGTCAGCGATTCAGTACTAATCACGCTCACTGACCACTGGAAGCAATACCGGCTGCTTGATATGGGGCAGGCGATCAGCGTACAGCCGGGCATGATCGCCGCCGATGTCAATCGCCTGCTTAAACCTTTTGGACGAAAAATCGGCCCGGATCCGGCCTCAATTGATCATTGTAAAATCGGCGGCGTCGCCGCCAATAATGCCTCTGGAATGTGCTGTGGTATCGCTCAAAACTCCTACCATACTTTGCAAAGCATGAGCCTGTTGCTGGCCGACGGAACGCTGGTAAATACCGCATCGCCCCGATCGGTGGATGCGTTCAAACAAAGCCATCGCTCGCTGCTATCCGGCATGAACGAACTCGCCACGCGAGTCAAACAGGACCCCGAGCTGACCCGGCTTATCAAACACAAATACCGTCTGAAAAATACCAGCGGCTACGCCATCAACGCCTTGATCGATTTTGACGATCCGGTAGATATATTACAACACCTGATGATCGGCTCAGAAGGCACACTTGGATTTATCGCCGAAATAACCTTTCGGACGCTTATTGACAGTCCCTGCAAAGCCAGTGCGCTGCTGGTGTTTGCGAGCGTTGAACTGGCCTGCAAAGCAGTTGTTGAATTGCGCGACTCAAGCGCCAACGCCGTTGAATTGATGGACGGTCGGGCGCTTCGCTCATTACGACAACATCCGGACTCGCCTGATTTTTTCAGTGGGCTCGACCTGAACGCGTGCGCCCTTTTAATTGAATGTCACGCCGATAGCGAAATTGCGCTGGGGCAGCAGACCCGAAAGCTGTGGCGACAGCTGCAACCATTTCCCACCAGTCACACCCTGCCCTTCACCAACGACCAGGAACGCTGTCAGAGTTTATGGCGACTGCGCAAAGGCCTTTTTCCAATTGCCGGCGCTAACCGCCCCGCAGGTAGTTGCGTCATTATCGAAGATATCGCCTTTGCCGTCGAGGATCTGGCGGAGGGAACGGTGGCACTGCGCCACCTGTTGGATGAGCACGGATATCATAGCGCAGTAATCTTCGGGCACGCACTCAACGGCAATTTACATTTCATTTTACGACAGGATTTCAAATCTGGCGAACAGCTCGATCGCTACGCACAGTTTATGCAATCTTTGACCGATTTGGTCGCGCTGAAATACACCGGTTCGTTAAAAGCCGAACACGGAACCGGACGCAATATGGCGCCTTTTGTGGAAAAAGAATGGGGCGCGCAAGCATACGCAATAATGCTGTCGATTAAACGGCTGTTAGACCCGGACAATCTGCTCAACCCCGGCGTGATATTTAATCAGGATCCAGAAGTTCACCTGAAAAACCTGAAGGCACTGCCAGAGTGCAACCTGCCGGAAAGTAATCTCCATGTAAGTAACCTGCATGAAAGTAACCTGCATGAAAGTAACCTGCATGAAAGCAACCCGCCAGAACAAAAGCAGACGAAAAAGAATCTCTCGACGCAGTCCGTTGAGCCAACCGATAACTCCATCAATCTGTGCATCGAATGCGGTTTTTGCGAAAAAGTCTGTCCATCACGCAACTTGTCTCTCACCCCGCGGCAGCGCATTGTCATGTTCCGACAGCTCCATTCGCTGGAGATGGCCGGTCTAAAACGTCAAGCCGCCAGCGCGCGGCGGCAGCTCGACTATCACGGTGTAGCCACTTGCGCCGCGACCGGCCTCTGCGCCGACGCTTGTCCTGTTGGCATTAATACGGGCTTTTTGATTAAACAACTTCGCCAGCAAAAAAACCAGCGCCGACAATGGCTGGCGCAATTAATCGCGTCTCACTATGGGTTCGTTTTAAACGCTGGCCGACTATTATTCAGATTACATCAACTGGCTTCAAAGCAGCTGAGTGCCGGAAGCGTTAACGCCATTGGCCGTTACTTGAGTCGATTGTCATTCGGCCTTTTTCCGCGCTGGCTAAGCGCGTTTCCCGGTGCTGCGAGTAAAGGGGTCAAAATTTTCCCAGATAGGCAAAACCCACTCAGCAAAACGATTAACCAGGCCACCGATAAACAGACTCACCCTGTGGAGATAAAACCGGATGTGGCGATTAGACAGGTGATTTACTTTCCAGCGTGTAGCAGTCGGGTGATGAATACCCAACTGGCTGCTGCGGACCAGCGCGGCCTGCAGCAGGTGATGGCCTCGTTGCTGCAAAAAGCCGGATATAAGGTCATATTTCCAGAAAAAATCGAGAATATCTGTTGCGGCCTGCCCTTTGACAGCCAGGGGTTTCCCGCGCAGGCCAAACAAAAAAGTGATGAGCTTTTGGCCAGTTTCAAATCCCTTAGCCAAAATGGCAAAATCCCGGTAATCAGCGACAATTCTGGATGCGCCAATTACTGCTTGCCGATTCAATTACAGGGGCTGAGCGTAATTGATCCGATTGCCTTCGCCTGCACCCATCTATTGCCGCGACTGGCTATCACGCCAAAACAGGAGACGGTTATGCTGCATATTACCTGCAGTATCAGGCATCAGGGACTTGCTAAAAATTTAGTGACTCTGGCGCGCCGCTGTGCCACTGAAGTGGTGATTCCCACCGATATCGATTGCTGTGGCTGGGCCGGAAGCAAGGGTTTTACCACGCCAGAACTCAACCAGTCGGCTCTGTCTACGCTAAAGTCGCAAGTCCCGGCGCACAGCAAAAGAGGATTCAGCAGCAGTCTGACCTGCGAAATCGGGTTGTCGCAGCACAGCGGCATCCCCTACCAATCGATTTTATATTTGTTGGATGAAGTGAGCGAACCGAAAGTGCGGGGAGTGAAGTAAGAGGAGCGAGGTTTGAGGACAAGCCATATTGAGTGCGGCTTTTATCCCCTTCTCCTTCGAAACTAATTCTTAAGCTCTGCGCGCCCGTATCGATCGTCAAAACGGACGATATCATCCTCCCCCAGATAAGATCCCGTTTGAACCTCGATCAATTCCAGAGGTAATTGTCCCGGATTTTCCAGCGCGTGAACCTGACCAATGGGAATATAGGTCGATTCATTTTCCGAGACCAGGAAAGTGTTATCGCCATTGGTGACTTTTGCGGTACCGGAAACTACCACCCAATGCTCGGCACGATGATGGTGCATTTGAACGCTGAGCTTGGCGCCGGGGTTGACGGTGATGTGTTTTACCTGATATCGAGTGCCCGTATCGATCGAGTCATACTTTCCCCAGGGACGAAAAACTTCTCGTCGAGTTTTCCACTCGCTTCTATTTTCCTGTTTAAGCCGATCGACAACTTTTTTTACATCCTGCACGCAATCTTTATCGGCGACCAGTAAGGCGTCTTTGGTATCGATCACCACCAGACCTTTAACGCCCAGAACCGACACTAACTTGTGCTCCGCGTAAATAAGACAGTCCTGCGTATTTTGCGTCATCACATCGCCCGAGAGCCGGTTACCAGCCTCATCTTTTCCGCACACATCCCAGATCGCCGACCAGGAACCAATATCACTCCAGTCGGCGTCAAGCGGAACCACCAACACTCCACTGTCAGCTTTTTTCGAGTGGCAGAGTGGCTCAATTACCGCGTAGTCAATCGAGTTGGAAGGACAGGCGGCAAATTGCGCGTTATCGACCCGAATAAAATCCAGATCGCGTCGAGTTGACTGCATAGCCTTTTGGCAGGCACTCAGGATTTCAGGCGCGTATTTCTCCAAAGCACTCAGGTATTGGCTCGCTCTGAAAAGAAACATGCCGCTATTCCAGTAATAGCCACCTCTGTCCAGCAACTCACGCGCGGTATTTTTGTCCGGCTTCTCAACGAAACGGGTGACTGTATAACTCTGGCTCTCTCTATCCAGTGCGGCTCCTCGCTGAATGTAGCCGTAGCCCGTTTCCGGCGTTTCGGCTCTGACGCCGAAAGTAATCATCTTGTCATCTTGTGCCAGCTTAGCCCCTTGCCTCACTGCTTGTTCAAATGCGGTTACCTCCTGAATACTATGATCAGAAGGTAAGATCAGTAACAAGGGATCATTATGCTCCGCCAGCGCATAGATTGCGGCCAGCGCAACGGCAGGTGCCGTATTTCTACCTGCCGGTTCCAGCAGGATGTCGGCCTGTACGCCAATCGTCCTTAGCTGTTCCGCCACCAGAAACCGGTGCTCTTCGTTACAAATAACAACTGGTTTGGCTGTCTCAAGATTTTCGAGACGCAACAGCGTATTCTGAAGCAGGGTATTATCACTGCCTATTTTCAGGAATTGTTTTGGATACATGGCGCGCGACAAAGGCCACAGACGAGTGCCGGAGCCACCGGCGAGTATTATCGGTAAGATCACTTGAGTTGTCTCCCTCACCCTAACCCTCTCCCGGAGGTAGAGGGGAATATAAGGCCGCACTCGCGATTAAAGTTTTGTGCCAAGATTTAGCCACCGGCGAGTATTATTGGTAGAATCGTTGTCGTTGCTTCCCTCACCCCTATTTCCCTCACCCTAACCCTCTCCCAGAGGTAGAGGGGATAAAAGAACGGCTAATGCTTAAAATAATCCCGATACCAATCGACAAACCGGTTAATACCCACTTGAATCGAAGTGTCTGGTTTGAATCCAACCGCAGCTTCCAGCTCCGATACATCGGCACAAGTTGAGGGAACATCACCGGCCTGTAGGGGCATGAAATTCTTAATCGCTTTTTTGCCAACGGCGTTTTCAATGGCCTCGACAAAATCCATCAATTTTACCGGGTTATTATTGCCAATGTTGAACACCCGATAATTGGCGTAACTAGTCGCTGGATCTGGATTATCTCCTGACCAGACGGGATTTCCTGCGGGTGGATTGTCCATTACCCGCACCACGCCTTCGACAATGTCGTCAATATAGGTAAAGTCTCGAATCATATCGCCGTTGTTAAAAATATTAATTGGCTCTCCGCCTAATATTCCTTTGGCAAACAAAAACAGCGCCATGTCGGGTCGACCCCAGGGGCCATACACGGTGAAAAAACGGAGTCCAGTGGTCTTCATTCCGTACAGATGGCTGTAGCTATGGGCCATTAATTCATTCGCTTTCTTACTGGCCGCGTAAAGCGAAACCGGATGGTCAATGTTGTGATGTTCAGAAAATGGTTGCAGTGTATTGGCGCCATAAACAGAGCTGGACGAAGCATAGACAAGGTGGTCTATTTTCTGATGGCGAACCCCCTCCAGAATGTTAAGAAAACCAACGATATTACTTTCCATATAAACATGCGGATTTTCCAGTGAATAGCGTACGCCCGCCTGCGCGGCCAGATGGATCACCGCGTCAAATTTATTTGATGAAAATAGTTGCCGCATCCCGTCCTTATCGGCTATATCCAGTTTTGTAAACGAAAAGAGGTTTTCTTTGTTTAAAATTTCCAGACGCGCCAATTTGATTTTCGGGTCGTAATAATCATTAATATTATCGATCCCGACCACACTATCACCGCGCGCCAACAAATATTGGCTAACGTGAAACCCAATAAATCCGGCGGCACCGGTCACTAAGATATTCAATTGTTTCTCCAAACTAATTAATCATTACTAAAAAAAGATTGAGTAAGGCGTAAGCCTTGTTTTGACTATATTCTCAGCATGTCGATCCCAACCTCGGCCAACTGCTGTTTTTCAAACAGTCCCTTAAGGTCAAATAAACAGCCGTCCGATTTAATCATTTGATTTAATTGAAGCGGTGTCAATTGCTGGTATTGTTTGTGCGCAACTGCCAGCATCACCAGGTCGCAATTTTGAATTGCTTCCAAATCAGATAGCCGCACATCGTACAAGCGTCTGGCCTCTTCCCGATCCGCCATAGGATCATTAACCTGAGGCTCAATGCCATAGCTGTTAAACTCTTTGATCACATCCTCAATTTTTGAATTTCTTAGGTCGGGACAGTTTTCCTTAAAAGTCAGCCCCAATATCGCGATTTTTGCGTCTTTTACTTTCTTATCCTGAAGGATCAAATGCTTAATGCAACGGCTCACTATCATCTTGGCCATATTATCATTAATCCGCCTGCCCGCTTGAATAACCTCCGGGCGATAGCCCACCTGGTTGGCTTTATAGGTCAGATAGTAAGGGTCGACACCGATGCAGTGTCCGCCGACAAGCCCCGGCTTAAAAGGCAGAAAGTTCCACTTGGTGCCTGCAGCCTCAAGTACGTCCAGCGTATCGATCTCCATTTTCTCGAAAATGACCGCAAGCTCATTCATCAACGCGATATTCAAATCACGCTGGGTGTTTTCGATCACTTTGGCCGCCTCCGCAACCTTAATGGTAGAAGCTTTATACACGCCCGCAGTAACAACACTCGAGTAAACCTCGGCGATAATATCGAGTGTTTCCGTGTCCATACCCGATACGATTTTCAGGATTTTGGTAAACGTCCGCTCTTTATCGCCCGGATTTATCCGCTCCGGCGAATAACCGACTTTAAAGTCCTGGCCACATTTTAGCCCTGATTCTGCTTCCAGAATGGGAACACATTCTTCTTCAGTTGCGCCCGGGTAGACCGTCGACTCAAAAACGACAATATCGCCCTTTTTAAGATACTGGCCGACAGTTTTTGACGCTGAAAATAGAGGGGAAAGATCGGGCTGGTTGGCACTGTTGATGGGGGTCGGCACAGCGATAATGTGAAAGTCTGCCTCCAGAAGCGAGCGCGGATCATCGCGGTAAATTACATTCGCTTCGGTCAGCTCATCTTGCTCGACTTCCAGGGTTTTATCCTGACCGGATTTAAGTTCGTTGATTCTCTCAGGGTTGCGGTCAAAGCCGATTACCGGGTGTGTCCTGCCAAAAGCGACTGCCACCGGTAACCCAACATAACCAAGTCCGACTACTGAAATTTTTCTATTCATGATCATCCCTCTTTATCATTTTGTAACGCTTGTCGTTATACCATTCCTTTGTCTAACTAGGATCGTAAAGCCATAGTGATTATAAATCAATCCATTAGTTGACGATCTTTTGAGAGTTAGCATCTAGCGCCCTCATCCTACACTGCCTGAGGGAATAGGGACAAATAGCGCCAGAAAGCGATTTTGTCTGTTCTGGTCTAATTTAGAATGCTGGCCGCTAGTTTGGAGGTGATTATTTCTGTAATTTATTCAGCGTATTTTGTTGATACCGCATCTACCTACTTATTGTCGGTCTTTTCCAGTAAAGACTCCAGGTATAACGTTTTATCTTCATTCTCAATACGTTCGTAAATATCCTCTACTTTTATAGTCAGCTTTATCGCTGGAAAACTAATTTCATCACCCAAGTAATAATATTGTGGGATAAACCCTTCGGCTCGACTTAATACAGAAATTTCACAAAAATCTTGTTCAACTAGCACATAGTACTCAAGAGAAGGAGTTCTTAGGTATTTAGCTTGTTTAATTGAATGGTCAAATACTCGGGTTGACTTAGACAATACTTCTACTATTAACTTTGGCGCGTGTTTTACATATTCCGAATCTTCAGCGTGTTCGTCACAAACTACCATGACGTCTGGGTAATAATAATCGCCTTGAGCAAAGACCTTCATATCAGCAATAAATGGCTCACAAGGTTTACCTTTTAAGCTTGTACGCAGCTCTGAATAGAAATTACCGGAAATCCGATTATGATCCACACTTGCGCCCGCCATAGCGTAGACTTCGCCATTAACCAACTCGTGCTTAACGTCAGCGGTTAATTCACCTTTCAAGTACTCTTCTTTAGTTAATTTCAACTTAGACGCAATCGCCCTCATTCAGACCCATTTGTTAAATCGATGAGTCGAGTATAAATAAACCAAACTCGAAAAACTAATTTAGGTGATCAAAAGTTAGATTTTCACGCATTAAATTGCTTTTTCTCTGGTTCATGTTTCAATTTTTCTGCGCAACTCCCAGCTCCCAGCTCCTAGCTCCTAGCTCCCAGCTCCTGGCTCCCAGCTCCTGGCTCCTGGCTCCTGGCTCCTGGCTCCCAGCTCCCAGCTCCCAGCTCCCAGCTCCCAGCTCCTGGCTTCTCGAATCTCGCTCCTGTCTCTAAACTAAAAATTAGAAACCGACCGTCCCCGACCGATTGCGTAATAAACAAAACCGCGCCTGGTCAACGCATCGGGCTCAAACAAATTACGTCCATCAATAATTATTTTGTCACTCAGACTTTTTGCTATCAAGTCAAAATCCGGCGCTCTGAACTGACTCCATTCGGTACAAATCACCAGCGCATCAGCGCCTTTCAATGCCGCTTCTTTAGTGCCCACTAGAGTTAAATCGTCTCGTTGGCCGTAAATACGCTGACATTCTTCCATTGCCTCAGGATCGTAGGCCTGAACTTTAGCGCTTTTCTCCCAAAGTGACTCCATCAAAACGCGGCTGGACGCTTCGCGCATATCATCGGTATTGGGTTTAAAGCTCAATCCCCACAAGGCGATAGTCTTACCCTCCAGGCGACCATAAAAATGCCGGTTCAAATACTCTAATAGCTTATTTTTCTGGCGGTAGTTAACCGCTTCAACCGCCTGCAAAATTGACGGTAGATAATCAATTGTATCGGCAGTCCGGATCAATGCCTGCACATCCTTGGGAAAGCAGGACCCGCCGTAACCACAGCCCGGGTAAATAAACTGGTAACCAATTCTAGGGTCAGAGCCAATCCCTTGTCGCACCTGTTCGATATCGGCGCCTAACCGTTCCGCGAGGTTGGACATTTCATTCATAAAAGAAATCTTGGTCGCTAACATACAGTTAGCCGCATACTTGGTTAATTCAGCCGATCGCACGTCCATCACAATAACCTTGTCATGGTTTCGATTAAAAGGTGCATATAATTCGCGCATTTTCGCTTCTGCATTCGCATCCGAACTGCCAATAATTATTCTGTCCGGCCTCAGGCAATCATTAACCGCCGCGCCTTCTTTTAGAAATTCGGGGTTAGAAACAACTGAAAAATCAAGCTTCGAGCTACGGGCCTCAAGTTTTGAGCTGACAACTTGCGAGACTTTATCTGCCGTTCCCACAGGAACCGTTGACTTATTGATTATTATTTTCGGTTCTTTCATATAAGTAGCGATAGTTTCCGCGACCGAAAGAACATATTTTAAATCTGCCGAGCCGTCTTCATCCGGTGGCGTACCCACGGCGATAAATTGGAATTCGCCATGTTCCACTGCCTGTTGGGCGTCGGTGGTAAATTGCAGGCGGCCTTGCTCATAGTTTTCCTTAACCAGCGGCGTCAATCCCGGTTCATAGATTGGAATATTACCCTGCTTCAAGTTTTCAACTTTAGCGCCATCCACATCAACGCAGACAACGTCGTGCCCAACTGAGGCCAGCACGGCGCCCTGAACAAGACCGACGTAACCAATTCCAAAAACTGTGACCTTCATTTTATTTCCTGTTAAGTATTACAATTCGATAGATGAGAGTAGCTAACTCAAAAGTTGACTGTCATAAATCCTATATTGTCATAAATCCTATTTTAAATGCTCTCACCTCTGCCGATACCAAAGTATCTTAGCCCATGCTGTTTTACTAACTCTGGATCCAGTATGTTACGACCATCAAAAATTGCCTGATATTTCAAATTTGATTTTAAGGCGATAAAATCCGGGCTCCAGAACGACTTCCATTCCGTACAAATCGCTAGCACATCAGCACCCTCAAGCGTCTCGTTCGCAGATTCGACGACCTGAACCCTCTCACTTGAGCCAAAATATTCGATTAGCGTAGCGCTGGCTAGCGGATCAAACACCTTGACGTTTGCTAAATTCACCACTAGTGATTCAATTAAACTGGTCGCTGGCGCACCCGCGATACTCGCGCTCCCGGGTTTGAATGAAGCACCCCAGACCGCCACGGTTTTGCCTTTAAGTTCACCCTTAAAGAACTTCCATATTTTCCTGAAAATAAGGTCTTTTTGTCGTTCGTTAATTTTGGCGACGGTTTCCAGCAATCCCAAATCATCGGATCGTTCACGCAACTCAAGTGCAATCTTTGACACATTATCTGCCAGAGCTTTGCCGCCGTAACCACACCCCGGATACAGATAATCGCGCCCGATCCGTGGGTCGCTGCCCATGCATTCACGAACCACCTCAATATCCACATAGCTCCTTTCAGCCAGGCTCGCCATTTCATTCATAAAGCTCAATCTCGTAGCGAGCATAGCGTGACCGGCAAAACAGGCGAACTCGGCCTCTCGCGTTGAAACGGATTTAATAACATTCTTTACCCGGTTAAACGGATAAAACAGTCCACCTACTTTTGACAAGGCATTCTTGTTGTCACACCCAACAACTATGCAGTCAGGACGCGAAAAATCGCTTAAAGCCCGCCCTTCACGTAATAGCAAGGGTACGCTGCAAACCGAGTTTAAAGCATGGTGGTTTTCGTCTGTTTCTTTGTGAACATCCAGAGTTTTCTCATTAATGTGAGCATTTGAGATGCTTTTTAAGACGTATGATTTTAAGTGGGCGTTAAAAGCCTGCGCTTCGCCGATTGAAGACGGCGTTAGAATAATAAAACAACTGCCCTTATTTATCGTCGGCATTAACAAAGAGTGATATCGGTTAAGCGCATCTTCTGGAGATATCTCAGCTAACAATACAAAATCAAACAGTAACTCGCCTGCTTCAAAACCCTGTTCGTCAGAAGTACTCACGCGTAAACGACTTTCCTCACATTGCGCACGGTATAATTCCGCCAGACCCGGTTCATTTGACTCGGCCCACACAGTATTGTTTTCGGCAAAGTGAAGTACTGAGTTACCTACCGAAGCCAATAAAGCCGCCGCGACTTTCGATTGTAAACTGTCTCCAATTACCGCGATTTTCAAGATTTATCTCCTGCTTATTAGTTCCCGGGCCTTTCAGAAGAACGCCAGAGGTTAGTTTGATCTGAACCAAGTTGTTTGCCTGTACTCTTAAATTCTCTTATCCCTAATTCCCTTATCCTAACCCTCTCCCTAATTCCCTCACCCTAACCCTCTCCCGGAGGGAGAGGGGATGAAATCACTTTCGACCGACTTTATCGACTCCTGATTTTCCTCACCCTAATTCCCTCACCCTAACCCTCTCCCGGAGGGAGAGGGGATAAAAACAATGGTCCTTGGGTTATTTTTTCCGCTCGCTCCCAGCTCCCAGCTCCCAGCTCCCAGCTCCCAGCTCCCAGCTCCCAGCTCCTAGCTCCTAGCTCCTAGCTCCTAGCTCCTTGAACCCCGCTCCTTCTATTTACTTAACCCAATTCATCAACCCATTGGTCGAACAATCAAACTGAGAAGTCGAATCCTTTGAGTGAAGCTCCTCTAAAGTTTTCTTTGCTATATTTTTACCCAGCTCAACACCCCATTGATCAAATGGGTTAATGTCCCAGATAGTCGCCATTACAAAAACCTTGTGCTCATACAAAGCAATCAACTGACCAAGACTGTAAGGTGACAGCTCCGACAGTAAAATGGTAGTTGAAGGTTGATCGCCCGGGTAAAATTTATGGGACGATAGGGTATCGTCAGGAGCGGGGTTCGGGGAATTAGGGAACGAAGCTCCCTCTCCCTCCGGGAGAGGGCTGGGGTGAGGGAAATCAGATATTGAACTTCCAACCATTAACGCCCTGGACTGAGCAAAACAATTAGCCAAGGTCAGCAAATGCTGCTCTTGCAACGACCTCCCGTGCTCTGAATTCTCATTGGTAAAGCGCCTGACGGGAGCAATAAAATCACTAGTGACTTTTCGCGTGCCCTGGTGCATTAACTGGTAAAAAGCGTGTTGCGCATTGGGTCCGACTTCTCCCCACAAAATCGGGCAGGTTTCAACCTCGACCGGCTCACCTGAACTGGTGACCGATTTTCCATTACTTTCCATCTCCAGTTGCATCAGATAATCGGGAAAATATTTTAATCTGGCATCATAGGGCAAGATAGCCTGCGCGTTTATTTTCAAAAAATTAGTATTCCACACGCCGATCAGCCCCAGGAGAACGGGAACATTCTGGCTCAACTCCGTTTCAGCAAAGTGCCGGTCAACCGCGTTGGCCCCGGCCAGTAACGCGCGGAAATTTTCCATTCCAAGCTTCAAAGCAATAGTCAGTCCAACCGAAGACCAGAGCGAAAAGCGTCCACCGACCCACTCCCACAATTTAAGCTGATGACCCGGGTGAATCCCCCAGTCATTCATTTTTGCTTCACTGGCCGAAACGCCAATAAAATGCTGTTTTTCAATAAGCGACTCATCCGCGTGATGAGATAATAACCAGGCCTTTGCCGAAGCGGCATTTGAAAGGGTATCGATAGTCCCGAAAGATTTCGATACGATAACAAACAGGGTTGTTTCAGGATTGAGTTTTTCAAATACGTCCGATACCTGAGAGCCATCCATAGTCGAGGCAAAATGAATATTGACCGGGTTGTGGTGACGCGCTTTAAATTCGTCAAGCGCATGACAAACCAGCAGAGGCCCTAAATCCGAACCACCTACGCCCAAGTTGACCACATCGGTTATCGGTTTACCGCTATAACCTCGCCAATGCCCGTTAACTAAAGCGTCTATAAGGCCAGACATTCTTTCCAATTCGGTTTGAATATCTGAGTTGATCTCTCGTCCTTCGACCGTCAATGAGTCATTCGCCGATAAACGGCATGCCGTATGTAAAGCAGGTCTGTTTTCAGTTGAGTTGACTGTATTTCCGCAAACAAGGTTTTCTATTGCGCTTTTTAAATTCACCTCTTCGGCTAGCTGTTGCAGAAGACTCAATGTTTTCGTGTTAACCTTTTGCTTGGAGAAATCGACAAACAATTCGTCCAATTGAAAAGAAAGCGCATCAAAGCGCTTTTTATCTTCAACCAGATGTTCAATTCTAACGTCGGCCAGATCATTTTGTAAATGTTCCAGCAGTCGCTTCCAGGATTTAGTTTTGGATACAGTCATAAGTATTGTCGTTAGGTTAAAGTGGGCGAGTAAGAGAGCACGCGAGTATGCGGGTACGCTAGTAGGCGAGTATGCTAGTTAGCAAGTAGCGCTAGTAGATCTCGTATTCAAAATTTTAAATTACTCATCATTTTTCCAATCATCTTTGATAACTCTTCTCCTTCGAGTATCCAATTCTGTCCCGGAATCTTGTCGATATACCCGATTTCTATACCAATTTCTACTTGTGTTACAAACTCCCCAAGAGATCCTTTGGAAATCCTAAGAAAACGCAACTTCTCTTTCGTATAATCCTTCTCAAATCGTTATTCACAGCGTCCATGCTGTTCTCCTTTCAGGCTGACGTCGCGAGCTCCGACATTCAAAATATGCTCCTGCAATTTTGTCTGCAATATTTGAG
>Ga0316209_1001981_pt1 | contig 18203 bp, 19 predicted proteins | sample 6monopyrite_MG_FD_204945 | JGI IMG/M metagenome (GOLD analysis project Ga0316209, IMG submission 204945) | Microbial mat bacterial communities from mineral coupon in-situ incubated in ocean water Damariscotta River, Maine, United States -... | ecosystem: Environmental > Aquatic > Marine >...
TGTTGAACACGGTCTTCGTCAAAAAAACAAAGAAAACACTTAAAAAGTTCTTCTACCACAGAGACACAGAGATCTCAGAGATTTAAGATGTGTAAAACATTAGAGCTTTTCTCTGTGTGCTCTGTGTGCTCTGTGTCTCTGTGGTAAAAAACAAGTCTAACTTTTACATATGAAAACATTCAAAGAAATCGTAGCTGAAGCCAGCAAAAATATTACCGAACTCATGCCCTGGGATGTAGACGAACGCATAAAAGAAAATAAAGATCTAATGATTGTCGACATAAGAGAAGAATGCGAATTTTCCAGATTTCACATCAGACATTCAATGTTGGTTCCCCGGGGTATCCTTGAATCTGCCTGTGAAGAAGAATACGAAGACGCCATCCCGGACCTGGTTAACGGTCGCGACAAAGAAATTGTTGTGATCTGTCGTTCTGGATTACGCAGTGTACTTGGTACTCAAATGTTACAAATAATGGGTTTTAATAATGTTAGCTCGATGAAGACGGGGCTGCGGGGCTGGAATGATTACGAATTACCACTGTACGATCTGAAACACGAAGAACTGGATCCCGATGATGTAGATGAGATGTTGAACGCGGGGTTTTGTTCGACATTTATGCATCCGGATCGACGGACTATTATTGATTAATTTTTTGTTGGTCTGTTTTTCTTTTTACTCTGTTTTCATTCTATTTACTTCTTCTTGTATTTTGGCATTGTGGGTCTCGCCCCACTGGCGAGTTACTCTTTTTCTGCAGCAAAAAAGAGTAACCAGAAAATGCCGCCACTACGGCTGACGCCCCGCTAAAAGACAGCGGGGTTCCCATTTATGCAGTGGAATTATCATGCTGTGAAATAACTCGCAAAAGTCGCTCAGACAGATTTCACAGAAGACTCATGATAATTCCACTGCATAAATGGCTTGCCTAAGGTGGAGAGGGTCAAAGTCAAAAACAGTGTTTTGATTTGGGATATGTTTCAATTCTGCACTTTTTTTACTTATGTTTTTGTTTTTTTCTTTTGAATTACTCCTCCTCTTCGTTTGCTGAATTTGGGCGTATTGGTAGGGCAAATTCGCCATGGACGGCGAATTTAGTCTTGTGCGCCCGGATGGCGCATCAAGACGGGCGCGTAGGCAATACGCCCAAATTCAGGAACCCGTAGGGCAAACGGTGTGGAGCGGCCTTTTTTGGTTACTTTTTTGGGCTGTAGCAAAAAAGTGACTCGCCAGTGGGGCGAGACCCACAATGCCAAAATACAAGAAGAAGTAAATAGAATGAAAAGAAGGAATCAAAAAAAAACAAAAAAACCTAATCATCCTTCCCATAATGTTTATGCTCTTTGCGCCGACGTCCAGCCTTCTGAGTAATCACACCCTGAATAACATCCTGGCCACTAATCTCAACCGTATCATATAGGTCATTCAACGGCTGTAAATAATATTTATCTTCAACAATACGTAATTGACGGAAAATGTATTCGTTTTCAAATTCTGCCATTACATAACAGCCGTCACGAATGGTACCTGCGGGATCAATAATAATAACCGCACCCTCGACAAATTCGGGCAACATACTATCGCCCAATACACGCAATGCAAACGGCTCGCTTGCCGCGCAACCCCCACTCGATTCCATACATTTCACCTATTCGTAATCAATATGCCAATTATACCGCAGTGCTTGCGAAAATGGATGATGTGACAAGTCTATGCCTGCATTCTAATAAATAACCATGTAATATGTCTGACAAGATACTCCTGCGTTATCAATGTCCCATGTCCGATAAAATCACCAAAAACAAGTTTGTCTCCCTGACCTACACCATTACTGACGATGATGAAAACACACTGGAAAGTATTGATACTCCCATCCATTACATACAGGGCATTAAAAGTGAAGTCATTGAGAAGATAGCCTCTGCTCTTGAAGGCCATAAGGTTGGCGACTTTGTACAAGTGTCGCTGACACCTGAGGAAGGTTTTGGCGCCCATCAATCTGAATTGACTTTTTCTGATGATATCAAAAACGTACCCGCCGAATTTCATACCATTGGTGCCGAAGTTGAATTCAAGAATGAAGCGGGTGAAAGCAAAATCTTTCGTGTAACGAAAATTGCCGATGGCATATTAACCGTTGATGGCAACCATCCCTATGCCGGAAAAAACATTACCTACAATATAACGGTCAAAGCAGTACGCGATGCCACTGACATCGAAATGAAGCATGGCGCAGACGGGATAACAAAAGTATTGCATTAAAGGTATCATCGCCTCTCTATTTTGGGGTAGAAACGCGCATTTTATGGGCGTTTAGGCTGAAATTTAACTCTATTTAGGGTATCCTCGCCAACCAAGAAAAGACTGTACGCTAATAATCTCGTTCCAATGCTCTGCGTGGGAACGAGTCAAACAAGATTCATCACCACAGAGGCACAGAGAACTCAGAGAACTCAGAGAAAGACATACAGCTTTTATATTATTTTCGCGCAGCGAAAACAATTTTAACCTCTGTGTTCTCTGTGCCTCTGTGGTAAAAATTTTAAAAATTTAAAAACCCGAGGAACATTATGAGCAAAATGAATGCATTTTATGCGCAATCTGGTGGTGTCACTGCCGTTATCAACGCATCTGCATGCGGCGTTATTGAAACCGCACGTAAACACAAAGATAAAATTGGAAAAGTTTATGCTGGCGCAAGCGGCATCATCGGTGCTTTAACCGAAGAACTTATCGACACAAGCAAAGAAACAAAATCAACTATCGCTGGTTTACGCAGTACACCTTCAGGTGCATTTGGTTCATGTCGCTTTAAGCTGAAAAGTCTTGAAGATAACAAAGCAGAATACGAACGTTTAATCGAAGTATTCAAAGCACACAACATTGGTTACTTCTTCTACAATGGTGGTGGCGATTCTGCTGATACTTGTTTGAAGATTTCTCAGATTGGTAAGAAGATGGGTTACCCTATCACTGCAGTACACGTTCCTAAGACCGTGGATAACGATTTACCTATCACTGATAACTGCCCTGGTTTTGGTTCAGTTGCAAAATACATCGCAATTTCGACACTAGAAGCCAGTTACGATGTTGCCTCTATGTGCAAAACATCAACTAAAGTATTCGTACTTGAAGTAATGGGTCGTCACGCTGGCTGGATTGCAGCGGCTGGCGCAATGGCTTCTACAGAAGATCACGAAATTCCAATCGTTGTACTTTTCCCTGAAGTTAAATTCAACCAGGGTAAATTCCTGAAGAACGTTGACGCAAAAGTTAAAAAATTCGGCTACTGTACTGTTGTCGTTTCTGAAGGTGTTGCATGGCCAGACGGCAAGTTCCTTGCTGAAACAGGTCTTAAAGATGCATTCGGTCACAGCCAACTAGGTGGCGCAGCGCCGGTTGTTGCTGGCATGATTCAGGAAAAACTGGGCCATAAATACCACTGGGGTGTTGCTGACTACATGCAACGTGCCGCTCGCCACATCGCTTCCAAGTCAGATGTAGATCAGGCTTACGCTACAGGTAAAGCTGCGGTTGAGTATGCTATTAAAGGTCATAACTCAGTTATGCCTGCAATCAAGCGTATCAGCAACAAACCTTACAAGTGGAAAGTTGAAATGGCACCACTGAGCAAAGTCGCTAATGTTGAGAAGATGATGCCTAAGAGCTTTATTACTAAAGACGGTTTCAGTATTACTAAAAAATGCCGTGAATATCTTGAGCCTTTAATACGTGGCGAAGATTACCCTGCATACAATAAAAATGGTCTACCAAAATACGTACAGCTTAAACGTGTAATGGTTAAGAAGAAGTGCCCTGACTTTAAAATAAAGTAAGATAACTCATGACTCTCGAAAGAACACATGAACTAATTGTTGTCCATGCCAAACCTGGCGATGGCAACAACAGAAATCTTTGCCATATTGCATATGGTGAAGACATGCAAGACTTTCGAGAGTTTGACCTTAAACAATGGAAGTTACAGCACGGCACAACACTTACAAGTGCCTTGAAGAACTAAAAAGATGCCTGATTCATGTTTACATGAGCAGGCATTTTTTTTGCACATAACAAAATAAAAATAGAGAGTGAGAAAAAAATGAAACTGATATTATTAGGCGGCCCTGGTGCTGGTAAAGGCACACAAGCAGGCTTCATAACAAAAAAATATAACATCCCCCAAATCTCAACTGGCGACATGTTACGTGCTGCTGTAAAAGCGGGTACGGCAATGGGACTGGAAGCGAAAAAAGTAATGGATGCAGGTGGTCTGGTTACTGACGAAATTATCCTGGGTCTGGTAAAAGACCGTATTGCTGAAGATGACTGTGCAAACGGTTTCCTGTTTGATGGTTTCCCCCGCACACTGCCACAGGCTGATGCTTTAAAAGCACAAGGTGTAGAAATTGATGGCGTGGTTGAGATCGATGTTGACGACGCTGAAATTGTTAAACGCATGTCTGGCCGTCGTGTACATATTGCTTCAGGTCGCACCTACCATATTGTTTTCAATCCACCCAAAGTCGAAGGCAAAGATGATGAAACGGGCGAAGACCTGATCCAGCGCGATGACGACCAGGAAGAAACAGTGAAAAAAAGACTTGATGTATATCATGACCAGACCGAGCCATTAATAACATACTACACCGACTGGTCTAAATCAGGTGAAGCTAACGCACCGAAATATCATCACATCGCTGGAATCGGTGGTGTTGAAGATATCCGGGATGCGATTTTCAAAGCACTGGATAACTAAATACTTTTCGTATAAATACGTATCCTTATAAAATATTCATATTTAACAGGAGATTTACAAATGTCTACAGAACTATTAATCGCCCTCGCATGCTCTCTACTTGGCATTGCTTACGGCGTTATTACTACCTTTAACGTACTGTCAAAACCCATGGGTAATGAAGAAATGGTACGTATACAATCAGCCATTCAGGAAGGTGCCTCTGCATATCTGAAGCGCCAGTATACGGCTATCGGCCTGGTTGGCGTGGTTGTCTTTATCGTCATCATGTTTTCACTGAATGCAACGACCGCAATAGGCTTTGCAATCGGTGCGATATTCTCCGGCCTGGCTGGTTTTATCGGCATGAATGTCTCGGTTCGCTCCAATTCTCGAACTGCGGAAGCAGCACGTGAAGGTATTGCGCCAGCATTAGACATCGCTTTCAAAGGCGGTGCTATTACCGGTATGCTTGTTGTCGGTCTTGCCCTTTTAGGTGTTGCCGGCTACTACGGTATTTTAATGATGATGGGCTTTGAGATGGAAGCAGCACTGCACTCTATGGTTGGTCTGGCGTTTGGTGGTTCATTGATCTCAATCTTCGCTCGATTAGGTGGCGGCATCTTTACTAAAGGTGCAGATGTAGGCGCGGACATCGTCGGTAAAGTTGAAGCCGGTATTCCGGAAGATGACATACGTAATCCTGCAGTAATCGCTGATAATGTTGGCGACAATGTAGGTGACTGCGCAGGTATGGCGGCTGACCTGTTTGAAACCTACGCGGTAACACTGATTGCTACCATGTTATTGGGCGGCCTGTTATTAAAAGATGCAGGTGAACTCGCTGTGACCTACCCATTAATGCTGGGTGGCATCTCCATCATCACTTCGATCATTGGCACATTCTTTGTGAAAACATCGGATGGCGGAAAAATCATGAATGCGCTTTATAAAGGCACATTCATTTCAGCTGTTCTTTCAGCCATTGCGTTCTATTTCGTCACCACTGGAATGATGTCTGAGGTTACGATTTCTGGGGTTGCCAATTACTCCTCGATGAATTTATTTTATGCCGCACTGATTGGCCTTGCTTTAACCATGGCGATGATCGTGATTACTGAATACTACACAGCGACTGAATACGCGCCTGTTAAACGTATCGCTGCAGCATCACTGACGGGTGATGGCACTAACGTTATCGCTGGTCTTGGCATTTCAATGAAATCAACAGCGGCACCTGTCATTGTTATTTGTGCTTCTATCTGGGGCGCTTATGAGCTTGCTGGTTTATACGGTATCGCCATTGCAGCGACTGCCATGCTATCTATGACAGGTATTATCGTTGCACTGGACGCATACGGCCCTATCACTGATAATGCGGGTGGTATTGCAGAAATGGCTGAACTGCCTGAGGACGTTCGCGTTACAACCGATGCACTTGACGCAGTTGGTAATACTACAAAAGCGGTAACTAAAGGTTATGCCATCGGTTCTGCAGGTTTAGCTACACTGGTATTATTTGCTGATTACACCAACACGCTGGAAGCAGCTGGTAAAGTAGCAAGCTTTGACCTATCCAATCACATGGTCATCATCGGTTTATTTATTGGTGGTTTGATTCCCTACCTTTTTGGTGCAATGGCGATGGAAGCCGTAGGTCGTGCTGCCGGTAGTGTCGTTAATGAAGTCCGTCGTCAGTTTAAAGAAATGCCAGGTATCATGGATAAAACCCAAAAGCCTGATTATTCAACAGCCGTGGACATGCTAACAAAAGCTGCGATCAAAGAAATGATGATTCCTTCATTATTACCTATTGCTGCTCCAATCATAGTTGGTTTAACACTGGGCTCAGAAGCATTAGGCGGTATGTTAATTGGTACAATCGTTACTGGTATATTTGTCGCTATCTCAATGACTACCGGTGGTGGCGCATGGGATAACGCCAAGAAATACATCGAAGATGGAAATCACGGTGGTAAAGGTTCGGATGCACATAAAGCTGCCGTTACTGGTGACACCGTAGGCGACCCGTACAAAGATACAGCGGGCCCTGCAATTAATCCTTTGATTAAAATCATCAATATTGTTGCGTTAATGATGGTGCCTCTTCTATAGCATCACGTTGTACAAAGCAATAATTAAAAAGCCGCGCTATTTTAGTGCGGCTTTTTTTTGCCATACTAACCGACGGCTGTCTTTAGCTTTAACCTACTATTAATGCAGTTCTGCCTCTTCCTTTCGCCGCATCTAGCTTACCTCTGTCGTTGAATGTGTAATAAATATGCCCTTTTTTGCGTGACCCTGCAATTTCGATCCATGGAGAAACTTAAGCCCCAACATGTAGTCATACCCTCAACCATTTATTTAAGAGATTACTATGAAACAATTACTTATCCTAACACTAAGTCTTCTTACTACCCCCTTATTCGCTAGCCCAGAAACAGATAACTCAGCTAAAAATCAAGAAACAGCTATTTTCGCAGGCGGTTGCTTCTGGTGCATGGAACCCCCCTTCGACAAACTTGATGGCGTAATTTCAACCACCTCTGGTTATACCTCTGGTGACAAAAAAAATCCGACATACCGGGAGGTCTCAGCAGGGAAAACTGGCCACACTGAAGCCATTCAAATCGTATTCGATCCAAAGAAAGTGTCTTATGCCAAGCTACTGGAAGTATTCTGGAAAAATATCGACCCGGTTGCCGTCAATCGTCAATTCTGCGATGCAGGCACACAGTATCGCTCAGGTATTTACTACCAGAACGAAACACAGGAAAAAGCGGCAAAAAGCTCGCTTAGCCAGTTAGAGAAAAATAAACCATTCAAAGAAAGCATCGCCACAGAAGTGGTAGCAGCCAGTACCTTCTACCCGGCTGAAGACTATCATCAGGATTACTACCTGAAGAATCCCTTACGATACAAATATTATCGATTTAGCTGCGGCCGAGACAATCGCCTGACTGAGCTCTGGGGTAAATAAACTATTGTTGAAATGCCCGTCAGTACACGCACAAGCCCAACTTAAACAAATTCCGAGCAATTATTAGCCACTCTTTGCCAAAAACTGTAATATATATTTACACGTGTAAAATATGTTTACACCAAATACAACGTATAAATTAAAGTTAAAAAACATATCTATTTGTTTTATATATACTTATTACAATAATACTTATAAATTATTTCATTTCAATGTCGACATCTCTGGCACTTTGTCTAGATAAAACACTGAGTTTTTACAACTAATCTAGACAGGCTCAACAAATTCAATCATTTAAATACTCTGGCATATTTATTGCTTTTAATTCCTTATCAGACTGCCTGTATTTTGCAGCTTTACTATATAGAAACTTAAATTAGCGATCTTTCAAAGGAAAAAAGGGAATGAAAATGACTAAACAGATAATGGTACTTACAGCTTTACTCATGTCGGCAAGTATCAATTCACAGGCTTCGACAATATATGACTTTACCAATGGCGGCACCAGTTACACACAAGTAAACGGATCTGGATTCGGTAATGGACTCGATTTTGGCGATATGACCGCCACTGCCTGGGCGACAACTGGTGTGCCAACAGGAAGCAATTCTCTTATTGACCAAGCACAAATTCAACAGTGGGGCACGGGGCTTGGCGCATGTAATAAAGATGAAGGCCTGGCTTTTGGTGGCTGTAACACCAACAGCGAACATCAAGTTGATAATCTAGGCGATGATGACTACGTTCTATTTACATTCGATTCACTGGTACAATTTGAGAATATAAAAATTGATCCTTTCTTTTACTCTGATCGTGACGTCAGTTTCTGGATTGGTAATATTTCCAGCTCTGGCGTAATGATGAGCCTCGATCCCGCTGACCTGGATCCTGGTCAATCTAATTCTGTTGGCTTTGGCGATTACAATCAAAAAAGTTTCAGCAAAGGTAGCGGCATAAAAACAGTTGACTTAACGGGTGCTAATGGCGGTAATATTGGTAATGCCCTGCTCTTTTCTGCACGCGCAGATGCCGGTAACAGCTATGATAACGATCTCTTCAAGATTAACTCACTTGAAGTCATTGCAGTCGTACCTGTACCCGCTGCTGCCTGGTTGTTCGGTTCTGGCTTACTGGGTCTGGCAGGTATTGCAAGACGCAAAACCAATTAGAAGCCATTTACAAATAACAAAAAAAGCCCGAATTAATCGGACTTTTTTTTCAGTTAATAAATATTAACTACTGCGCCTGTTGCGCTGGTGCAGCCGGTGCCTGGGCTGGTGCGGAACCATAACCAGGACCGGGGCCATATGCAGGACCAGGACCATAGTAAGGACGACCATAATAAGGACGATTGTAATAACCGTTGTTATTGTCCCAGCGATTATCCCATCTATTATCCCATCTATTATTTCCATAGTATGAGTTGCGAGCATCACCACGACCGCTACCACGTGCTTTTCCGCTCATACCAAAGTTAAAGCTGCCATCTACATCGCCGTCAACATCTCCAGAACCATCACCGTAGCCAGAACCATCATTCCTCCAGTTATTGCTATTGTTCCAGTTATTGTTCCAGTCACTGTTATTGTTGTCATTCCACCAGGCGTTTGCTGATGTTGATGCAGCTAATAGTGCTGCGGCTGCTATTGTCATTAAAGTTTTCATGCGCTGTCCTCCTAAAGGATGATTGAGAAAATTTATCGATACCGCCAATAAATAGCTATTCGAATTTCTAAATATTTCAAGCTCAATTAGAATATTACGCCTGACATTTCTCAACTTATTGACCAAAATCAATAAATCACGCCTGTTTTTACGCCAAAACGGCATAAAATTGACCACAATCAATTGGCTACACCCTACCCCTTATAGCCGACTACGAAATCACTCTACTTTCAGGTAGAATACGCGCCTTTTAAGACTATGGCTGGTGGTTTTTAGACAGTTTGGCAGAAGCCACAGGAAACTTAGATAACTAATTTTAAATTTGGGTTAGTCACCAGGCTAACGCGATAATCACTTGGAGAAAATACATGATTAAACCTCATGGTTCAGACGAACTTAATCCGTTGTTCGTATACGATCCTGCTGTAAACGACGCATTACAAAAAGAAGCAGAAACGCTGCCTTCTATCGTTGTGAGTTCAGCTACCGCTGCCAATGCAGTAATGATGGGCGCAGGTTACTTCAACCCGCTTACGGGTTACATGAACAAAGCTGACGCTCTTTCTGTTGCCAACGACATGAAAACCACATCTGGTCTGTTTTGGCCTACACCTGTATTAAACCTGGTTCAGGATGCAGGTGATATTAAAGCCGGTGATCGCATTGCGCTTAGAGATCCAAACGTTGAAGGCAACCCTGTACTAGCAGTTATGAACGTTGCAGCCGTTGAAGAGTTTTCAGATGACGACATCAAACTGATTGCTAAAAAAGTTTATGCTCCTGCTGATGGTGAAGCGCATCCTGGCGTTGATGCTTTTGTTGAACAGGGTAAAGTATGTGTTTCTGGTGATATCCAGGTATTGAACTTCTCTTACTTCCAGACTGAGTTTCCTGATACCTTCCGTACCGCTGTTGAAATTCGTAACGAAATATCTGAGCGTGGCTGGAAAAAAATTGTCGCATTCCAGACTCGTAACCCGATGCACCTGGCACACGAAGAACTTTGTCACATGGCAATGGATCGATTAGGTTGTGATGGTTTAGTTATCCACATGTTACTGGGCAAGCTTAAGCCGGGTGATATCCCTGCTCCTGTTCGTGATGCAGCGATTCGTAAGATGGTAGAAATTTACTTCCCTGAAAACAGCGCAATGGTTACTGGTTACGGTTTTGATATGTTATACGCGGGACCACGTGAAGCTGTTCTTCATGCTGTCTTCCGTCAAAACATGGGCGCAACTCACTTCATCATCGGTCGTGACCACGCAGGTGTTGGCGATCACTACGGTGCGTTTGATGCGCAAACTATATTCGAAAATGATGTGCCAGCCGGTTCTTTGGATATCGAAATATTCAAAGCCGATCACACCGCTTACTCTAAGAAACTGGATAAAGTTGTGATGATGTGTGAAGCACCTGACCATGAAAAAGATGACTTCATTCTTTTATCAGGCACAAAAGTACGCGAGATGTTAGGTAAAGGCGAAGCGCCACCTAAAGAATTCTCACGTCCTGAAGTGGCTCAAATATTAATTGAGTACTACCAGGGTCTAAACGCTTAAAAATCTTTTTTAGGTTTTAACTAAAAAAGGCACACATAATAATATGTGTGCCTTTTTTTATGTCTGATTAAAAAGATTAAAAACTTTTTCACCACAGAGGCACAGAGATCACAGAGAAAAAATAATTTGTTGTTAATCGTGCCGTAGGCGCGATTAACAACAAAAAACTCTGTGACCTCTGTGCCTCTGTGGTGGATCATTTGTTTTCAATCAAGCCAGTAATTCACTTCCTGTAATTTCAAAAACGCTTCTGCATCCCCGCCCTGTAGCATAGCCAACGTCGACATCATACCCGCCTCTACACAGGTAGGCGCAGCGACGCTGACAGTATGAGGCGCATCATTAATTGACCAGCCTGTTTTGGGGTTAAGTATGTGACTGTAGCGTACGCCATCTTTCAATAAAAACCGATTAGCATCACCACTGGTCGCTATTGCGCCACCGTACAACTGGAACAAACCACAAGCTTCATCTGAACCTGTAATCAGACGTCCTACTGACCAAAACCCATTATTTTTACGCGGTGTGGTCATGGCAAGATCACCGCCAAAATTGACCAGCACACTCTCAGTTGTTTTTTGTCGCGCGATTTGCACGCAACGATCGACAGCGTACTCTTTACCAATACCACCCAGATCAATTTCCATACCGCCGGGTAGCGTCACCTGATTATTTTCACGCTCTACTTTTTGCCAGCCAATCTTTTTTATAATTTTTTTGATCTGTTTTTTGTCTGGTACATTATCACTGCCATCAAATTTCCAGGCCGTTCTTAACACGCCTGAAGTTATATCAAACATGCCTTCACTTATTTCAAATAGTTCGTTTGCAAAATCAAACAGACGTGACGTTTCATCATCAACAACAATCATTTCGCCTTTCGAATTATTAATTTTGTAAATAATGTTTTCTTCTTTATAACGACTGAATTTATCTTCGATACGCCAGGCTTCGTTAGCAACAGCCTTCAGAATATCTTGTGCGAGCGATTTTTCATCAACTTCCATCAATACATCACACGGACTCGCCATTGCCATAAACGTCCCTTTCCAGAAACTTTCTTCTCTATTTAACTCTGTATTTCGCATGGCTCAAATCATAACCTAAAGTAAAAATATTTCACCTGTTTTTACCAATAATGAGAACAAATTTGCATTTAATAATCGCTGTGAATACCCGGTGTCTATGATAAAATTTGCTGCTTTTTACAGCCATTCCAAGTACATCCAATGAGCAACAATACAATAACCGTAGGCATACTATCCGATTCCCACGGTTATCTTCATCCCGGCGTCAAAGATGCCGTCAACCAGTGCGATTACATCGTACATGCTGGCGATATCTTTAACGCGAATGTTCTGGAGCAACTAGAACCTAAGAAAGAACTCATCGCAGTGGCTGGAAATAATGATTTCCCTGACTTTTGGGATCCTGCAGAAGCAGATATCGTCAATGCCCTGCCAAAGAACAGCACACTGACGCTTCCAGGGGGGGTGCTGGCAGTCGAACACGGTCATCGCCTGGGAAATATGCCAGATCATACTGATTTACGCTGGGATCATGCTGACGCGCGTCTGGTGGTCTATGGTCACACGCATAGACGCGTAATTGATCAAAAAGAAATACCCTGGATTGTTAATCCCGGTGCATCAGGCAAGGTAAGGAATCACGGTGGACCATCATGCCTGATACTTCAGGCCAGTGAAGAAGAATGGAAAATTGAAACGATAATATTTACTCAAGAGTAAAACCTGTAGGAGCGGAATCTCGTTCCGCGATGCCAGACCTCTATAAATTATAGCCAGACGTTCACGTTATTAAATAAGCGTCAAAGCAAAAGATGACAGCGGTTGAATCTTTTCATATAGCGAAGCTAAATTAATCAGGCTACACCCCGAATGCTCGGACATATCGCGGAACGAGATTCCGCTCCTACAGTCGAACATTAAGCCTTGATATAAACCCAGCCCTTTTTCAGTCGTGCTGGGATAATTTCACGCGCTGATTCAGCTGATTTCACACCTGGCATGAAAACAACCTCATTCCCGTCCCTGGCTTTCGCTTTCCGGATTGATCGAATACAGGCAAAAAGCTCAACCCCCTCCTCATCGACCAATTGTTGAATACGATTAATATAGGGCGAAATATTAGGACGCAAAATATCAATACCTGTTTTATTGGTTATGATATCCAGTTTCATCGGTTTATTTGCTTTTCGGTATGTTGCCAGCAAATAATCCGCTTCATTCAGCGCAGCATCTACTACCGTCAGGTCTGATGAATCAATATGAAGAATAATTTTTCTCTGTCGGTCATCAGTGGTGACATGGTTAGCCACATACTGAAATGTATTCTCAGCAGAAATCGCTGGAGCAAAATTGGGACTGTATTCATAAGTTGACCAACCCAACACTATGCCAGCAACAAGCATTATCGATGCAGCTACCGCTCTGCCAACAAATTTAGAGGGGCGTTTTTTATCCTTAATCTCCTGGTGCGATGCGGGCACTTCACTATAGGCATAACCCACAAGTTCTCGAACCGCTTTCAACTGACACACTTGTTCGCGCAATTGTTTATCTTCCAGTAACGCCTCTCGGATTTCATTCATCTCATCGGTATCAAGTTGTTCATCGATGAATAAATTCAATCTATCTTCTGTAATATCCTTGATGTTCATTATTTAACCCTCCTTAACTTCAGTTCAGACAATTCATCAGAACCAAATTCAAGTAACTGTTGTTTTAAAGCTTGTCGCGCTCTAAACAGGCGACTCATTACTGTGCCCACAGGCACATCTGTAATCTCTGCAATCTGCGAGTAACTAAATCCTGCGAAATCAGCCAGCGTCACAACCTCTCGCAAAGATAGTGGCAATTGTTCCACAGAGGCTCTAACCCTTTTAACTATCTGAGATTGCTGATAATTATCGGATTGCCCTGGCTGGTTCTCATCATGCATTTCTACGAATTCCACATGCCTTCCTTTCACACGTAAATAATCCTGCCAGCAATTGTAAAGAATGCGGTACAACCAGCTATCAATTGTTGCCATATCACGCAATTTCGAAGCATTTTTAAGTGCTTTGTATATAGTTTCCTGTACCAGATCGTCTGCCAGTGCTGCATCGTGAGACCAGGCATAAGCAATACGATACAACTTTCTTCGTCGTGCGGCGAACTCAGACTTTAGAGAGAACGCGGCCACCAAATTTTTAACAATTTCCATAAAAACTCCCAGTAACACCATATAGACGCAGAACCAGCAATTATATTCCCAATTTTATTTGGGAATATTTCACCTTTATGCCCGTCTCTTAGTTACCAAATTATATGAAAATGGTCGAATTCGTGCAAACAATAAAATTAATCGTATTACTTATAACCGTTGTTATGAGCAGCGAAACTTACGCATCGCTCGACTCACCTATCGAAAATATAGATGGCAGCCAACAAAAACTCTCCAACTACATTGGCCATGGAAAATGGGTTGTTCTGAACATATGGGGCACACGTTGCCCACCTTGCCGCGAAGAGATGCCAGAACTGGTTAATTTTCATGACGAACACAAAAATAATAACGCCATCGTGGTCGGTATTGCAATCGACTTCCCGAGTTATGGCTACGCGAATAAAAGTGAAGTCATCGCATTTGCTGATGACTATCTAATCGACTTCCCGATATTACTCAGTGATTCAAGTATTACAGAAAAAATAGGTTTAGGACGCCTGACTGGCTTACCAACTACTTATGTATTCAATCCAGATGGTGTTGTTATCGGGATGCAGGTCGGCGGTATAACAGAAAAAATATTAAATGAATTTATCAATAACAATAAAGCAACACCCCAACAGCAATTAAGCAATTAATCGCGAACAACCAAAAGTGAGGAAAAACATGAATATCTTAAAAAAACAATACCATACCAATTTATTAACAGCTTTTTTACTTGGCATCAGCTTATTAATGTTTAGCAATGCACATGCAAACGAACGCTATGGCAAACAGAAAGTTGTCTACCATATCAATTATGACAATCCAAAAAAACAGGCTGGTGCTCTGCGTAATATTCAAAATCATATCAATGCCGTCGGTGCTGAAAACCTTGACCTAAAGGTTGTATTACACGGAAATGGCCTCGCACTTTTACTGGAGCCAGATTCACTTGAAAAATTAAAAAAATTCAAACACGCAAATGCAAATGAGGCCATGACCGCAAAAATCGATAACCTGAAAAGTCAGGGCATTGACTTTAATGTATGTGCAAACACAGTTCGTGGTCGTAAAGTAGATCTGGAGTCAGACCTGTATAACGTTGACAAAAGTGATGTCGTGCCCAGTGGCGTTGCTGAAGTCGCACGACTACAAGCTATGGGATATTCGTACATAAAACCATAAGTAATACCGGCGACCTTAATTTAATTTCCCGACATTTAGTTAATTAAATCCAAATAAAATGAATAATTATCTTAATACGCCGTCTTGTAATCTAAACATTCAAAAAAACTAACCTTAAATTTATATTGGAGATGAAAATGAAAAAATTATTATCAATACTTTTTCTTTTGATAACCGTCGGATTTAGCCAACTAACATTCGCCGCTGAAGACAACAAACCATTCGCAGAAGAAAGAATCGTATTACAAATAAGTGACCCCGATCCTTTCAAACAAACACTGGTACTCAATGTAGCTAATAATCTGATTAAACACTACGGTCAGGATAAAGTTGATGTAGAAATAGTTGCCTTTGGACCTGGCTTACGTCTGTTATTTAAAGACAATGTTAACACCAGTCGTATCTCAGCTTTATCTTCCAGCGGCGTCACATTCGCAGCTTGTAAAAACACCATAAAAGGTATGTCAAAAAAATTAGGTCATACACCTGAATTAAATAGTAATGCAGTTCCTGTTTCTGCTGGAGTGGTACGCATTATTGAATTAGAAAATCAGGGATTCAAACTGATCAAACCTTAATAAACATCGTATCAAAAAAATACAAATTCCTTTAGGGAGGATGAATAATGAATGACACAAATAAATTACTGGTAAAAACAATTGGAGCGGCTCTATTAAGCTGTGCAACAGGTGTGCAAGCTACCAACTGGCTAGCATTACAGGGTACTGAACCAGAAGGACAATCTGAACGAGCAAAAGTCTGGGGATTTGTGCAACCAGAATTTCAAACAACCGATGGCTCTGAAATTGCTGCCGGCCCCTGGTCTGGACAAGAAGCAATATTCAACCAAATAGGGCCTGACCTTAAAACTGACTCGCAATTTAGTATTCGCCGGGCACGTATAGGTATAAGAGGAACGGGTTTTCCACTTGATACTAAAGTAAATTATTTTCTTTTAGCCGAATTCGGTAACAATGGTATTACACGACCTGGCGGTGGAACCGGCAGTGCAAAAGTGACCGATGCCAGCATAACGTTGAATCATATAAAAGGTGCACGCATTCGTGTCGGACAATTTAAAACACCAGGAGCAGAAGAAGGACTTCAGGCGATTCATGTTTTTGACTATATTAACTTTACCGGTGTAACCAATGGTCTGTTACTTGAGCGTCATTTCAATGGTGACGGTTCTGATACATTTGTAACACCGGGCGGCAATAGCGGTGCCGGTGGCGATGCCAACCGACCCAATGGTCCCGTTGGCGCTTTTCGTGACACCGGTATTCAGGTATTTGATATCTTTAAAGCTGGCAACTGGGAGCACAGCTACGCAGTCATGTACGGTAACGGCAATGGCATTACCCGAGGCGATAACGATGACAACAAGGAGACTTATCTCTATTGGTCATCTGAACGGGTCTATGCTAGCAAAGGTGCACGTCGTCAGGGCTGGAAACTTTTTGCCTGGAATCAGGATGGAAAACGGACACTAACCACAGCTGGCGCAGGCGAATATGATCGCAAACGATCCGGTCTGGGTACAACATTGCGTAAAGACAAATATCGTGCAGCTTTTGAATACATCACCGCTGACGGCATGATCTTCAACGGAACTGATGGCGCAGCTGTTGCTGGTTCGGCCGCAAATGGACCAGGAACCACAGCTTCGTTTAATGTGGAAACCGACGGTGAAGCCGATGGCTGGTATCTACATTTTGGTTACGCTGTACTACCCAAGCTTGAGCTAGACATACGTTATGATACCTATAACCGTATGACCAATGTTTCTGCAAAAGAACGGGAATTCGTGACCACTACTTTAGGTGCGCAATACTTCTTTAATAAAAAAGCACGTGTAACCTTCAACTACGAGTTTAGAGATGGAGAAGCACCTAATCTGTCGGCAGCAAGTAATCCAAACAAGATTCTTGATGGTCTGGATGATCGCCTCTCATTACAGCTGATCACAATCTTCTAAAAGAACTGAACCGTTTGACTCCTGCCTTGTTATTTATACAAGGTTTCTCTCAGGGCCCGAAAGGGCCCTACTTTTTTCAATATCAAAAATTATCCGAGGTATACTATGTCTATGTTCACATTGAAAAAAATTTTTACCTTGTCGCTTTTCTGCTCTGCAGTATTCGTTCCTCAGGTCCTGGCAGAAACCAGTGATGGCATAATACGCATAAAAAGTAATCATGACGTAAACACCACCATCGAACGCCTTAAAACCGCTCTTGAAACGAAAGGTATGACCATTTTTAAGCACGTCGATCATTCCGCCGGTGCGAAAAATGCTGGGCTAAACCTGCGTCCAACCGAATTGCTTATATTTGGTAACCCAAAAGTCGGTACACCACTTATGAAATGTTCTCAGACAGCTGCTCTCGACTTGCCACAAAAAGCTCTGGCATACAAAGATGCATCGGGTCAGGTATGGTTACTGTATAACGATCCGGCCTACATGGCAGAAAGGCATCATATTAAAGACTGTGAAAAAGCCATTAATAAAGTCAGCAATGCACTCGCAAACTTTACAAAAATAGCAACGCAGTAAAGCTAAGGTGGCGATTGAATCAGTTTTCAAAATAACATCGATAAGCATGTCAAAAATCAACGAATTTATATAATCTTAATTTTATATTTATTACGATATATTATGGAAATGTTTAATTATCACAATTAAGGTAATTTTGAGAAATAATCCAGTAACACCTTTCTATTCTCTTCAGTAACAAAGATATTACTATGGTTACTGTCGATCAAATCAAACCATTTGGGTTCTTTCGCCGCTTCAAATAATCGATCTGCGTGATACATATCTATCATTTCATCCGACTCACTGTGCAAAATTAAAACAGG
>Ga0316209_1001982_pt1 | contig 18190 bp, 14 predicted proteins | sample 6monopyrite_MG_FD_204945 | JGI IMG/M metagenome (GOLD analysis project Ga0316209, IMG submission 204945) | Microbial mat bacterial communities from mineral coupon in-situ incubated in ocean water Damariscotta River, Maine, United States -... | ecosystem: Environmental > Aquatic > Marine >...
TTGCCGGAATGAAGCGGTGCATCTCTGAGTAAAGCGGTATCTTCTTGATGACATCGGCTCTGTATGCCTTGAGGGAGCAGCCATTGTCCTTGATCGGTACGCCGGTAATTTTCCCGATCAGCCAGTTGGCTGCTTTTGACGGCAGCTTTCGGCTAATGAGCTTGTCCTGACGCTTGTGTCGCCAGCCGACCACAATGTCATAACCCTCTTCGATCTTTTGTACCAGCTCGGGTATGTCATCTGGATCATTCTGTAAATCACCATCTAGTGTGACCAGAATCTTGCCTTTTGCATTATCGATTCCTGCTGCCATCGCAGGTGTCTGACCATAGTTGCGTCGAAATTTGATAACGCGCAAGCGATGGTCAGCGGCAGCTAATTTAGTGGCGACCGGGACCGTATTGTCTTTGCTGCCATCATCAACAAATAAGATTTCATAATTTACACCCATTCTATCGACAGATTTAACGATCGCTTCGTACAACGGCGTGACGCTGTCCTGTTCGTTATAGAGTGGGGCGATAATAGAGAGTGCTATGTCCATAATAATGATTGTCCGGTCATAGCTTTTCTACTGGTCGAAATGGAAGTTGAATAATTCAAAATGGTTATATTTATTCCGTTAATACAGTTTTCATGGCGCTAACTGGGTATGATTGAGGATAGACTAAGTTGTGTGGAATTACCATATGTTACAAAGGATAATCGCTTTTTGGCAAGTCACTTCTATACTCTAGTTTACGAATTAATACGACATGGAAAATGAAACGTTCTCTTTCTGAATTTACTAATACAAGCTTTGATATAGTCATTGTAGGTGGCGGCATTACTGGTGCCTGTCTGGCTGCGGACGCAGCACTACGTGGCTTGTCTGTAGCGCTGGTTGAAAAAGGTGATTTTGGTGCCGCTACCTCATCAGCATCATCCAAATTATTGCATGGTGGAATACGCTATCTTCAGCAACTAAACTTTGCCAAAGTGCGCGAGTCTGCAAAAGAGCGCATTTACTTTCAACAACTTGCGCCGCACTTAACCCATTATGTTCCTTTTATAATTCCGACTTACAAGAGCTTGAGTAAAGGCAAATTTGTCATGAAGTCGGCGATGACCCTGTATGAAATACTATGTGGCGGCCAGAACAGCATTCTTCGTGATGCGTCGAAAAAGGTTCCCAGCAGTCATTTTTTATCCAGGGCTGAAGTCGGCAAAGTTGTACCAAATCTGGAATCGGATGCGATAACCGGCGGTGTCGTTTTTTATGAGAGTCATATGTATAGCTCTGAGCGTATGACTTTAGGTTTTATCGAAACGGCGCAACAACATGGCGCCTGTGTGGCTAATTATCTTGAAGTGACTTCATTTCCGGGAGCGGATGAAGGCAGGGTTCGAGGGGTGCGGGTGAAGGATCGATTGAGTGGTGAGTCTTTTGAGATAAAAGCCTCATTAGTGATAAATGCAGCCGGTCCCTGGATTCCACTGTTAAACAGCAATACGGGAAGTAAAAATTCACTGGAAGGCGTGGTTAGTGCCTTTTCAAAAGGGGCGCATATTGTGACTCGCTCATTGACCCAGGGCCATGCGGTCGCGTTGCCAACGCGCAAACAAAATAAGGCCGTGATTAATCGTGGCGGGCGTCATGTATTCATTATTCCCTGGCGCGGATATTCGTTGATTGGGACCACGTACGGCCCCTATGAAGGTGATCTTGATGATGTATGCGCGACGGAGGGTGACATCAATGAGATGATCGAAGATATTAATTCTGCACTGGGTTCGAAAAAAGGGGAAGAGGCGTTAAAGCGTGATGATGTATACCATGCCTATGCTGGTATCTACCCGCTAATCGACGAGGTCATTGATACTAAAGTTTATCAGGGAACAGGCAAGTATCAGGTGGTTGATCATGCCGAGAGTGATAACCTGGCGGGACTGGTGTCAGTATTTGGTGCCAAGTTCACAACAGCAAGATTGCTAGCAGAAAAAGCACTGGATGAAATTATTTCAAAACATGCGTCGCGTTTTAATAAACAGTTTGATTCCTGTCAGACTCGTAGGGTTGCATTGTCAGCCGGTCATATTGATGATTTACAGGTTTTTAGAAAGGAACAGGTTTCACGATATAAGCATTTATTCTCAGCGACGGTCATTAATAATCTGGTGACAAATTACGGCACCGATATTCAGCATGTCTGCACACTGTGTGAAGAGAATGATCAGTTAACAAACGAACTGGTTGCTGGCAGCGCGATTATCGCCGCTGAAGTGGTATATGCGGCGCGCCATGAAATGGCCTGTCATCTGGATGACTTTGTGTTTCGACGGACAGGGCTGGGTACGCTGGGCAATCCGGGTAATGAGGTCTTGCTGCAGTGCGCCACACTTATGGGCCAGGAACTGGGTTGGGATCAAACGCGAATCGATGCGGAATGGCAGCGTATGCTAAAAGGGTTTCCAGTAGATAAAGCAAATGCAAAATAAGTCTGAATCTCTTACCGTATTGCATATTGCGCCCACACCGTTTTTTTCTGACCGGGGTTGCCATATGCGCATACGAGGCATCGTGCAGGCATTAAATAAGCGGGCTATTTCCAGCGTGGTGTGTACCTATAATTTAGGCCACGATGTTGATGGTGTTGAAACAGTCAGAACGGCCTCCATTCCGGGTTATACAAAGTTAGAGGCTGGGCCTTCCGCATTTAAGTATCTCGCAGATATATTATTATTTTTTAAAGTGTGTGGGTTAATTTCAAGCCGAAAACCCGATATTGTCCATGCGCATTTACACGAAGGTGCGTTGATTGGCTGGGTCGCCAGACTGGTGTTTTTCTGGCGAAAGATTCCGATGGTATTTGATGTTCAGGGAAGTCTGGTCGGTGAGCTTGAAGCGCATGGTTATTTCGAAAAATTCAAATTCCTGAAAAAAATATTCTGGGCGCTGGAGTATTTGATAACTCGTATGGCTGACCGATTCGTGTGTTCATCGCAGAATACGGTCGATATCCTGCGCGAAGAATTTAAGGTTGATGAGCGCCATGTTGTTTTAGCTAATGATGGCGCCGACACCTTCAAGCTGAGCGAAAATAATACATTGAGTCAGTCGTTAGCTTTACCTGCTGCTAAGACGATCATTATTTTCACCGGCGCTTTACTGGAAGCCAAAGGTTTGAGTTATCTCTGTGAGGTCATGCTGCAGGCAAAACAACGAAAGTTGAACAGCCATTTTTTGCTAATCGGTTACCCGGAAGAGGGCGTACGTGAATTTTGTGAAAAATATCAATTACACGACATTTGCACCATCGCCGGTCGTGTGGGATATGAGCAACTGGGCGACTACCTGGCTCTGGCAGATATTGCACTAGAGCCTAAATTATCGGATTCGGGTGAGGCAAGCGGTAAGTTATTGAATTATATGGGCGCAGGTTTGCCTGTGGTCTGTTTTGATACCAATAGTAATCGGCAAATTCTCGGTGAAGGAGGTTATTACGCAAAGGCAGAATCCTTGATTGATGAGATTGAAGTTGTGCTCGCTGAACCAGAAATAGCCAGTAAAAAGGGTGAAGTGGGCAAAGAACGTGTCAGGCAGGAATTTTCATGGGCTGCAACCGGTGAAAAGATTCAGAACGTCTATAATTCCTGTTTGCAAAGAACAGATAATTAACACATTTAATACAGCATAATTTTTGAGGAAGTAAGATGAAAGTATTAGTAACAGGTGGCACAGGCTTTACCGGCAAAGCGCTGGTTCAACGACTACTTGATGAAGGCCATGAAGTGGTGTCACTGGACTATAAGGAAGGTTTAAAAACAGACGATCTGCGTAAAGCGGGGGCTGAAGTTGTTATCGGTAGCGTGGGTGACAAAGACGTGGTTGATCGCTGTACGCAGGGTGTCGATGTGGTGCAACACCTGGCCGCTGCCTTTCGTGAGCTGGATGTACCAAATAGTTATTACGACGAGATCAATGTCGGTGGCACACGAAACGTTCTGGAGGCGGCTGAAAAATACAATGTGAAGAAAGTAATATACTGCAGTACCTGCGGTGTTCACGGTAATGTAGAAAATCCACCGGCAAATGAAGGTGCACCTATCAATGCCGCTGATTATTATCAACAAACCAAATATGCTGCTGAGCCGGTAGTCAAAGAGTTTGCAGACAGGGGTATGAAGACCGTCATTATCCGTCCTTCCGCTATCTATGGGCCGGGTGATCCTGAGCGTTTCTTCATGATCTTTAGGCGTGTTAACAATGGTAAATTCCCGATGTTTGGTAGCGGTAAAACGTTGTACCACCCACTGTATGTCGAAAATCTGGTCGATGCTCATATGCTTGCGATGGAGCCGGGCAAAGGCGATGGCGAAACCTATCTTATCGCCGATGAAGAATATGTTTCTATCGAAAATCTCGTACAACGAATTGGTAAAGCATTGAATGTGGAAGTGAAGATTCCACACTTTCCGATACTGCCATTGATTATTGCGGGTCATGTCTTCGAAAAACTATACAAGCCGTTCAAGATTGCCCCACCCATTTTTCCACGCCGGGTTGACTGGTATCGACAAAACCGGGCATTTGATATATCAAAAGCCAAAAAAGAATTAGGTTATAAGCCAAAAGTGAGTCTGGATGAAGGGCTACGTCTCACTGCCGAGTGGTATAGGGACGAAGGTTATCTGTAAAATAATCTTGTTTTAGCCATTAAGTATGTTCAGAATAATATTGGAATAAAATAAAATGTGTGGAATTGCAGGAATTATCTCGCCAGCTCTCCAGTCAGAGAGACAGGCTGTCATCCGGTCGATGACAGGGATTATGGAGCATCGTGGCCCCGATGGTGAAGGTTATTTTGAAAGTGATGATATCGCACTGGGTCATCGTCGCTTGAGCATCATCGATCTTGAAGGCGGACAACAGCCCATCGCAAATGAAGATAACCGGCTACAGATGATCTGTAATGGTGAGATCTACAACAGTCCTGCGTTGCGAAAGACGCTCGAAGCGAAAGGCCATCAATTTAAGACTCATACCGATGTAGAAGTTATCCTGCATCTTTATGAAGAATATGGTGAGCAGTGTGTTACTCATCTGCGTGGTATGTTTGCATTCGCCATCTGGGATACGGAGAAAAAATCACTGTTTATCGGTAAAGACCACATGGGTCAGAAGCCACTGTTTTATTATTTTGATAAAGACAACGGTGAGTTTATTTTCGCTTCAGAAATAAAAGCTATCCTCAAAACAGAGCGTGTTAAACCCGAACTAAATCTGGATGCTATCTGGCACTACGTATCATTACGATTCATCCCTGATGAGTATTCACTGTTTAAAAATATTCACAAATTACCGGCAGCAAGTTCGTTGAGCTATGCCAATGGTGAGATTAAGGTAGAGAAATACTGGCAGCCTGACTTCTGCACAAAGCTGAATGCGAATGAAGCTGACATCACAGATGGCCTGGATGAACTTTTAAAAGACACAGTTAAGATGCACACACTGAGTGATGTGCGAGTCGGCGCTTTTCTCAGTGGTGGCATAGATTCCAGCACCATCGCGGCGATGATGGCGAAAGAGAGTAGAGAGCCGGTGCCGACTTTTTCCATCGGTGTGAAAGAGCAGGGGTTCAATGAGCTGCCTTACGCAAGAATGGTCGCTGAAAAATACGGTATGGAAGCACACGAACGTGTGGTGCAGGCTGATCTTATTCATCTGATTCCAAAAATGATTCATCATCTCGATGAACCCTCTGATCCGTTTGGTGTTGGTGTTTATCTTGTTTCTCAGGTCGCCAGTGAAGAAGTTAAAGTGGTGCTGGGTGGCGATGGCGGGGATGAAAACTTTGCGGGTTATGATCGCTTTGCCGGGCAACGTCTGGTTGATCATTATTGTCTGCTGCCGCAGTGGTTCAGAAAATCTGTGATGACACGGATCATCGATCGTATCCCGGAATCGTTCGGTTATAAAAGTCTTGCGCAAAAAGCATCGTGGGTAAACGACATGTCGTTTTATGCATCGAGTGGTGAGCGTTATTCGCAGAGCATGAGTTTTTTACGCTTTACGCAGGATGCCAAACAAAAATTATTTACTGACTCAGCGCGTTCTCAAATCGAAGACTACGATACCACTTCCAAGATACTTGATTATTTTGATGCGGACAATGTCGATGATGTCGTTGACAGGATGTTATACACTGACCTGATGACGCGTATGCCTGATCACCTGTTATCGATCGTTGATCGCATGTCGATGGCGCACTCTATTGAAAGTCGACCACCGATGATGGATTATAAATTTGTTGAATATGCAGCGTCGATTCCTGCTGAGTTTAAATTGAAAGGACGTAATCTTAAATATATTCTGAAACAGGTTGCAGGCAGATATTTATCGGATGAGTTAATCAATCGGAAAAAACAGGGCTTCGGTTTTCCGATGGCGATCTGGATGCGTACCGACCTGAAAGATTTTTTAACGCGCTTATTTTCTCAGTCACGTTTTGTAGAGATCGGGGTGTTTGATCAGGATTACATGTTCACTATTCTGGAAGAGCACCTGTCGGGGAAAGCAGACCATAATTTCCGCCTGTGGATATTAATCAATCTTGAGTTCTGGTACCGATTGTATTTCGATGGAGAGTCTATCGAATCGTTGACCGAGTTAACCGATAGTCTTATGGCTGCCTGACGCAGGCTGCTGATCTTATGCTGGATAAAGAAATAAAAAAACAATTGCGAGTACTGGATTCCGCAGATGCATTATTGCTTCTGTTATCCGGTGCCGATGTGACTGAGCTATCGCAGCGTGATGTTGATGCGATAGCTCGGCAATATAGAAAACTAAGTACAGTAGCAGATTGTAAAATTGCTTATCTGAGTAATCACACAATCGCACCGCTGGATCGGTCTGTAGAAGTAGCCAGCCTGTTAGAGAATATTTTTGTCGAAAGCTATATTGGTGAGTACGACCAATATTTTCAGGAGATACTTGGTAGCAGCAGTGGATGCCAGCTGTTCAAGCCAGATGTCATTTTTCTCGACCTAACACTGAGAGCATTGGCGCCGGCTATTTTTGACGGTTTTTTGAGTCTGTCGGATCAACAGCGAGAAGACGAGCTGAACCGTATCTTGGGTTTGATTTCGGATTGGGTTGAACTGGCAAAAGAGCAGACAGATGCAGTACTCGTAGTATCTAATTTTTCCAGACCTGCTCGTGTACAGGCAGGTGTGGCAGATGCGAAACTTAAACTGAGTGAGGTAGAGTTTTATCACCGCCTTAATCTGGAGTTGCAGAAGCTATTCATCGAGGATGTTCGTACTCATGTTTTTGATATGGACCACGTCATGTCCTGTGCGGGTAAGTCTCTGGCGCAGGAGCCGAAAATGTATTACCTGGCCAAAATGGAGTGGACAGAAAGAGCCGTTGTCGTCGTCGCAGAACATTTGCAACGGATGGTGTCCGCTATTCTTGGCAGGACGAAGAAATGTTTGGTACTCGATCTGGATAACACATTATGGGGGGGTGTCGTCGGTGAAGATGGAATAGAAGGCCTGAGCATAGGCGAAGGTTCGCCAGAGGGAGAAGCTTTTTATGACCTTCAGCGATATGTCTGTGTATTGAAAGAACGTGGTGTGTTATTGGCCATATGCAGTAAGAATAATCTTCAGGACATAGAGGAAGTCTTTCAGCAACGAGATGAGATGGTATTGAAGCTGAAAGATTTTTCAGCGGTAAAAATTAACTGGCAACGAAAGCATACCAACATAGAAGAGATTGCAAAAGAGTTGAACATCGGTCTGGACAGCTTAGTGTTCGTAGACGATAACCCGGTAGAATGTGAGCTGGTGCGCCAGATGTTGCCAGAAGTAACGACGGTTGAATTATCCAGTGACCCTTCCGATTATGTTTCACAGCTGAAAGCACTATCTGTTTTTGAAAAGCTCGTGCTGACCGATGAAGATCGGCAGAAAACACTACAATATGCGCAGAATTCAAAACGTGAATCATTGCGACGTGACATTAAAGATATAAATTCATTCTATGAGAGTATTGGCACAGAGGTTAGTATCGATGTCGCTGAAGAAAAACATAAGGCACGTGTCCACCAGTTGTTCACAAAGACAAATCAATTTAATCTGACGACGATGCGGTATTCCATAGCGGATGTTCAGCGGTTTATCGAAGAAGAAGATTGGGATTTGCATGTGACACATGTCAAAGATAATTTTGGTGACCTTGGCGTGGTAGGGCTTTATCTGATAGATAAAAACAGTTCGGATGTTCGTATAGATAGTTTTATATTAAGTTGTCGTGCGATGGGCCGAGGGATAGAGACGGCGATGATGAACAAGATAAAACAGGATTATCTGTTAAACGACAGTGTCGGAAAAATATCAGCGACTTACCTGGCAACTGCTAAAAATAAACCGGTGTCGGACTTTTATGGTAGTGAAGGTTTCTGCGTTGTTGACGAGGCTGATGATGAATCTTCCGAAAAAAAATATGTTATTAATAAGCAGGTTGCGCAATTACGCACCTGTTCAGGAATCACAGTCAGAGGTATTTGATTCATGAGTATAAATTCTACAATAAATGCACTGATCGCTGATGTGCTTAATCTGAATGAAGATGAGGTAAATGGTGAGTTGTCTCCAGAGAATACCGAGTACTGGGATTCGATGGCACACTTAACAATGGTAACAGCGATCGAAGAAGAGTGTGATGTCAAACTGACCATGAATGACGTGCAGTCTATTAAATGCGTCGACGACATTTATCAGATCGTACAGAAGTATATGGCATAGCTGTGAAACTAACGAAAGCATTAAAACGATTTTTTGTTCCTTCTTTTGTGGTTACCGCTATCTATTTTCTAAAATATGGATGCAAGGTGAGCCCGAAAGCAGAAGTTGATCTGAGTAAACTTCTGGTTATAGGCAAGGGTTCGCAGATAAGCTCGTTCTGCAAGATAAAATCGACGGATGGACCGATGACTATCGGTAAGAATGTTTCTGTTGCGACGGGATGTTTTCTTTCGTCGTCAACGGGTGGTGTTGAAATCGGTGACTACTGTATGATCAGCCCGAACGTGACAATCATCGGTAACAATTATCGGTATGACAAACTCGATGTTCCGATGTGTTTACAGGAACAGACCTCCAAAGGGGTTGTTATTGGACGTGATGTCTGGATAGGTGCCGGCGCATCGATACTGGATGGCGCGAGGATTGGCAATGGTGTGATCATCACGCCAAACTCGGTGGTCTCGGCAAACATACCCGATAATGCCATCGTGCAGGGTAATCCTGGCAAGGTTATATTTAAGCGTCGCTAGCGTGTTTTATGATTCACCACCCGGTGAGCCATAAAGATGAACTGCAATCAATAACGAATAACGAATAAAGATTAAGAGGAATTAAAATGTTAAATGAACTTGGTTTTCCACAAGGGGCACCGTTGGCCTTGTTGCCACTGCTGATGAATCTTGCAGTCGGTGCCATCCTGTCTCTGGTATTGAGGTGGCACTTTAAACAATTTGGATCAACCCTGTCGAATCGTGAAGAATTTGCGCAGGTATTTCCTTTTGTCCTGCTGACAACGGTACTTATCATCTCTATCGTGAAGTCATCGCTGGCATTATCACTGGGACTGGTTGGTGCGCTCTCCATCGTGCGTTTCAGAACGCCGATCAAAGAGCCAGAAGAGCTGGCATACCTGTTTATCGCTATCGCTATGGGCCTGGGTCTGGGCGCAAATCAGACGGTGAATACGGTTGTTTCGGGATTGGTCATCCTGATGATCATGGCGCTGTTTAAGAGGCAACGAAAAGATATCGGCGATAAAAATCTGTACCTCTCGATCGACTGGACAGCCGGCGCCGATGATGAGCCCGATAAATTTATTGCAGAGGTTAATACTATCCTGGCGAAACATGTCATCAACAGTGATCTGAGGCGTTTTGATATAAGAGATGGCATGCTGGAAACGACGTATTTTGTCGACATAGCAAGCACCGATAATCTGACCGTATTAATAGGTGAGCTAAGAGCAGACTATCCTGATATCGGACTAACCTTCCTGGATCAGAATCAACTGCCCGGAGTGTAACTAAAAATGAAAGTAACGGTTGCTCAGCCGACGATCAATAAAAAAGGTCAAGGTAAAAGTTCAGCGATAAAGACGACTATTGGCCTGGTGTTGATGGCATCTTTTATATCGTTTGTTGCGGCCTGGGTGATAAAAGGTGAAACGGCTAAACATGGCGGTGTGCGCTCGGCTATTACACAGTGGGCATATGAGCATGGCAACAAAGCAGTCACGGGTGAATCTTCATATCTTAATCTATTGAAAGCACCTTACTATATTTTAAAAGCCGATGATTTGCCGCAGCTAGTGCTTGATATAAAGTTTAAAAATTTTCAGAAGATACAGGAGAAGCGTGAACAGGCATTTGAGCGAGGTCTACTGATAACAGGAAAAGATGATTTTGTCGCAGCTAAAATTCGTCTCGATGGCAAAACAACCAGAGTAAAGGTCAGGCTTAAAGGTGACCTGCTGGATCATTTGGAAGGCGATAAGTGGTCGTTTCGCGTCAAGGTGAAAGGTAAGGGTCATGTATTTGGTATGCGTGTGTTTTCCTTACAGAACCCACTGGTCAGAGGCTTTCAGGGCGGCCCTTTATTTTATGCCACGCTAAAACGGTACGGTGTGCTGGCACCAGGGTACAAGTTGGTAAACCTCATCGTTAACGGGAGCAATCTGGGTGTGATGAGCCTGGAGGAGCATTTTTCTAAAGAACTGTTGGAAGCGAATGGTCGTAAAGAGAGTGTCATTATTCGTTTTGATGAATCGTTAGTATGGCAGGCAAGTGATGGCCGAAAACATGCTGGGCTGGGTGGTCATTTTGATAATTTTCATGTTGCACCGATCGATAGCTTCGGTACAAAAAAGATAGCCAAATCTGAAAAGTTGACGCAAGACTACGAAGTTGCCGTTGGCTTGTTACGCGCATTTGAAGCAGGCAGCATGGCACCTTCTGAAGTCTTTGATGTCGAACTGATGGCGCGTTACATGGCTGTGTCTGAACTGTGGGGGTCATGGCATAGTTTTAGCTGGCGCAATCTTCGTTTTTACTTTAATCCGATAACATCGAGGTTAGAGCCTGTTGGTTTTGATCCAGATATCCAGTCACGGAATCCACCAGGGATTAATACTGCGCGTAGAGAGCAGATAACATCGGTTATGCGAGGCATGCTGCTCGATGACCCTGAAATGTTCACCGCATTTAAAAAGGCCATTGACATGATCAGCAATGATATGAAAAACGGATCTTTCATGGCTAAATTGGAAAAGTTGCAAGATGACCTGCTACAGAAACTAAGGGGAGAATATTTTTTCTTACAGCCTTTTGATAAATCTGAATTAGAACAGAGGGTCGCACTGCTTGAAAGATACAGTAAAGCAGATATGGATGAGTTATATCAGATCTCATATTCATATCCAAAACTGATACAGGCATATGAAATCGATGAGCCGGATGAAGCCTGTATCGAGTTAGCTAACATTACTCCATCAGTAGTCGAAATATTGTCAATTCGTTGGGTAGACAAAAAAGATGAAAATAAAACCATCGATATAGAGATGAAGGCGAATCAGGTGTTTCCGTTAGTATTGTCAGCGACACCCACCTTGTCAAAACCGGTGTCAAGAAAAGTATATTTCGCTAAAGATAAAAATCCAGGCAAAGATTATCGCCTGGAGGTATTGGCAAAAGTTAGCGGTGCGCAGGAAATAATGAAGATAAACGTGCAGCCTTATTTTCCGGCGCTAAAAAATAATCCTGTTCCCAAGTCTTCATTGCAGCAGCAGGCCCTGATACACAAAAATTATCTGCAGACAGATGCGTCAACAGGAACGATGACGATCAAGCCGGGGTACTGGATGATAAGAGAGACGATAATCGTACCTGAAAATACTGTATTGAAAATGGGCGTTGAAACAACGTTAAACTTCGCGCGCAACACCGGAATTATTTCACATGGCCATTTGCAGTTTGATGGAGAAGAAACTAAGAAAATAATATTGCAGGGTATGAATGGTGATGACTGGCAAGGCGTCGTAGTTCTGAATGCAAAAGAAAAATCAGTGCTATCACATGTCGTAATCAAGGAAACAAAAGGCACGCATATTCCGGGGTGGAGCCTTACTGGTGGCGTGACGTTTTATAAAAGTGATGTTTTTATTAAAGACTCACTGATTGCAGACAGCCGGGGCGAGGATGCGTTAAATATTGTTCATTCAAATTTTACCCTGGAAAATGTCACCATCAAAAACACCGCCTCTGATGCTTTCGATGCTGATTTTTCTACCGGTACAGTGATAGGTGGATTGTACGAAGATGTCGGACTAGCCGGTGGTGGTGATGCGATTGATGTCAGTGGCAGTGAGGTTACCGTAAAGGGTACTCGTTTTGTTAATGTTGATGACAAGTCGATTTCTGTCGGTGAGCGGAGCCATATACGGGCAACAGGGCTGGATATAAATGGAACGGGTACGGGTGCTGCTAGTAAAGACGCGTCGGTTCTGGAGCTGTCATCATCAAGGATTCGTAATGCAAGGGTTGCAGGGTTGATGGCGTACATAAAGAAGCCAGAATATGGGCCAGGTCGTATAACAGCATTCGAGGTCGATTTCGGTAGAGACTTTGAAGTTGCTCGTGCACAAAAAGGCAGTGTTATAACCATCGATAAAGAGGAAATAGACACCATCGATATCGATGTGACGGATATGTATAAGACGGTTATGAAAAAAGGGCTACGCTGATGATTTCTGCTGTTCCAGAAAACGCGCGTTATGAGATAAAGTTTGTTGCATATGAGCATGAATTTCATCGTTTGTTGCATTGGGTGAAGATGCACCCTGCAGGTTTTATATCACCTTACCCTGATCGCCGGATCAATAACGTGTACTTCGATACACAAGACTGTAAAGCCTATGCAGAAAATTTAAGTGGAGCCAGTGACAGAAGAAAAATACGTTATCGGTGGTACAGTGATAAAGCCGATGGCAAAAAAATGCAGATGGATAAAGGCGTGCTGGAAGTAAAGTGCAAAAGAAATTTTTTTGGCTGGAAAAAACATTACAGGATTTCGAGCCCTCCTGATAAGGGTGGTACTGGCTGGCGAGAAATAAGAAAAAATATGATGGCCGAGTTATCAGAGGATGGCAAACGGATCCTGCGGAACAATCCTAACCCGGTAATGATCAACCAGTATGACAGAAAATATTTTGTCACCAGTGATGGCCTTATACGTTTAACGGTCGACCGTAACCAGAATGTATGGGATCAGCGTTACAAGCCCAAACCTAATTACAAATATCGTGCAAATTTATGCAAGACATTGGTGGTGGAGATAAAATTTGACCGTGGGCAGCAGGAGTATGCGTCACAGATAATCCAGGGCATCCCACTCCGTGTAAGTCGTAATTCAAAGTATATGGTAGCTGTGCATACCATCAGTCTAATATCGCATGCGTGGTAGGAGAATAAAGAGCCGACTCGTTCATTTTATCTCCCCATGTCTCTTAGCAGAGATTGTAAAGGAATAATTTTTATCAATGCCATCAATCGTTAATACTTCAAACGAAGCTTTGTGTGCATTTAAAGTCACAGACCAGACGTGATTAATTGCACGAAATTTTTCTAGATACCAGCGGTTCTCAGGTGTAAATGAGTCCGTGCCCCAGTCGCCATCTCCCAGATAGTATGTGCCTGATATTTCAGAAACTTTATCATTTTTAAGTAGTCTGGATTTTTTCAGGGCGTGTTCATGATTTTCAAATGCCACATCAAGACTGTATCGGTCAAACGTTTTCAGCCAGTTTTTCCTAAGTAAAACGTGAGCATCAGCTTCTGGGTCACGGAAGCTTGGATATAAAGGTACGTGATAGTTAGCGAAGCGAAAATTATCTTTAGCGTGTTGTGGGAAACTATTTTTCATCCATTTGAGTTGTTCACCATCTGATGAATAGATATGGTCAGTGTCGAGTATAAAAAGTATTGAATTATTACCCAGCTTCCGTTTGAAAAAAGTTTTATCTTCAGCAGGATGGAAAAAAAGAAAATAAAAAGGAGCATGGTCCCGTACTGTCTGAGTCGGACGATGATCGGTGTTATTAATCTCATGATTTCCTATCGCAGCAATAAGCGGGATGGTGAGCCCGTCGGGTGTTACCATGGTTTTTTGCCAGATGCTAAGAAGCTCTAGCCAGGTCTGCTGTAAGCTGATATCGCCATCAGCGTATGCGATGTCGCCGCCTATGATGGCGAAATGTGGGTCGCTTTCTGCCGCGATTTTGCTGACTTTTTCAAAAGCTGGAGAAACACTTGCATCACCGCCAGAGATGAAACGAATGTCACCATTAAGGGGGATGGTTCTGAATTTTTTTTCTTGGGTGTAGCCTGTATCAGCATCTCCTGCTATGAAATAATAGTTTTCATTTGGATCCAGATTGACTAGTTCGATAGAGTGCACGGAAAACGTGATACCAGGATAACTTCTAATCGTGCTTCGCGCCTGATGAGAATAATTTTCCGGTTGGCCACCGCGTGGCACGGTGTCGTAAAACACGGTGGCTTCCTGTGATTTACTCTCTGATAAATAGTTTATCGTCATGGTGTGGGAGGTGTCTTCGTTCTCCCATGTAAGGAATAATAATGGTTCGTCTTTATTGAAAATGAAAAAAACGATAAGTGTTAATAAGGTAAGGAGTAAGGCGATAGGCAGGGTGTTTTTTTTCATGGTATAAGCGGAGCCATTAAATGTTATCGTGATAACGATGTTGCTATTATTAAAAGTATAACGCTAAGGTGAGAGTAATAATACCCAGTCCTGGTCAGTCGGTGGTGTTATTGGAGAACCGGTATCCAATACAAATATAGAGCCGGAGTATTCACCGTTCCGTGGGTTAAACCACTGGCCGTTATTTGAACTTATTTTCTTGGTAGTCAGTGTGAGAGGGCCCTTATTAAAGATATAGATAAGTGTTTGACCGCTGTCCGATTGAGCGGCATAGGCATTGCCGGATGTGATTAATTCAGGTGTTGGAGTAAATTGAGTGATATCTATCGTCCTGAGGAATGTGGAAAGTGACTTGATACCAGAACCTGTTCCGATTCCGGCTGGGGCAGTGAGCAATGCCGCCCAGGTATTGATGCGTTGTTCATCGGTGTTTTCTCCGAAGCTGAATTCTTCCAGGATCATCGGTTTTCTGCTTTTCTTGCGAAACTGCAAGCCGATAGGGTAGATTTTTTCATGGGAGATGAAACCGGTTTGAATTTCTATAAAGTCCAGCCAGTCATCGTCAAAAAATACGGTTGAGTCTTCCGGGCTGTCGATAACGGATAAGCTGTGGACGCTTAATAATCTGCGCCAGGGGTTATTTTGTTGTGTGAGGGTGCCTGCGCTACGAATTTTATTCACAGTAAAATCTTCCTGCCACTCCAGGGCTAGAGTGAAGATGGTGTTTGCGTAACCGGATAGGCGAGCCATACCGTATGTGATTAGCTGCTCTCTTTCGGTTTCTGTTAAAAGATTAAAACTAGAATCGTCGGCGAAAAACCACAGATGTGCGATGATATCTTCATCTCGTAGTCGTTCAATCCATTTTTCATACTGGTGCCACCAGTTAAGGTCAAAGCGTGATTTTATATTAAGCGATGAAGTGCCCAGCCAGGGAGTGGTAGGGATGGCGTTATAATCGCCTTTGTTGGCAAGGTAAATATTCATCTTATTGACACCGAGCGAAACGTGATGATCTAGCAGTTGTTCTCTCTGTCTATCGTCCCATTTTTCAGACAGGAAGGTGTGGCTAAACTGTAAGTGTGCAGGTTGTTCTATATCGAGAAATTTTCCTATCAGGAAGAGTGGTTTTTGGTTGGCAAAAGAAAATCGTTTCTGATCGGATTGTAAGATAGAAACAGGGCCGTTGGAAAAAACACCTTCGATCGTATCTTTAACTTCGAAGGAACCGGTCAGTTGGTCAAGTTCAGGTAAAGAACTTTTTGTTTGCCAGTGCCAAGAGCCGATCTCATCTGGAGACACTCTGACTTTGAATATTCGCCCGCGCATACCTCCGTCGCCATCGCCATCAAAAAAACCGGGGACGGAAAACTCTCGACCAGAAGGAGATGTGAGCTCCAGTCTTATTTGTATTTCAGTAAAGGGGTTGAACCAGGGGGTAAATACGTCATAAGTATCGTCAGACAAGAAGGTGATATCGTCGGTATCAAATCGTTTAATATCTGCGGGGTAAGGTGCTTTTTTTTCGCTACACCCGGTAACAAAAATTATCAGGAAAAAGATAAGTAGCGTGTATTTTTTCATTTCAGTTTTTATCCCAGCGATCAGTCAGCATGATCAGCCCCCCTGGGAGGCTGGCGATAAGATGGGTAGCATGGCTCAATAATGCGATAAGTAAGGCGTGTTCTACAGTTATGCCGACCAGACTGTACATGAAAATTTGCAGTGCGGTTGCCAGTCCCCAGCCATCAAGGATTATAGCGATGCGGCGGATGAATTCAGTTATCGCGATTATTGAGGCGAGTAACGGTAGGGGGATATCAATATTAAGTGCGAATCCAATGCCGCACATAATCGCGAGCTGTAATCCAGATTCAAATATTGCAATCAGAAAATTCCAGAAAACGACACGCGGATATTTTTTATAGCTCGAGTAGGTAGTGGATAAATTTTCGATGTATTTCCCGATTTTATATTTATTTATCAGGTTAATGATTCTGCTCTGTAATACAGGATGAAATGATGCCCAGGTTACGAGGATGGCGGCAACGGTAAAGCTGGTCAGAATATAAAATAATGTTGCTGAATTTTGATTGCTCAGGTTGAACGTGATATAGAGTACACCGGCCCAGGCAAAACTGACGGTTGAAAATACACCGACTATCTTTTCTACAAACATCGATGCGAGCACATCAGAACTCTTTTCAAACCGGGATAATCGGGCCGCTTTGTATACTTCACCTCCGATGCTGGTTGGTAAGCAGTAACCCAGGAACGTGGCAACATAATAAATTTTTAGGTATTGGAGATAACCCGTCGTAAAGCTTAATGCAGAACATAGCTGTTTCCATTTGGCCGCCATGGTAAAGCGATCGATGGTTGCAGCTATGACTAAGATGGTGGTGGCTGGTGCGCTTATCTTGTTCAAGTTTTCGATAAACGTCTGTAGGTCGACGGTAAAATATATAATGAGGCCGAGCAGGATATAACCGGCTAACTGAAATAATTTATATTGGCTCTTCACTTAGATAATTACCGAGTTAGGCAAGGTTACGCATTATAATGGTATATGTTTGTATGTGAGCAGTGATTTAGTTAGTAATTTCATTATAAACCTTTAAATAAGCTGTTGCAGTATGCCGCCAACGGCATGAGTAATTGTCGCGGTTTCCAGGCACATGGCTTCCAGCAGGATCATGGGCAGTCCTTCAATGACCGTAGCTGTGCCAGTAGCGTGTCGTGTAATGGTCCATCTCCATAAATATGAAACTGTATCGATAACTCTGGATTGTGTTGTTACAGGAAATGTGAAGTCTGGATGAACAGGTCAACACGTTTGATGGAGACCAGCCGATCGGCTATGCCGATACGCCATCGAAACAAAAGATACGAATACGGAAGTTGCATCCAGCCATTATCTGACGAGAATACATCTGACCGATGCCAGCGATATCAATCGGGAATTGCATTGTGGTAACGGACTATTTCTTGAAATCGATATCGAGAGTCTCGATGATCTGATAAGCGTTCTCGATAAAAAAGATCAGACTATCACTGCGTTTGGTTTTTCTTCTGAGGTGCTGGCTGCTTTTATTGAAGAGCAATTACCTGCCGGCGTGGATCGTATCGTTCCGTTCGGAGAAGCGTTGGCGTTTTCGACGGTCTGGGATGGATATGACCTGTTATTTGAAATGACGCGTTCCGTCACTATAAAAACTTAATCTATTTTATGCTCAGGAAGAGCATTTAAAGATCAGGTTTAAGGCGTCAGAGCCTAATGCCGCTTACTTAAGCCGAAATTCCCGTCATTGCGAGCGGTAGCGCGGCAATCTATTAGTGTTGGATGCCTGCCTGACAGAGATTGCTTCGTTCCTCGCAATGACTCAGAACAACCTACTTC
>Ga0316209_1001983_pt1 | contig 18189 bp, 15 predicted proteins | sample 6monopyrite_MG_FD_204945 | JGI IMG/M metagenome (GOLD analysis project Ga0316209, IMG submission 204945) | Microbial mat bacterial communities from mineral coupon in-situ incubated in ocean water Damariscotta River, Maine, United States -... | ecosystem: Environmental > Aquatic > Marine >...
GTATTGGGTTCCGATACCATTGTTGAGATCGACGGCAATATTCTTGGTAAACCTGAAAATCGCCAGCAGGCGAAAGAGATGCTGCAACAACTTTCGGCTAAAAAGCACACAGTACATACATCTGTAGCTATAGTTACTAGTGATATAAGTGTTTCTGCTACTAGCAGTACCGAGGTGCTTTTCGATACTATGGATGATAGTGATATCGAACGTTATATCGCCACCGGTGAGTCGGATGATAAAGCAGGTTCGTACGCGATTCAGGGTATCGCTGCACAATTTATACGAAACATAAATGGCAGTTTCTCTGGTGTCATGGGATTGCCACTATATGAAACGGCACAGTTATTGAAACAGTGTAATGTTTTGCCGTTAGAAATAAATAATAATTAAAATAAGTGAAGTGACATAATGAAGGAAATTTTAATCAACATTACTCCACAGGAAACGCGCGTTGCAATTCTTGAAAATGGTATGTTGCATGATTTATATATCGAGCGCTCTCGCAGTCGTGGCCTGGTAGGTAATGTATACAAAGGAAAGGTCGTGCGTGTGCTGCCGGGTATGGAAGCAGCCTTCGTTGAAATAGGCCTGGAAAAAGCAGCTTTCCTGCATGTCTCCGATGTCGCAGGTAATGATAAAAATCATAACAATAATGGTGATACGGTTCATATCGGTCAGCTTTTACGAGAAGGTCAAGCTGTTCTGGTACAAGTGTTAAAAGATCAACTTGGGACTAAAGGGGCACGATTAACGACAAACATTACAATTCCATCACGTTACCTGGTGTTTATGCCTAATGCTGAGAATATCGGTGTATCGTCTCGTATTGAAAGTGAAGAAGATCGTGAACGATTAAAAAGTAATTTAGTCGATCAGCCACATCGTATTAAAGACGCCGGTTATATATTGCGTACAGCAGCTGAAGTGGCAGACAAGGAAGCCATTGCCAGTGATATTAAATATCTTAATCGCTTATGGGATAACATCAACAATACCTCAGAAATAGAAGCAGGTAATGCCGTACATAAAGATTTGCCTCTATACCTTCGCGTTTTACGAGATATGGTTGATGAAGATCTTGATGTAATCCGTGTGGATTCTCGCGAGACCTGTAATGCTATGCTTGAATTTGCTAAAAAATATGTTCCGGAAGTGGAAGAGTTTATTGGACACTACCCGGGTGAGCGCCCCATTTTTGATTTGCACGGTGTTGAAGATGAAATTCAAAAAGGTCTCGAACGTAAAGTACAGTTAAAGTCAGGTGGTTATTTAATTATTGACCAAACTGAAGCCATGACCACCATTGATGTGAATACGGGTGCTTTTGTCGGTAGTCGCAATCTGGAAGAAACCATATTTAAAACGAACCTTGAAGCGGCGCAAGGTATCGCCAGACAACTAAGGTTGCGTAATCTGGGTGGTATTGTCATTCTCGATTTTATCGATATGCAGGAAGCCGAGCATAAACGACAGGTTATGCGGGCTTTGGATAAAGCATTAGAGAAGGATCACGCACGCACATCCATCAGTGAAGTTTCTTCACTTGGGTTAGTGGAAATGACTCGTAAACGAACTCGCGAAAGTCTGGAACATGTGCTGTGTGGTACTTGTCCAACCTGTGAAGGTCGTGGCTCGATTAAAACAGCTGAGACCGTTTGTTATGAAATATTCAGAGAAATCTTGCGAGAGGCACGTCAGTTTGATGCAAAAGAACTACTGGTATTAGCGCAACAGGATGTAGTCGATTTATTAGTCGACGAAGAGTCCAGTAGTCTTGCCGAGCTGGAAGATTTCATTGGTATACCTATCCGCTTTCAGGTCGAATCATCATTCACGCAAGAGCAATTTGATGTGGTTATCGTATAAATGAAGGAGCCTCTAAATAAGTCATGAATCGACATCTTGTGATTAAACTGTCCTGCTTTTGCGTTGCGAAACTTCGCAATAGCACTGCTATTACCTGCGTTCCACGCCTTGAATCAGAACAGTTTAATCACAATCTGTTCGACCCAGACTTGTTCAGAGGCTCCCTAACAGTACTGGAAATAAACTATCAATAGTTATGCAATGGCTTCCACGATTCAGAGTATGCATTATTATTTGTATGGCAGTGGTGCTGATATCGACTGCTGTAGTATTCAGTGTTCTACGTGCTGTTCTTCCGTATGCGACCGGTTATAAAGCAGAAATTCAGCAGGAAATAAGTCGACAGATTGGTCTACCGGTAGAGATCGATACGATAGATGCCGCAATACACGGATTCTCGCCCAGGTTAAAACTGCTAGGCGTTTCCATCTTTGATAAAAAAGATAAAGTCCCCTTGTTTAATTTTAAAGAAGCATTTGTCGAACTGGACACAATTGCTTCTATTCTCCGTGGCGAACTGATTGTTGATGATGTGGGTCTGGTCGGCGCAGACATATCAGTCGAAAAACTTTCAGATAATGAATGGATGATCCAGGGAATTGAAATATCCAGTGAAGGTGAGAGTGAACTGCCTGAACAGTTTATCTACATGTTACAAAATGCAGACTATCTTTTGCATGACAGTAATATCCACTATCAGGATCATACCGGTGAAAAATTAAATTTTAGTTTAGTGAATGTTAATGTCGATGTCAGAAACAGTTTCAATAATCATGACATTAAACTATCGATGTACCTGCCAGATGCTTATGGTCGCGATCTGGCAATCGTAGCAAATCTAAGTGGTAATTATGATGAACTCGATGGTGATGTTTATATCGATGTTAGTCGGTTAAACATTAAACAGTGGAATAAAAAATTTAACATTATCGAACAGTTCAATGTAGATGGTGTTGTCAACTTAAATTTATGGTTTTCTCTGGACGATAATAAAATACAGTCTTTAACATCAGAGTTTTCAGCTAATAATCTATTCGTTAAAAATACTAAAACAGATAAATCATGGCAAACAAACTTTTTATCATCGAATGTTCGTTATGTGAAAAACGAGGAGCACTGGAATGTAACGATTGCTGATTTCCACCATGGTGAACAGGAAACAGCATTGTGGGGGCAAACGGCAACCATAATAGCAAGCGATGATGCTGATAACTTTTATCTAGGTGCCGATATGCTGCGCGTTCAGGATGTCATAAAAATTGCAGAGGTTTTTCTCAATAAAGATCAGTTAGCAGATGTTGCTGCGCTGAATTCGCACCAGATAAAAGCGGATCTTTACAATTTAAATCTTCGCTTGCCAAAGGATCAATCTGAACAGTCTTTATTAAATAATTTCTATCTGGATACAACTTTATTAGACCTGGAGTTTCTTGATGAAACCAGTGGCATAAGTATTTCTGGTGTAGATGGGCGTGTCATTTTTGAAAAGAGTCATGCCGATATCCAATTGAGTAGTAATAACACAGATATAGAAATTAAAAATTTATTCAGGGAGCCAATAAAAGCAGAGACTTTGTCCGGCAATCTATCACTTGATTATGATGGCGATACATGGCGAATTCAAAGTGAACAATTACAGCTGAAGAATAATCATATTAATACGTTTTCTCGTCTGGATATTATGTCTACAGAAACGGATGATGTTTTTGCAGATATACAGACGAACTTTTATGAGGCTTACGGTAAATACGCGAGGCATTATTTACCCGTAGGTGTGATGTCCAAAGGCCTGGTAGATTGGCTTGATATGGCTATTACCGATGGTTATGTTCCCAGTGGATCTTTTTTCTTACATGGTAACGTCAACAATTTCCCGTTTGATAATCATGAAGGTGGCTTTCAGGTATTGTTTTCACCGCAGAAATTGCATATTCACTTTCTGGAAGGATGGCCCAGCGTCGATGATACATCTGCAACCATAAAATTCACTAACCGGTCACTATTTTTATATGATGGTGTAGGGAAAACGCAGGATGCATCATTATTTAATGGTTACGCTGAAATACTTAATCTGGATGTACCTCATCTAAGCTTTACTACAGACGCGCATGGTACTAACACAGGTATCCAGTCATATATCTGGAATAGCGCTCTCGATGACCTGATGGGAGATGCGATGCGCCTGTTTCAGTTCGAAGGTGAAAGTGATTTAAATTTAAAGCTTGAAGTTCCAATTTATGCAGATGAAATAGATGTTGGCGTTAAAGGAATCATTAAATTTATTGATACTGAACTGTATTACGAAGCACTGGGTTATGAGCTTAAAGGTATTAATGGTGTGGTTGAATTTACTGAAGACAGTATTTTTGCCGACTCAATAAACGCAAAGCTTCAGGGTAGGGATGTTTCCCTTAATGCATTCACACGAAATGTTGATAACAAGCATGAAGTGGTCTTTCATCTGGATGGTGTCATGTCTGCTGATTATCTACTACAAAAATATGAGTGGATCCCAGAGAACTGGTTATCGGGATCCTCTAACTGGGCAATCAATATCGAAGTGCCTTATAAGCCAGAAAAATATCTTGTGCATATCAAAATGCATTCCTATCTGGAAGATGTCGTGCTTCAATTATCCGATAAAGCGCATAAGCCAGCGAAGACGCAAGTGCTTCTATCAGCTGAAATTGATGTATTAGATAATAATGGTTTACGTGTACAAACGAAAGCAAAACCGGTATCGGATACGGATCAGGATGTAACGCCTATTTATGATATTTTTGCTGTGCGAGATGACAAAGATCTCTGGAATTTTAATATTGCATCTCAATACGTGACGGGTAAGGGGAAATTTACTGAAGGCCTGGGACGTGATACACAGATTGTGCTAAACCTGGAAAGCTTTGATGTGCACTCACTGTTTTATAAGAGTGAAAAGGATAATGAAAAACTATTAAATCCAACAACTATTCCACAGCTGAGCTGGAAAGCTGATGAAGTATTATGGGACGGCTGGACCTTTACTGACGTGATAGTCGAAACGGCCTGGCACAAGCACGGCATGATGATTAATACCTTCTCAGTGAAAGGTCCAGAAATGCGTTTTGATGCGCGAGGCACCTGGTTGCGAAACTGGCGTGGCGTGCAGGAAACGGTCATGGAAGGTTCGATTAAAAGTAGTAACCTGGGTGTTACACTATCCAAACTAGGGTTCGAACGGAGTATCGACCGAAGTAAATTCAAAGCAACGTTTGATTCGAGGTGGCAAGCGGAACCTTATGCCTTGTCCTGGAAAAACATGAAAGGCAAAACCGCTTTCGAAATGGAAAATGGTGAGATTGTCGATGTTGATCCCGGTGCAGGCGGGCGCTTGTTAGGGCTGTTAAATATTTTTAAGTTAACCAACCGACTAGCGCTAAATTTTGATGATATCACCCGTGATGGGTTCGCATTTGATAAGATTAAAGGTGACTTTGAATTTGTAAATGGCGATGGTTCACTAAAGAACTTTGATGTCTCTGCATCAGCAGCAGATATCAATATGTTTGGCAGTATAGGGCTGATAAATCAAGACTATGGCTTGTTGATGCGCGTAAAGCCACATACGGATACAATTACATTTGCCGGTGGTGCGCTTCTGGGTGGCATTGTTGTGGGTGCGGGACTGGCATTGATACAAAAAGTGTTTGATCTGGGCGTAATCGGGCATAATGTTTATTCGATTACCGGCAGCTGGGATGACCCGGTTATAGAACAGATTATAGAAAAACATGATGACCTGGATTCTGACGCGATTGATGAAGAAGATTTCTAAGAAAAGGTATAATAGAGCCGCAATGAAACACGTTAATGGTCAATTTTTGCGCGCTGCAATTTTTACACTATGCTTATCTGCACAGCCACTATTCGCTGATACGTCTGTTGCTAATGCTGAGCAAGCAGTCATGCCGGTAGTTAAGCCAGCAGCTGTCGAAGCAAAATCATTCCAGCTTAATGCTGAACAGTGGGAGTTTGCGCGTACCGGCGAGTCTGTATTAGCGCTACCAGAGCTTAATAAATTAATTGGCGAATGGTTAAATGACAAAAGTAAAACTATCGAAATTCGCTATCCAGGTGGCGAAGAGGGTGAATTTTGGGTGCAGTCATTGACAGACTGGCTGGTCACGCTGGGTATTCCATCCGAACACATGGTAACCGTGCCTGGAAGCGGTTCAGATGATATGATTAAGTTTGCGTTAGTTAAATAATAAAATAAAGATGAACAGGAGAGTGGTTGGTGAGTAAGGTAGCAGCAATTCAAATGGCTTCGGGGCCAAATGTAAAAGCAAATTTGGCAGAAGCTGAAAAATTGATAAAAATTGCTGTTCAGCAAGAAGCAGAACTCGTCGTATTGCCAGAGAATTTTGCCATCATGGGTATGACTGAAACAGATAAGGTCAAAATTGCAGAAGAATTTGGTTCAGGTTTATTACAGGACTATTTAAAAGAACAAGCCATAAAACACCAAATCTGGTTGGTGGGTGGGACTATTCCTTTATGTTCAGAAGAGGCGGGTAAAATTTATGCTGCCTGTCTGTTATACAACCCGGAAGGTGAGTTGGTTGCACGCTACGACAAAATTCATCTGTTTGATGTCAACATCGAAAGCAGCAATGAGAGTTATACCGAATCAGAAACTATTTCACCGGGTAATGAAGTTGTCGTTGTCGATACGCCGTTTGGCCGACTTGGTTTAGCCGTCTGTTATGATTTGCGTTTTCCAGAATTATTCCGCGCCATGGTTGATCAGAAAATGGAAATATGTGCCTTACCCTCTGCCTTTACCAGTATTACCGGCAAAGTTCACTGGGAATCATTATTGCGTTCACGTGCCATAGAAAACCTTTCATTTATCATCGCTGCGGATCAAGGTGGTTATCATGTCGGTGGACGTGAAACACATGGTGATAGCATGATTATCGATCCATGGGGGCTGGTATTAAACAGGCTACCACATGGTACAGGTGTGGTCGTCGCAGAAATTGACCTGGTTAAATTGGAACACACAAGAAAGATGTTTCCTACACTTGAGCATAAACGATTCGTAACAACATTTTCATAAATCGTTTAGCGCTTTACTTAAGCATCAAGCACTGAGTTAAGTATGAAATAAATGGATTATCAAAATATAATTTTTGAATTTGTTCTGATATTTGCTGGCGCCGCAATATTTTCCACAATCTTTCTCTATCTCAAGCAACCTGTTATTCTTGCCTATATTGCTTTTGGCTTTATTGCCGGCCCCCTTTCTCTGGGTTTAATCGAACGTCCCGAACACATTGAAAAGCTTTCTCATATAGGTGTCATACTTTTATTGTACCTATTGGGCATGAATCTGAAACCTGATCGTCTTTATCAGTTATTCAGCAAGACGGCAATTGTCACACTTTTAACCAGTGCGGTGTTTTTAGTTGCCGTTACCTTGACTGCCATCGCATTTGGGTTTGAAGTGATAGAAAGTATCATTATCGGCGCCGCGTTAATGTTCTCCAGTACCATTGTTAGTTTAAAACTAATTCCCACGACTGCACTGCATCATCGCCACACCGGTGAAATGATGATCAGTGTATTGTTGATGCAGGATATTATTGCCATTATCTTGATCGTAATATTAACGGGTGGTCAAAGTGAAAATGTTGGTCTTACTGTTGTATACCTTTTTATAAAATTAATTCTTTTAGCAGTCGTTGCCTTCGGCATTGTAAAGTATGTGGTAAACAATCTATTTTCACGTTTTGATACTATTCAGGAATACACCTTTTTACTCGCACTAGGGTGGGGGTTGTTAGGTGCCGGTGTCGCAGAAATGATTGGATTGTCTTATGAGATGGGCGCGTTCATCGCAGGCGTTGCATTTGCATCATCGCCAATATCATTGGTTATTGCAGAACATCTGAAACCACTGCGTGATTTCTTTCTTATCCTTTTCTTCTTCTCTATTGGCGCGCAGTTTGATTTTCTGGTAACGCAGGATGTTCTATTAGCCGGGTTTGTAATCGCATTATTAATAATGATTGTTAAGCCCTTAACTTTTAAGAAAGGTTTTCAGTTGATCGGTGAAGATAAAGACTTTTCTGCTGAGTTAGGTTCCAGGTTAGGACAAGGCAGTGAGTTTTCATTATTGGTGGCCTACAGTGCATTAGCCGGTGGCTGGATTGATTCGCACGCATCCTATCTGATACAAATGGTGGTTATCATGACATTTGTCATGTCGACATATTGGGTGGTTTACCGTTACAGAACGCCCATCTCCAGTACTGAAAAAAACCGAATGGATTAGTTGTGTTATTACAGGTGCGTTTGTCGTCCTTGTATATTCATTCTAATTATATTAGAATAATCTAATATGCTTATTCATCAAAAACAGCTATCTATCAAAATGCTGGTCGTTTATATGATCACGGCATTGCTGTTTCTGACGTCTGTTGAAATACATATCCACGATCAGAAAACCGCTGCCAGTGCGGAGCATGGCGTTGCTGTGTCTATCAGCTCGCTTGCAAACGATTTATTGCCTGAGGGTAGCATTAGTGATGAAATCACAGTCAGTCCAGAGAGTGTGCTTAAAATAAAACAGGACAACATCAACCTGTTTGCGGTCTTTATGCTGATCGCAGTCATGGTCACTGTACTGTGTCGAACCTTTATCGGCCGCTTGCGTGAAAGCCTTACTCAATTACCCATCATACCTTTCCACGGCACGCCACCATTGCGCGCGCCGCCTTTATAAACGCCTAAACCAACTCGAAATCTTTTTATTATTAGCAAGATACCTTGCTGATATGTGTTGCGGAACTGTCTGTTTTTAAATCCGGCCGTTCCTTGTTTGGAGTTTTATCATGTTTTTAAGATATTTATTATTGTTGATGACCGTTATGGTATCAACGCAGTCGATGGCACAATCGATGGCGCAACCGGTCGCACAGCAATGGACATTACAGTCCAGTGTTCAGCAGGCGATAGCGACATCGCCAGAACTAAAAAAATCCATCGCCGAATTAGGCGTGCGTCAGGCAGATATAAATTTGTCCGGCCTGTGGCCCGATCCTGAAATAGGATTTCGTGCCGATAATAAAATGGGTCAGGACGATGGTGCCGGTGGATATGATCTGACCGATATCACGATTACACAATCTATCCCGATGTCACGCATCAAGTATCAGGAAGACGCTGCATCAGCTAGTATGAAAGCCGCACGTTTTGCCCAGCAGTATCAATCGTTGCAAGTACAAAACCGTGTCTCAAAAGTTTTTCATCAATTGCAATTCGCCTCAGCAAAACTTGTCCTGGCCAAAAAACAACTGAAACTGGCGAACGAATTAAGCAGTAAAGAAAAAAAAGGTTCACGTGTTGTACGCTATTTAACACCACTGGAAGAGATTCGTTTAAGTATCATCCGTGAAGAAGCCAAACAGGCAGAGTACAGTGCCGAAGGTCAATACGCAGAAGCTTTGAGCGAGTTTGTGAAGCTACTTGGTGTTGATGTAGATAGTGTAATCAGCGTGACAAAACTGACGCCGGTAGCGAATATTCCGAGTTTGAGTCAACTTACAGTATTACAAAATGATCATGCGAAACTATCCGGTCAGCAACAGGAAGTGTTTGCCGCAAACCACAAGATTGATGTTGCGCGCAGTAGTCAGACAATCGATCCAAGCATCGGACTTAGCTGGCAGCGCGATACCCTTACGACAGGGCGCGAAGATATTTACGCTATTATGTTTAACGTTCAGATTCCGATTAGTAATCGTAAGAACACTGCTGAAAGTAAAGCAACTTACAAAGCCAGTAAACAGAAGATAGAGTTGCAGTTATTAAAACGTGAATTAAAAATTAATCTCAATCGTAGCTATACACATTTAAACCATGTTATCGAGCAGGCAAATGAATACAAAAAGAAAGTATTAAAACCTGCCGGAAAAATGCTGGAGTTAACCAACAAAGGTTTTACCAGTGGTGAATTAAATATTCTGTCGCTGGTTGATGCCAACAATACGCATTTCGAATCACAGCGGACTTACCTGGATTTGCTCTATCAGGCGAGGGTAGAACTTGCTGAGGTGACGCTCTTTACCGGACAACTGATTACCGACACACAGGTGCAGAAGATTAGTTCACAGGATTTAAGTTTAAGCACAAGTTTAAGTATGGGAGGGCAGTAACATGATTGCTGCATTACTACGTTTCTCTCTTATCCAGCGCCTGATGATTCTATTGCTAACAATGGGCGTTGCCGCCGCTGGTTTCTGGTCGTTTAAAACATTACCCATCGATGCGTTTCCTGATATCTCTGCGCCACAGGTGCAGGTCATCATCAAAGCCAACGGCATGTCACCCAGTGAAGTCGAACAACGCATTACCTTTCCCATCGAAATGGAAATGCAGGGTATCCCCGGTCAGACTGTCTTACGTTCGACGACCAAATATGCACTCAGCGTTATCGTCATCGACTTCGAAGACAACATGGATATCTATCTGGCGCGTAACCTGGTAACAGAACGCCTCAATCAGGTTTGGGGTTCATTGCCTGCCAGTATTGAAGGCGGGCTTGCACCCATTACAACGCCGCTGGGTGAGATACTTATGTATCGCATCATTAGCCAGGATGACGATGTGGGCAGTGATAAGCACTACAGTAATCAGGAGCTACGTAGTCTGCAAGACTGGGTCATCCGTCCGCACCTGCGCAAAGTTGATGGTGTTGCCGATGTTAACTCACTGGGCGGTGAAGTGCGTGCCTATGAAGTTGTCATCAAACCCAAAGCCCTGGTTAAACACGGCATCAGTATTGATGAAGTTGAACACGCATTGATGCAAAGCAATCGTAATGCCGGTGGTGATCGCATCAACAAGAACGATGAAGTATTACTGGTGCGTACCGTAGGTAAGTTGAATGGTATCGAAGACATCAAAAATATTTCAGTGCGCACCCGCTATGGCGAGCCGGTACTTATTGATGATTTAGCCGATGTGCGCATCGGTAGCATGACACGTTACGGCGCCGTTACCGCTGATGGTGAAGGCGAAGCGGTCACCGGTCTGGTGTTATTGCGCAAAGGTGCCAACAGTTTAAAAACCGTGGCTGGCACCAAAGAAGCGTTAGAGTCATTAAAATCTATTCTGCCAAAAGGCGTTATTATCGAACCGTTCTATGATCGCACGGATCTCATCACCAAAGCCGTATGGACAGTAGAAAAAGCATTAGGTGAAGCCGTCATCCTGGTTCTTCTGGTATTGATTGTTATGTTAGGGGATATTCGCAGCGCCTTAACAGTGGCAATAATCCTGCCATTAACCGTATTGTTTACTTTCATTATGATGAAGGTGTTCCATGTTTCAGCCAACCTGATGTCGCTGGGCGGTCTGGCCATTGCCATCGGCATACTGGTCGATGCTGCCGTGGTGGTGGTAGAAAATATTCACACCCATTTCAGTAAAGCTCCCAAAGGCGTCAATAAATTGCATCTGGTGTATCGCGCGGTACTCGAAGTATCGTCGCCGGTTATTTCCGGCATACTCATCATTGTTGCAGTATTCCTGCCATTGTTCAGCCTCACCGGGCTGGAAGGCAAAATGTTTACGCCGTTGGCTACCACCATCACTTTTGCCCTCATCGGTTCGTTGATTATGTCGCTCACCGTCATTCCGGTGCTGGCAAGTTTCTTTATGAAAACACATGTCATCAGTGGTGGCCAGGCTGAGGTAAGTGAAAGCTACCTGATGCGTGCGTTACATTTTGTTTATCTTCCGGTAATGAACTGGGCATTAAAGTACAGAAAAATTTCGGTCGCAATAGCGCTAATCGCATTAGCCGCAACCGCCACTCTGTTCCCTCATATTGGTAAAGAATTTATGCCGATTATGGATGAGGGCAGTACCGTCATTCTGATAGAAAAAGACCCCAGCATTACGTTGGAAAAATCATTGGAGATGGATGCGCCGATTCAAAAAGCCATGATGGAACTACCACAAGTCATTGGCGTGACATCCAGAACCGGTGCCGATGAACTGCGTATGGATCCGATGGGGCTCAACCAGACCGATAACTTTCTGGTGACCACTCCACAGGAAGACTGGGGCATTTCCTTACAGGAGTTTCAGGAAAACCTGCGTGAAAAACTGGAACCGTACTCCGATCTCGATATCGCTTTCAGTCAGCCCATTGATATGCGCGTCTCCGAAATGCTTACCGGTGTGCGTTCAGCAATGGCAATTAAACTCTATGGTGATGACCTGGGCATACTGGAACAAAAAGCTGCCGAGATCGAAGCTGTGGTCAAAAACATCAAAGGTGCAATTGATGTGTTCCGTACCGATATATCAGGTCAGCAGTATTTACAGATTGATATCCATCAGGATGTCATTTCCGGTTACGGCATTCATGTTGAAGACATAAATAAGTTAGTCGAAACCGCTGTGGGTGGTCGCGTGGTTACCGAGCTGCTGGAAAACAATCGACGTGTCGGTATTCTCATGCGTTATCAGGAAAAAGATCGCAGTTCACCAGCAGCAATCAAAAAGATGCTGGTGACCTTACCTAACGGCAGCAAAGTACCATTAGGTAATCTTGCTGAAGTTGAAATAGTCGATGGTCCGGTGCAGATTATTCGTGAATCGGCAAAACGACAGGTGGTTATCCAGTCGAATGTCGATGGCCGCGATGTGGTCAGTTTTGTTGAAGACGTTCGCCTTAATATAGAGCAAGAGATAGAACTGCCAACAGGGTATTACGTCACATACGGCGGCCAGTTCGAAAACCAGCAACGAGCATCTAACCGATTGGCACTGGTAGTGCCCATCGCCATCGTGCTTATCTTCTTTATGTTGTTCACCACCTTCCGTTCGTTATTGCAGGCAGGCGTTATTATTCTCAACATTCCGTTTGCCATGATAGGTGGTGTGGTCAGCCTGTATTACTCTGGCCTCTATCTATCGGTACCCGCATCGGTGGGTTTCATTACCTTGTTCGGTGTTGCCGTACTCAATGGTGTGGTTATGGTCAGTTACTTCAATCAGCTAAGACAGAGCGGATTAGGTATTCAGGAATCGGTGAAAAAAGGTGCAGAACGCAGATTAAGACCAGTATTGATGACAGCCATGATAGCCAGTTTCGGCCTGTTACCTCTACTGGCAGCAACCGGCCCCGGCTCAGAGCTGCAACAGCCACTGGCAGTGGTGGTGATTGGTGGTCTGTTTACCTCGACCATTCTCACCTTGATATTACTGCCTGCGCTTTATGCCTGGGTAGAAGAGGCACTTGAAAGAAAGAGTCAGAAAAATGTGGAGGTATCAAAATGAAAAAATTATCGATAGTAGTGCATACATCACTGCAACAAGAACTGGCAGATTGCCTGCGCAGCCTGAAACTGAAGAGTTTTATGTTTAGTCATACAGAAGAGCACAGTTCACAGTTAAAACAGGACGCCTTCCTGTCAGCGCGCGATAAGGTTGTTGGGTATGTGCCTAAAGTTCGGGTAGATATACTTCTGGAGGACGAGCGGGCGAAAACTTTGATCGATGAGCTGAGAGGGAGTGGGGTGTCGTTTGCAGGGAAGGGGAGTTATTGGGTTGGTGATGTCGAGAAGGTTGGGGAGTTGTGAAAAATTAAGGGGCAGTTTATAGGAGCGCTATGACGTGTTTGTTTTTTCAATATTTGTGTAATCATCTTCATACACGGTTGTTTTCATTGAAAGTATAGGTAACAGGTGTATGATGTTGACGTAATTAAATGTGTCAATTGGGACGCCTATTTGTAGTTATAGTGAAAAATGAAATACATAATAGACACACCTGAGTTCCCATCAGAAGAAGATTCGCTGTTCAATAGTGAGGGTGAGTTTTGGAGTAGTGCGTCTCTCTATTATCATTTTGATGGCTGGGGAGCATATGCTGTTGGCTACAAAGAAGCGGCAGATACAATAATTCAATCGATCATTGATGACCGCAGAATATTCGACCCATTGGTTTATCCAATAATGCATCTTTATAGGCATTATCTAGAGTTGCAAATTAAAGGTTTAATATTGTCTTCGCAAAAGCTTATGTTTAAAAAACGTCAGCTTCCTCAAATTCATGACTTAAATAAACTTTGGCAGTTATGTGATGAATTATTAAGAGAAGTGTCACCAGGTGATTCAGAAGATTCGCTGGATTCAATAACAAGACTTATAAAAGAATTTACAGATATAGATCCTTTTTCTACAGCTTTCCGTTATCCTACTGATCGCAAAGGAGAAAAGTCATTAGATACATTAGAGCACATAGATGTTTTAAATGTATCTAAAGTTATTAATAAAATAGCTACATTGTTAGAAGCAGCAGAAGCACAAATAGACCATCTTCAATCATTTATGCCTGACGAGTATTAATGCTAAAAAAACACTATCAAGTCACTGCGGTTGACCAACAATACGCCGCTTCGCTCTGTATTGTGGTCAACTGAGTTCAAGCATTGATGTGAAAGGAATTCATGAAATTTGTATATAAAGCCAGCACTTTAGAAGGAGCCAACGAAATCAAAGCTCTGTTGGATGGTGCAGGCATACCAGCCTCCATATCAAACTCTGGGTTTGCGTCGCTTAACCTCTTTTTTATACCTCATTCGCTTGGTATATTTATTTACAACTCTACTCAATATCAAGATGCAATTGCATTAATACACAATCCAGATCATATTGTCAGCAACCCTGTTGATACAGAGGATTTTTTTTAATATTCTAAATAGTAAGCAACCTATTAAAGACGCTTATAATTCAATGAATAATTTTATTTTAGGTATGATTGCATTTGGTTTAATATGCGGGTTATTGATTTATGTACTTAGCTAATCACCATAACAAATCGTTCGTGTGGGATTGTCAAAATGCATCTTTCGTTCTTAGAGCCCGCTGTGCAGCCTCACAACTCAAGCATTATACATCTTAAAAGAGGAAAAAATGAGCAATCCAATAATTGCAGATAATAAACCAGTTAAGGTGAATCTTTCTAAAGGTCAGGAATATCATTTCTGTACTTGTGGTAGGTCTAAAAGTCAGCCTTTTTGTGATGGTACGCATGTAGGTACATCTTTTACTCCCAAAGTAATTGTTTCTGATGAAGATGGCGAAGCATATTTGTGTGCTTGTAAACATTCTGGTAACGCACCTTTTTGTGACGGCACACATAAACAATTCAACGCTGATAAAGTAGGTAAAGAAGGACCGGGAGTAACATCAAAACCTTCTGAGCTACCGAAAGCCAAATCAACAATCGAAGAACCTACAGTAGAATTTATTCACCAACTTGCCAGAGAAGGATTATCCAAACTTGGGCATCATGGTCAAATGACATCTATGGGTGTTCCACGACACGAATTACCGCATTGGGATGATTTACAAATAATGGCCGCACAAATGGCCACTAAACCATTGTTAGAAGATGTAACCGTTGGTACTGAGCTGATAATCGGTCCAGAGGCTATAAAACCATTGGTACTAAAAATTCCTTTATTTGTTTCTGATATGAGCTTCGGCGCATTATCCGAAGAAGCAAAAATAGCTTTAGCCAAAGGTGCTGATCTCGCAGGTACTGGCATCTGTTCGGGTGAAGGCGGAATGCTTCCTGAAGAGCAAGAAGCAAATACTCGTTATTTTTATGAATATGCCAGTGCAGGATTTGGCTATAAAGAAGAGTTGCTGGGCAAAGTACAGGCCTTTCATTTTAAAGGTGGGCAAGGTGCAAAAACGGGTACAGGAGGTCACCTTCCAGGTAACAAAAACATAGGCAAGATTTCTCAGGTAAGAGATATACCTGAGGGTGAATCCGCTATATCACCACCTACATTTAAAAATCTTTCCTCATCAAAAGAATTTAAACAGTTTGCAGACCGTGTTAGAGAAATTACTGGCGGTATCCCTGTTGGCTTCAAGCTGAGTGCTAATCATATCGAAAAAGACATTCAATTTGCATTGGATGCTAGTGCCGATTACATAATTTTGGATGGCCGCGGTGGTGGCACAGGAGCAGCGCCTGAGATGTTTAGAAACCATATCAGTGTACCAACCATACCAGCTCTTGCGCGGGCACGTCGATATCTAGACAAACAAGGTGCTAGTGGTCGTGTGACGCTTATCATTACTGGTGGCTTACGTGTCCCCATAGACTTTGTTAAGGCTATGGCACTTGGTGCAGACGGCATTGCAATATCAAATAGTGCTATGCAAGCAATTGGTTGTGTTGCAGCAAGAATGTGTAATACAAATAACTGCCCAGCAGGTATTGCTACACAAAAAGAAGACTTACGACAAAAGTTAAATATTGAAAAATCATCTGCTCAATTACACAACTTTTTTGGCGCTTCTGTGGAACTGATGCAAGTAATGGCGCGAGCGTGTGGTCATAATGATTTAAGCAAATTTAATAACAATGATTTGGCAACGTGGCACCGTGAGATGGCTTTACTGTCAGGTGTCGCATACTCAGGATTAATGGATATATCAGGCAATGTATACAAGGCGCTACACTCAGACTACCAAACATGAGTTTATGAAAAATATTAAATCAATATTAGGCTTAATATTATGTATCTTGGTTTCCGGGTGTGCCGTCACCAATTTAAGCACTTACCAAACTGTAGGAAACGGAAAAATTTGCAACGGAAAAAAACTTGGGAAAGTCGCTGTGTTACCAGAAGCAGCTTGGAGGTCTGATCAAAAAGAACCAAAAACACGAGAACGAATGGCTATGGATGAAATTAAAAAATCATTTCAGACATTCCCTTGTGGGAGTATTTCATCAACACAGGGAATTAGAGAATTTTCAAACTGGTCTAGTAAGCCCGAGTCTGAATTATTAGCTCAGTTCTTATCAGAAGGTATTGATACAATAATTATGGTTCGAGTAGAGGAACTGACGCCAAGAATTCATGTCACATTTTCGCTACCATTCTTGTGGAGTGGCTCAAGTGAAGCAGACTTTCGACTTAGAATTCTTTCTACAAGGACAGGAACTGTTTTAAATGACATGCGTGTAAAAAGGTTAACTGGTGGCCCATTCAATGTACGACCAGCTGAGTGGTCTAGAACAGAGCTTAACTCAGCTTTAACAGAAGTAATTGGTAATTGATCTAGAATGAAATTTTATACAAGAACTACGTATAACAAGTCGTTTGTTTAAAGCTGCGCAAAAAGCGCTCCGCCCGCACAACTCTGGCGTTATATGGAAATAATTAAATATGGAGAATATATGAGTATGTATCTACCAGCTATAGTTTGGGTGCTAGGAGCAGGTGTTTGTTACTACATAGCAAAAAGAAAAAATATAAAACCAACAGTATTATGGAATCTAGCTTTTGTTTTTTTAGGGCCTATCGCAATACCAATTGTATTATCCTTTAAAAGTAAAAAATAAAACTTAATGGTGATATTAATAAAAATACAAAAAACTGGGGTCAGAACAAAGGTGCCGCTAATATTAGAAACAATTGTGTTCCAACCCCTTTTTTCCCAATATTTTTGTAATTATCTCCATACACGGTTGTTTTTATTGAAAGTATAAGTAACAGGTGTATGGTATTGACGTAATTAAAGGTGTCAATTGGGACACCTATTTGTAGTTAGGATCGTAAAAACAAACAACTTGACATTCGGGTAAATGTAAATACAATGTATTTATGCTTAAATTCGAATGGAGTTCATCAAAAGCAGCATCAAACGAAAGGAAGCACGGCGTAACCTTTGAGGAGGCTCAGTCTGTATTCTATGATGATTTCGCCATCCAGTTCTTTGATGATGAAAATTCAGAGCTAGAAGATAGGTTTCTTATACTAGGTCACAGTAATCAATCAAGGATATTACTTATCTGCCACTGTGAAAAAGAGTTAGGTAATCTCATTCGAATTATATCAGCACGTAAAGCAACAGCAAAAGAGCGTAAGCTCTATAAAGGTGAAGCGTAATGAAAAAAGAATATGATTTATCCAAAATGAAATCACGTAAAAACCCCTATGCATCTAAGCTCAAAAAGCCAGTAACAATGCGTCTTGGTGAGGATGTCATCAATTACTTTAAGGGTATGGCTGAAGATTCAGGCGTACCTTACCAGAGCTTAATAAATTTATATCTTCGTGACTGTATCTCACAGCATCGTAAAGTAGATATATCGTGGAATCAAAAGGCCTAACAATTAGCTAAAGCGAATTGAATTCTGGGGACGGTATATCTATTTCCTGTTAACGAATAATTAAGGGGATGGAAGTATTATTTATTAATCTCTCCTTCTCTTTTTTTAAATCAGGATGATTAT
>Ga0316209_1001986_pt1 | contig 18175 bp, 13 predicted proteins | sample 6monopyrite_MG_FD_204945 | JGI IMG/M metagenome (GOLD analysis project Ga0316209, IMG submission 204945) | Microbial mat bacterial communities from mineral coupon in-situ incubated in ocean water Damariscotta River, Maine, United States -... | ecosystem: Environmental > Aquatic > Marine >...
GTATCGAAATGGTAATGCCAGGTGACAACGTGAAAATGGATGTGAGCTTAATCCAGCCAATCGCCATGGAAGAAGGCCTGCGTTTCGCAATACGCGAAGGTGGCCGTACGGTTGGTGCAGGTGTTGTAAGTAAGATTACTGATTAAGATCTTGCGGTAAAAAATTGGAGGCGGGGTTCCCTTTTTAGGGTGCTCCGCTTTTCCATGTTAAATCCTAAGTTAGAAATAGAGAATTGGGTTTTCTAATATTGGGTAACTAGGCCAGTGGCTCAATTGGTAGAGCATCGGTCTCCAAAACCGAGGGTTGGGGGTTCGAGTCCCTCCTGGCCTGCCATATTTTAAATACGAGTAAAACGAGTAATCATGGTCGCAAAGACTGAAACAGAAGAAAGCGGTAAGCTAGATAATTTTAAGTTTTTAATTGCAATTGCACTGCTGGTCGGCGCAATTTGGCAGTTCTATTACTTTGAGGAAGAGTCTCAGTTGTATCGCATACTGGGTCTGTTAGCGATTCTTGCTGTCGCAGTGGGTGTGATGTATACAACACGCCTAGGTTATGGGTTGTGGTTGTTTGCTCGTGATGCGCGAACTGAAGTCAGGAAAGTCATCTGGCCCACCCGACAGGAAACGATGCAAACTACCTTAATGGTTATTGTGATGGTGATAATAGTTGGGATTATGCTATGGCTGATTGATATGTTCCTTCGTTGGGCTGTATTGGTGATAACGGGTCAGGGAGGTTAGGTTTATGGCATTGCGTTGGTATGTGGTACACGCTTATTCGGGTTTCGAAGCGAAGGTTAAGCTTTCTATGTTGGAGCACATTAAATTAAATGGCATGGAGTCGTTGTTTGGTGAGATTTTAATTCCAACCGAAGAAGTGGTTGAAATGCGCGATGGTAACAAGCGCAAGTCAGAAAGAAAGTTTTTTCCAGGTTATGTTTTAGTGCAAATGGAAATGACTGACGAGAGTTGGCATTTAGTGAAAGACGTTCCCAAGGTAATGGGTTTTATCGGTGGCACAAAAGATAAGCCGGCCCCAATTACTGAGAAAGAAGCGCAACAAATTTTAAATAGCGTGCAGGAAGGTGCTGAGAAGCCCAAGCCTAAAGTGCTATACGAGCCAGGTGAAGTGGTTCGGGTTACCGATGGTCCGTTCAATGACTTTAATGGTGTGGTCGAGGATGTGGACTACGATAAGAGTCGCTTGAAAGTGGCGGTGTCTATCTTCGGTCGTTCAACGCCGGTTGAATTAGACTTCGGCCAAGTTGAAAAAGGTTAACAAAATTTAAAATTACGCAGAATGGTCTGTGTAATATTTGCTAAATAGGGGAGGCCGAAAGCTTGCCAGAGAAAATTCTCTGGTAGTGAGTACGTCGCTATTACCCGCAGGAGTAAAATCATGGCAAAGAAAGTAGAAGCTTATATTAAGCTGCAAGTACCGGCAGGATCTGCAAATCCTAGCCCCCCAGTTGGCCCAGCTTTGGGTCAGCACGGTGTAAACATTATGGAGTTCTGTAAAGCATTTAATGCAAAAACAGATAGCTTTGATAAAGGTATGCCAATCCCTGTTGTGATTACTGTATACAGTGATCGCAGCTTCACGTTTATCACTAAAACGCCACCAGCATCTATTTTGCTTAAAAAGGCAATGGGTCTGGAAAAAGGTAGTGGTCGTCCAAATACTGAAAAAGTGGGCACAATCACGCGCGCGCAGTTAGAAGAGATTGCAAAAACCAAAGAGCCAGATTTAACGGCTGCTGATATGGATGCCGCGGTACGCACCATCGCCGGCACCGCATATCGCATGGGTCTGGAAGCTGAGGGAGTTGTATAATGACTAAGTTGTCTAAGCGTGCAAAGCTAATTGCAGAAAAAGTTGAAGTTGAAAAGCAATACCCCATTGATGAGGCATTGGCTTTAATTAAAGAATTATCAACAGTTAAATTTAACGAGTCTATTGATGTTGCGATTAACCTCGGCATCGACCCGCGTAAATCTGATCAGGTGGTTCGTGGTTCAACTACCTTGCCGCAGGGTTCGGGAAAAACAGTTCGTGTTGCTGTGTTCACTCAAGGTGAAGCCGCAGAAGCGGCTAAAGCCGCTGGTGCTGATGTAGTGGGCATGGACGAACTAGCCGCAGAAATGAAGAAGGGTGATTTAAACTACGATGTAGTTATTGCCTCTCCTGATGCTATGCGTGTTGTTGGTCAGCTAGGTCAGATTTTAGGCCCACGTGGTTTAATGCCTAACCCTAAAGTTGGAACGGTAACACCTGATGTTGCGGGCGCAGTTAAAAATGCAAAAGCCGGTCAGGTGCGTTTTCGTGCAGATAAAGCCGGTATTGTTCATGGCTCGGTTGGCACAGCAAAATTTGAAGTGGCTGCATTAAAAGAAAATATTGATGCGTTACTGGAAAGCTTGAAAAAAGCCAAACCCGTATCTGCAAAAGGCGTGTACTTTGAGAAAATGACTTTGTCATCAACGATGGGTCCAGGTCTGACGATTGATGCGTCTTCATTGGAAGCAATGAAGTAAAAAACAAAAATAAGGCACGGGATGTGCCTTAGCTGTAGGAGCGATCTTTAGATCGCGAAGGCGTTATAAAAAACATTAAATAATGGTTTTTATAACCCCCTACAAACAAAGAATTTGACCAGCCGAGTTCGGTAGCGTCAAAGACCGTGAGAGTCGGAGCATTTATGATGCGGGGCTTAATGCGATCAGGATGATCAAAACTCACGCAGATGGTGTGTTTAATTCTTAAAAAATTAAATCCGCCGCAGGTGGTAGAAAATAATGGCAACATTGATTTCTACTTTTTAACTTGGCTGGGCATGGCGTTTAAATCGCAAGATTCAATCATCATGCTCCAACCGAAACAGGAGTAATACACGTGCCTCTTAATCTTGAAGACAAGAAAAGCATTGTTGCTGAGGTAAGTGCGATTGCCGCTGAGGCTCATTCAGTTGTTGCAGCTGAATACCATGGCCTGACTGTTGATGAAATGACTGCGTTGCGTGCATCTGCGCGTAACTCAGGCGTTTATCTTCGTGTTATTAAAAACACATTGGCTCGTCGTGCCTTTGAAGGTACCGATTTCGAATGTATGAATTCTGGTCTAGTGGGTCCACTAGTGCTGGCTTTCTCGCAGGAAGATCCCGGTTCCGCTGCGCGTCTTGTAAAAGACTTCGCAAAAGATCACGATGCATTAGTAACGAAGATGGTTTCTATTGGTGGCGAAATGCTCGCGCCAACAGAGTTAAATCGTCTAGCGAAGATGCCGACCAAAGATCAAGCTATCAGCATATTAATGTCTGTAATGATGGCGCCTACCGAAAAACTAGCACGTACTTTGAAAGAAGTGCCTGGCAAACTAGTTCGTACGATGGCTGCTGTTAAAGACGCTAAATAAGCAAACGCACTAAAACTTGTATTAATCGGCCGTTAGCGCATATATAGCGCAAGCCCTTGTTCCGATTAGCTATATGAAAAAATGTCTTACCACCACTTGGTGGCCACGCATTTTTTCATTACGCTACTCGAAGCAATTGCTTACACTCTATACGCCCTAACGGCCGACCAATACAAGTTATACACTTAGTATTTACGATTTAAACGTATATAAAATTTTGGAGAAATACCATGGCTGTATCTAAAGAAGATATGCTAGACACAATTGCTAACATGTCAGTAATGGAAGTTGTTGACCTTATTGAAGCAATGGAAGAAAAATTTGGCGTAACCGCTGCTGCAGCTGTTGCTGCACCCGCTGCTGGCGGTGATGCTGGTGGTGCTGCCGCTGAAGAAAAAGACGAGTTCGACGTAATGATGACTAGCTTTGGCGAAAATAAAGTTGCCGTAATCAAAGCGGTTCGTGCGATTACTGGTGCTGGCCTGAAAGACGCTAAGACAATGGTAGAAAGTGTCCCTGTTGCAGTGAAAGAAGCCGCATCTAAGTCTGAAGCAGAAGACGTTAAAAAGCAGCTTGAAGAAGCTGGTGCAGCTGTAGAACTTAAGTAATTCTATTGTTGCTCGGCAATTAACTAATTGCCCAAGTGGTGAGGCTGGTGAATTTATTCACCGGCCTTTTCCCGCTTATATGCTTTATTAATTTTGAAGCGTATGATCTACACAAATAAAACTGTAGTTTGATCAAAGATGTTTTTAAATAAGTTTTTAAAAAACATTTTTCACCAGCCTACAGGCTGAAAATAAAAAACCTTTATTAAGGTTAAAGTTATACAGCTCCCGGCATGAGCTGGTAAACATGCCATAGCACTTACATTGCGAGGAACTTCGATGGAATATTCTTTTACCGATAAAAAACGTGTCCGTAAGGATTTCGGTAAACGCCCACCTATTCTTGATGTGCCCTTTTTATTGTCGATGCAAATCGACTCTTATCGAGGCTTTCTACAGGAAAATAAAAAAGTACAGGATCGTAAAAAGGCAGGCTTAGAAGCTGCTTTTGGCTCTGTCTTTCCAATAGTCAGTTACTCAGGTCACGTACAGTTAGAATATGTTAAATATCGCTTAGGTACGCCCGCTTTTGACGTGAAAGAATGTCAGTTGCGCGGCATGACTTATGCGGCGCCTTTGCGTGTTGTGCTTCGTTTAACGATAATGGATAAAGATCTGTTTCCGAAAACGAAAGTCATCAAAGAATCCAAAGAACAAGAAGTTTACATGGGTGAGCTTCCGCTGATGACGGACACCGGTACCTTTGTTATCAATGGTACTGAGCGAGTTATCGTATCTCAATTACACCGATCCCCTGGTGTGTTCTTCGATCACGACAAAGGTAAAACGCACAGTTCAGGTAAGTTACTTTATTCTGCTCGTGTTATTCCTTATCGTGGTTCATGGTTAGATTTTGAGTTTGATCCTAAAGATTCCGTATTCGTACGTATTGACCGTCGTCGTAAATTACCGGCGACTATTTTACTGCGCGCACTAGGTTATCAAACCGAAGAAATTCTCGATATGTTCTTTGAGAAGATTAGCTGCAAAGTGGTTAAAGATGGTATTGAAATTCCATTAGTTGCTGAGCGCTTGCGTGGTGAAACTACAACCTTTGACATTATGTCAGGCAAAGAGGTTGTTGTTGAGGCCGGTCGACGCATCACTATGCGTCACATTAAAGCCTTAGAAAAAGCAAAAATTAAAAAGCTGATTGCACCGCATGAATACATGGAAGATAAAATTCTTGCCCATGATTTAGTTGACGAAAGCACCGGTGAAATTTTGGTACCTGCGAATACCGTAATTACGGTAGAAACCATGGCAACTATTACCGAAGCTGGCTTTAAGAAGTTTGATATTTTATACACTAATGATTTAGATGCGGGCGCCTATATTTCAAACACCTTAGCGATCGATCCTACGGCTTCACAGCTTGAAGCAATGGTTGAAATTTATCGCATGATGCGCCCAGGTGAGCCACCAACCAAAGACGCCGCAGAAAACTTATTTAAGAATTTATTCTTTAGTAGTGATCGTTATGATTTATCCGGCGTAGGCCGCATGAAATTTAACCGTCGTTTGCGTCGCGAAGAATCTACTGGTTTAGGCGTGCTTTATGATGGTCGTTACTTCTCTGAGCGCAAGAAAGATGAAGAAGCGAAAAAACGCTTTGAAGAGCTCGGCGATTCATCGGATATTTTAGATGTATTAAAGCAGCTAATTATGATTCGTAATGGTAACGACATTGTTGATGATATCGATCACCTCGGTAACCGTCGTATTCGTTGCGTTGGCGAAATGGCAGAAAATGTTTTCCGCGTCGGTTTAGTGCGTGTTGAGCGTGCGGTTAAAGAACGTTTATCAATGGCAGAATCCGAAGGCTTAATGCCACAGGAATTAATTAATGCCAAACCAGTGTCTGCTGCAATCAAAGAGTTCTTTGGTTCCAGTCAGTTGTCACAGTTTATGGATCAAAATAATCCATTATCAGAAGTCACTCACAAGCGTCGTGTTTCTGCGTTAGGCCCAGGTGGTTTAACTCGTGAACGTGCAGGCTTTGAAGTGCGCGATGTGCACCCGACTCACTACGGTCGTGTATGCCCAATCGAAACCCCTGAGGGGCCAAACATTGGTTTGATCAACTCACTGTCGGTTTACGCGCGCACTAATGACTACGGCTTTCTTGAAACACCTTACCGTAAAGTAATAAAAGGTAAGGCGACCATGGAAATAGATTACCTTTCTGCGATTGAAGAAAGTAATTATATTATCGCGCAGGCAAATGCCGATTTAGATAAAAACGGTAAGCTAATTCAGGAAATGGTTTCTTGTAGAACCAAAAATGAATTCGCATTATCGTCTCCCGATAAAGTGGAGTATATGGATGTATCGCCAAAACAGATCGTATCGGTTGCGGCGTCAATCATTCCATTTTTAGAGCACGATGATGCTAACCGCGCATTGATGGGATCAAACATGCAACGCCAAGCGGTGCCAACTTTACGTGCTGATAAGCCGTTAGTGGGAACCGGCATGGAGCGTTCAGTTGCAATGGATTCCGGCGCGGCAGTTAAAGCGCGTCGTGGTGGTGTAATTGATTCTGTCGATGCGGGTCGTATTGTTGTTCGAGTGAATGATGATGAAACGGAAGGCGGTAAAGCCGGTGTTGATATTTATGCGTTAACCAAATACACCCGTTCTAATCAAAATACCTGTATTAACCAGCGTCCATTAGTGATGCCGGGTAATGTGATTGCGCGCGGTGATGTTTTAGCCGATGGCCCGTCTACCGATTTAGGTGAGCTGGCATTAGGGCAAAATATGCGCGTGGCATTTATGCCGTGGAATGGTTATAACTTCGAGGATTCGATTCTGATTTCAGAACGCGTTGTTGAAGAAGATCGCTACACAACTATTCACATAGAAGAATTAACCTGTGTTGCGCGCGACACCAAGTTAGGTTCTGAAGAAATCACCGCAGATATTCCCAATGTCAGTGAAGGCTTGCTTTCTAAGCTGGATGAGTCTGGCATTGTATACGTGGGCGCAGAAGTTAGCGGCAACGATATTTTAGTTGGCAAAGTTACACCGAAAGGTGAGACCCAATTAACCCCAGAAGAAAAATTACTGCGTGCCATCTTCGGTGAAAAAGCATCGGACGTTAAAGATTCATCTTTACGCGTTCCTTCAAGCAAAGTCGGCACTGTAATTGGTGTGCAAGTCTTTACCCGCGACGGCGTAGAAAAAGATAAACGTGCTCTGGAAATTGAAGAAGAGCAAATATCTGAAGCGCGCAAAGATAATAATGACCAATGGCGTATCGCGCAAAAAGATATTTATGCCCGCGCTGAAAAAATCATGCTGAATAAGCAAGCCGCAGGTGGCCCAGCGGGGCTTAAATCGGGTGCCAAGATTACACAAGATTATTTAAATGATCTTGAAAAATCAAAATGGTTTGAAATCAGTTTAAAAACTGACGATGCAAATGCGGCACTGGAAGTTCTTGCGAAACAATTAAAAGACACTCGCACAGAGTTGGATGAATTGTTTGAAGAGAAGAAAGGCAAAATTGTAACCGGTGATGATTTAGCGCCGGGCGTTTTAAAAATGGTTAAGGTTTACTTAGCAATTAAACGGCGCATGCAACCGGGTGATAAAATGGCGGGTCGTCATGGTAACAAGGGTGTGGTTTCTATGATCGTGCCAGTTGAAGATATGCCTTATGACGAACATGGTCGTCCTGTTGATATCGTGTTGAACCCATTAGGTGTTCCATCGCGGATGAACGTCGGCCAGATTTTAGAAACTCATTTAGGTTGGGCAGCACAAGGCCTAGGCTTAAAGATCGGCAAGATGCTTGACGATAAGTGCAAAACCACGGATATGCGTACCTTCCTTGATAAAGTGTATAACCACAATCAGGACAAAGTTGATCTGAAAAAATTCAGCGACGATGAGTTGATGAACATGGCGGGTAATTTGCGCAAAGGTGTGCCGATGGCAACACCGGTGTTCGATGGCGCAGAGGAAGAAGAAATTCACCGCATGTTAGAGCTGGCAGACTTACCGATTTCTGGTCAAACCACATTGTGGGATGGTCGTACCGGTGATGCATTTGATCGCCCGGTTACGGTTGGCGTAATGTACGTGTTGAAATTAAATCACTTAGTTGATGACAAGATGCACGCCCGTTCAACCGGCCCGTACAGTTTAGTTACCCAGCAGCCATTGGGCGGTAAAGCACAGTTTGGTGGTCAGCGCTTCGGTGAGATGGAAGTGTGGGCACTAGAAGCTTATGGTGCGGCTTACACCCTGCAAGAAATGTTAACGGTTAAATCCGATGACGTAGCTGGTCGTAATAAAATGTATAAAAACATTGTTGATGGTGATCACCGTATGGAAGCGGGTATGCCGGAATCGTTCAATGTATTGTTGAAAGAGATTCGTGCGTTAGGTATCAACATCGAACTGGAACAGGATGAGATTAAATAATTCGATTTTTAAAATTATTAAAAGCGATTTATTTTTCTTAAACATAAAATTTTGGAGATAAGATTTTGAAAGATCTACTCAAGTTATTAAACAATCAGGCAGCGGACGACGACTTTGATGCAATCCGTATTGGTTTGGCGTCACCTGATAAAATTATGTCCTGGTCCTACGGTGAAGTTAGAAAACCAGAGACCATTAACTATCGAACATTTAAACCAGAGCGCGAAGGTTTATTCTGCGCCAAAATTTTTGGCCCAGTAAAAGATTACGAATGTCTTTGCGGTAAATATAAACGCTTAAAGCACCGCGGTGTCGTTTGTGAAAAATGTGGCGTTGAAGTAACCCAATCTAAAGTGCGACGTGATCGCATGGGTCACATTGATTTAGCTAGCCCAGTTGCACACATCTGGTATTTAAAATCATTACCTTCGCGTATTGGTTTATTGCTTGATATGACTCTGCGCGAAATCGAACGTATATTATATTTTGAAGCATTTGTAGTAATCGACCCAGGCATGACAACTTTAGAGCGTTGTCAGTTATTGTCAGATGAAACTTATTTAGAAGCCATTGAAGAACACGGCGATGAGTTTGATGCACGCATGGGTGCAGAAGCTATTTATCAAATGTTATGTAGCTTAGACTTGGGTGAAGAGCGTCAACAAATTCGTGAAGACATGGGTAACACCGCGTCTGAAACAAAATTAAAGCGTTACGGTAAGCGCTTAAAATTAATTGACTCATTTGTAGAATCTGGCAACAAGCCAGAGTGGATGATCATGACGGTTCTACCGGTGCTGCCACCCGATCTTCGTCCATTAGTTCCATTGGATGGTGGTCGTTTTGCAACTTCAGATCTAAACGATTTATACCGTCGTGTAATCAACCGTAACAACCGATTACGTCGTCTGTTAGAGCTTTTTGCGCCAGACATTATTGTGCGTAACGAAAAGCGTATGTTGCAGGAATCGGTTGATGCGTTATTAGATAACGGTCGTCGCGGTCGTGCCATTACCGGCACTAACAAGCGCCCACTGAAATCTTTAGCGGACATGATTAAAGGTAAACAGGGTCGTTTCCGTCAGAACTTACTCGGTAAACGTGTTGATTACTCTGGTCGTTCGGTAATCGTGGTTGGCCCAACACTAAAATTACATCAGTGCGGCTTACCGAAGAAAATGGCGCTGGAATTATTCAAGCCGTTTATCTTTAGTAAATTACACCGTCGTGGTTTAGCAACAACAATTAAAGCGGCTAAAAAATTAGTTGAAAAAGAAGGCGCAGAAGTTTGGGATATTCTTGAAGAAGTGATTCGCGAACATCCGGTTATGCTCAACCGCGCACCGACTTTGCATAGATTAGGTATTCAGGCATTTGAGCCGGTATTAATTGAAGGTAAAGCAATTCAATTGCACCCCTTAGTTTGTACCGCATTCAACGCCGATTTCGATGGCGACCAGATGGCGGTACACGTGCCATTGTCAATTGAAGCCCAGTTAGAAACTCGCGCCATGATGATGTCGACCAATAATATTTTGTCGCCCGCCTCCGGAGAGCCAATTATTGTTCCGTCACAGGATATTGTTTTGGGTCTGTACTACATGACTCGCGAAAACATTAATGGTGTTGGCGAAGGCATGGTGTTTGCGGATGTGAAAGAAGCCACGCGCGCTCATGCGAATAAAGTAGTTCACATTCAATCTAAAATTCGTGTTCGAATTGAAGAAACGATGCCAGACGAAAACGATGAAATGCAAACCGTGCGTAATCTGGTTGAAACAACCGTTGGCCGTGCCATGCTGTCTGAGTTATTACCTGCAGGTTTGCCGTTTGAATTAGTTAATAGAGACATGACCAAGAAAAATATCTCTAACTTAATTAACACTTGTTACCGCTTAACCGGTTTGAAAGAAACGGTTATTTTTGCTGACCAATTAATGTACACCGGTTTTCGCGAATCTACAAAAGCGGGTGCGTCTATTTGCCTTAATGACATGGTTATTCCACCAGAAAAAGCAGATATTCTTGCGGGTGCAGAATCGGAAGTGAAAGAGATTCAAGATCAATATGAATCTGGTTTGGTAACCAACGGCGAGCGTTACAATAAGGTTGTTGATATCTGGTCCCATGCAAATGAAAAAGTGGCGAAGGCCATGATGGATAAGATTTCAAAAACCGAAGTGAAAGATGCGCAAGGCAAAATGCATAAAACCGATTCTTTCAATAATATTTATATGATGGCTGACTCCGGCGCTCGTGGTAGTGCCGCGCAGATTCGTCAGCTTGCGGGTATGCGTGGTTTGATGGCGAAGCCGGATGGCTCAATCATCGAAACACCTATCACTGCAAATTTCCGTGAAGGTTTAAACGTACTTCAATACTTCATCTCGACTCACGGTGCGCGTAAAGGTTTAGCGGATACCGCACTGAAAACAGCAAACTCGGGTTACTTAACCCGTCGTTTGGTTGACGTGTCTCAGGATAACGTGGTACTAGAAGACGATTGCGGTACCGAAAATGGCGTAATTATGGTGCCAATCATCGAAGGTGGTGATGTGGTTGAGCCATTGCAAGATCGTGTTTTAGGGCGTGTTGTTGCAGTTGATGTGTTAAAAGCTGAGTCAGACGAAATATTAATTCCAGCCGGCACATTCCTCGATGAGGAGTGGGTTGAGCGGGTTGAAGATATGGGTATAGACGAAATTAAAGTTCGCTCTGCGATTACCTGTGAAGCGGTGCACGGTGTTTGTGCAAACTGTTACGGACGTGACTTAGCGCGAGGCCATAAAGTTAATATGGGTGAAGCGGTTGGTGTTATCGCGGCTCAGTCTATCGGTGAGCCAGGTACACAGTTAACCATGCGTACCTTCCACATCGGTGGTGCTGCATCTCGTTCAGCGGCAGCAAATAATATTTCAGTTAAAAATAACGGTACGATCAAACTGCATAATATTAAAGTTGTGAAGCAAGAATCTGGCAATTTGGTTGCGGTTTCTCGCTCAGGTGAAATCGGCGTAGTCGATGAGTCGGGTCGTGAAAAAGAACGTTATAAAGTGCCTTACGGTGCGATCATTTCAACCGCTGAAGGTGATGCGGTTGAAGGCGGTCAGATTGTTGCAACTTGGGATCCATACACTCACCCAATCATCACTGAGGTTGACGGTAAAGCGCAGTTCGGTGAATTTATCGAAGGCGTGAGTGTACAGAAAGAGCAGGACGAAATTACTGGTCTATCTTCAACTGTTGTTATCGACCCGAAGCAGCGACCAGCCGCGGGTAAAGATATGCGCCCAATGGTTAAGCTGGTTGATGCTAAGGGCGACGATCTAATGATCGCGGGTACGGATATTCCTGCTCAGTATTTCTTACCAGCGGGTGCGATTGTTGGCATCGACGATGGGGCTGAAGTTAAAGTCGGCGACGTGGTTGCACGTATTCCACAGGAATCATCTAAGACCCGTGATATCACCGGTGGTCTGCCACGAGTGGCCGATTTATTCGAAGCGCGTATTCCAAAAGAATCGGCAATCATGGCTGAGAAATCAGGCATTATCGGCTTCGGTAAAGAAACCAAAGGTAAGCAACGCTTAATGATTACCGGCGATGATGGTGAGGCTTACGAAGAGTTAATACCTAAGTGGCGCCACATTAACGTGTTCGAAGGTGAGCACGTTGATCAGGGTGAAATCATTGCGGACGGCGAGCCTAATCCGCATGATATTTTACGCCTGCGTGGGGTTGAATCTTTGGCGGATTATTTGGTCAAAGAAATTCAAGATGTTTACCGCCTACAGGGTGTAAAGATCAATGATAAACACATCGAAGTTATTATTAAGCAAATGCTGCGTAAAGCTGAGGTGATTACCGGTGGTGACAGTCGTTATCACAAAGGTGAAATCATTGAGCTGAGCAAACTGATTGATGTGAATGAAGAGCTGGAAAAAGAAGGCAAAGTACCTTGTAGTTACCAGAAAATGTTACTGGGTATAACCAAAGGTTCTTTGGTTACCGAGTCATTTATTTCAGCCGCATCATTTCAGGAAACCACCCGTGTTCTTACCGAAGCATCGGTTCGCGGCAGTAGAGATGATCTACGTGGCCTCAAAGAAAACGTAATTGTGGGTCGACTGATTCCTGCGGGAACCGGTTTGGCATTTCATCAAGAGCGTCGCAGAAAACGCCTGCAAACTAAAGAAGAGTTGGCGATGGAGCAATTGGCAGAAGCAACAGCCGCGATGGATGTTGAGTCTACTGAGGGTTCTACTGCTGGTTCTTAATTTCAGTAATTGTAGCTCGCAAAAAAGCCTGCTAAAAGCAGGCTTTTTTGTGAAAAGTCATTTTGAATAAAGTATTTGAATATTGTATTAAGATCAACTTATAGGTAGAAAAAATATGCTTCCTAAGTTAAATACTCTTTGGATAGAAGGGGCGTTGTCAAATCTTGAGCGCATTTGTTTGGCATCAATGCTTAAGCAGGGGCATGAAGTGACTTTGTTTACCTATGGTAAAGTGACTAATATTCCCAAGGGCGTAAAGCTGGGGCGAGCCGAAGATATCTTGCCTTATGATGACAGCTTGCGTTATGCCAAAAACAATAGCATCACGCTTTTATCTGATTACTTCAGGTGCATACTTTTAAAGCGAGAAATGGGTATATGGGTTGATCTTGATTGTTTTTTATTAAAACCATATATAGTGCCTTCGCATGGATATTTGCTTGGTCATGAAATTAATACAATAAATAGTTCTGTTTTATGTTTGCCTAGTGACAGTGAGATATTGCAGGACATGCTGGATGCCTGTGCCAATCCAAATAAATCCCCCTATTGGTTAGACTTTAGAAGGGCTTATGTAAAAAGATTGGCATTCGCACTAAGTGGAAGGCAGTGGCATTTGGGGCAGATGGGCTGGGGAATCGTTGGACCTGTTGCGTTAACAAGGCTTGTGCCGCGCTACAATTTATTAGATAAAGTGCAGCCAATGGACGCTTTTTACCCTTTGGATCGACACGGAACCGCAAAGCTATTTGAAGCGGAGCCTTTTGATCACATTCTTGATAATCCCAATATTATATCTATCCATATTTATGCAAAAGAAAAAAAATGGGATAAACCCGTGCCTAATAGTTTTATCGAATTTGCCACAGAAAGTGTTAAAGATTATTTAGGCTAATAGATGATTGCAGAGAAACCTACAGAGCTGTTGTATTGGTAGAGTTTAAGTATTAAATCGATTCTTAAAAAAGTCGTTTTAATTGCCTGCGTTTTAATTGTTCATTGAGTTGATAAAGAAGGTTGATTTAGTATGGGAAAAAAACGCTCCCCCGCATATAAAAGAACCAAGCGTTTTCTTAAGCAATTGGTAGGTCAAGATGTTTGGTCGAAAGCTCAGGTGAGTATTAACCAGCTTCGTTTTGGTGATTGGGTTATTTGCCCTGACACAATCAATGCACAATCTGTTGTTTATTCATTGGGTGTTGGCGAAGATATTGATTTTGATAAGCAGTTAATTAAGCAGTTTGATGTGTTAATTCATGCGTTTGACCCAACGCCAAACTCAATTGAATGGCTTAAAACCAAAGGCATTTCAGAAAATTTTGATTTTCATCCCTTTGGTATATCAATACTGGATGGCGAATTGAAATTGTATCCGAGGGTGAATCGTCGAGGCCGTAAATCTAAAGTAATGTACACCTTAATAGATGGTGGGGGTACGCAGGAAGGCTCGATCACCATTAATGTCAAGCAGCTACCAACGGTTATGGCTGAGCTAGGGCATAACACTATTGACCTGCTTAAAATGGACATAGAAGGTGCAGAGTTTGATGTATTGGATCAGATTCTGGATGTGGATATCGATATTCGACAAATTTTGGTTGAGTTTCATCATCGATTTAAAGGCATAGGAAAAGCCAGAATGTCACAAATGTTAAAACGCATGGATGCTGCGGGATATAAAATATTTTTTATGGATGATCGAGGTTGGAATTATTCGTTTATAAAGGTTTAGTTGGTGCTTAGTAAAAGCGTTCTGAATGTATTTCTATAGGGGAAAGGTCGCGCCTTTTGCGCCCTGTCCCCTGTAGTGGTACCACCAAAAGTTGATCGAAGTCACTCATCGCTCTACCCATCCGATCGGAATCACCACATAGGACACGGCGCTAAAAAGCAGCGACATGTCCCTGAGGGAGATGTGTCATAGCGGCAACCTGTTTCTGAGGCTGTCAATCCCGCGATAAACCCCATTTCCACTTGACACAGCGCCCTGATAAGCATAATATTCCGCTCCCGCAACAGGCGTCGCTTTTTTTGGAGCTGCGCCTGTTGTTTGTTATTGGCTTAATTTAAAGGGCTGATGAGGGAATTATTTAAGTCCGACCTGGCGGTTCCAGGTAGTTGAGAGAGAATTGTTTATGCCAACAATTAATCAGTTAGTACGCAACCCGCGCAAGAGCAAAGTTGAAAAAAGCAATGTTCCTGCGTTAGAGGCTTGCCCGCAAAAACGCGGTGTATGTACACGTGTATATACAACTACACCTAAGAAGCCTAACTCAGCAATGCGTAAGGTGGCTCGTGTTCGTTTAACCAATGGTTACGAAGTAACAAGTTATATCGGTGGTGAAGGTCACAACTTACAGGAGCACAGTGTTGTTCTTATTCGTGGTGGTCGTGTTAAAGATTTACCTGGTGTTCGTTACCACGTTGTTCGCGGTAGCCTGGATACACAGGGTGTTGAAAATCGTAAAGCAGGTCGTTCGAAGTACGGCGTTAAGCGCCCGAAATCATAAGCGCTTAGCTTTACAAATAACTAAGGTAATAAGATGCCAAGAAGAAGAGAAGTCCCGAAACGTATTATCCTTCCAGACCCCAAGTTTGGAAGTGAGAAGCTGGCTAAATTCATCAATATGGTGATGAAAGGTGGAAAGAAAGCCGTGGCCGAACGCATCCTTTATGACGCTCTAGATACAATCGTTGCAAAGAAAACCGATGCGGATCCAATGGAAATATTGGATTCTGCACTGGATAACGTAGCACCAATGGTTGAGGTTAAGTCTCGCCGTGTAGGTGGTGCAACTTATCAGGTGCCTATCGAGGTTCGTTCAACTCGTCGCCAGGCACTGGCGATGCGTTGGTTGATTGAAGCGGCGCGTAAGCGTGGTGAGAAGTCAATGCAATTAAAATTGGCAGGTGAGTTATTAGATGCTTCAGAGCAGCGCGGCAGTGCAGTTAAGAAGAAAGAAGATACGCACCGTATGGCTGAAGCTAATAAGGCGTTTGCTCACTACCGCTGGTAGTAGGTCGTAGGTTAGCTTGAGAAAATGGCGAGAACAACTCCGTTAGAGCGATACCGCAATGTGGGCATTATGGCCCACATTGATGCGGGTAAAACAACGACAACAGAGCGTGTTTTATTTTATACCGGAGTCTCCCACAAAATTGGTGAGGTTCATGATGGCGCAGCCACCATGGACTGGATGGAGCAGGAGCAAGAGCGAGGCATTACAATTACCTCGGCTGCAACTACCTGTTTCTGGAAGGGAATGGATCACCAGTTTGATCAGCATCGTATCAATATAATCGATACGCCAGGTCATGTAGATTTTACCATTGAGGTCGAGCGTTCATTGCGCGTGCTCGATGGTGCGGTTGCCGTGTTCTGTGCGGTGGGTGGTGTCGAGCCACAGTCTGAAACCGTATGGCGTCAGGCAAATAAATATCAGGTGCCGCGTATGGCATTTGTTAACAAGATGGATCGCTCCGGCGCAGATTTTTTGCGTGTGATCGAGCAGATGAAAGAGCGTCTTGGTGCAAACCCAGTTCCAATGCAATTGGCGATTGGCGCAGAAGAAGATTTTGAAGGTGTCGTTGATTTAATCAAAATGAAAGCCATTCACTGGAATCCCGATGATTTAGGGGTGACTTATGAAGAGAGCGAGATACCAGCAGCAATGTTAAGTGATTGTGAGTCATGGCGCGAAGCGATGATTGAATCCGCAGCAGAGGCTAGCGAAGAATTAATGGATAAATATCTTGAAGAAGGTGAGTTATCCGCTGAAGAAATAAAGCAGGGTATTCGAATTCGTACTCTGGCAAATGAAATTGTTCCGGCATTTTGCGGTTCTGCCTTTAAGAATAAAGGCGTGCAGGCAATGTTGGATGCGGTTGTAGAATACATGCCGTCGCCGTTAGATGTGCCTTCGATTGTGGGCATTAATGAAGATGAGTCGGAAGGTGAGCGTCACCCTGCGGATGATGAACCCTTTGCGGCATTAGCATTTAAAATTGCCACCGATCCTTTTGTTGGTAATCTGACGTTTTTCCGAGTTTACTCCGGTGTTTTAAAGTCAGGTGATTCGGTTTACAACCCCGTTAAAGGTAAGAAAGAGCGTATTGGTCGTGTGGTACAAATGCACGCTAATAGTCGCGAAGAAGTTAAAGAAGTGCGTGCTGGTGATATTGCGGCGGCCATTGGTTTAAAAGTAACCACTACCGGCGACACGCTTTGCGAAGAAAAGAAGCGCATTACGCTAGAGCGAATGGAGTTTCCCGAGCCGGTTATATCGGTGGCGGTTGAGCCTAGAACTTTAGCCGATCAAGATAAAATGGCGATTGCCTTATCCAAGCTGGCGCAGGAAGATCCATCTTTCCGCGTGGCGCTGGATGAGGAATCGGGCCAGACTATTATTTCTGGTATGGGCGAATTGCATCTGGAAATAATTGTCGACCGCATGCTGCGAGAGTTTAGCGTTGATGCGAATGTGGGTAACCCGCAAGTGTCATATCGCGAAACGCTTACCAGCACGGTAGAGCATGAAGAAATATTTGAGCGTGAAATGGGTGGTCGAGGCCAGTTTGCTCACATCTGTTTGCGTTTAGAACCCAAAGAGCAGGGGTCGGGTTTTGAGTTTGTAAATGATATTGCCGACGGTGTGATTTTAAAAGAATATCTGCCAGCAATTGAAAAAGGCGTGCAGGAACAAATGCTCAATGGCGTGCTGAGTGGCTTTCCAATCGAAGACTTGAAAGTAACGCTATACAACGGCTCATATCACGATGTAGATTCGAATGAAATGGCATTTAAAATTGCCGCTTCCATGGGATTCCGTGAAGCGGCATTAAAAGCCAGTCCGGTTTTAATGGAGCCGGTGATGAATGTGGAAGTAGTAACTCCCGAAGATTATATGGGGGATGTGATGGGTGACCTGAATCGACGCCGTGGTATCGTGCAGGGCATGGAAGATAGCCCAGCGGGTAAGCAAATTAAAGCTGAAGTACCGTTGTCCGAAATGTTTGGGTATTCAACGGATTTACGTTCAGCTACCCAAGGACGAGCAACTTATTCGATGGAATTTGCGAAATATGCACAGGCACCAAAATCGGTATCTGAGGCTATTGTAAATCAGCGAATGGGTTAGCTGGCGAATAAGTTGGCTAAAAAATTAGCCAGAAAATGGGCTAGAAAAGTTAGCTAGAAAAATTAGCTAGAAAAAAGTGGTTTAAAATTAAATGCGTGGTTGTTCGGTTAAAGGGCGGCTACTTACGATTATTTAGCAGAGGTGACTGTTGTGTCTAAAGAAAAATTCGAACGTAACAAACCCCACGTCAATGTGGGCACCATCGGTCACGTTGACCATGGTAAAACTACATTAACCGCAGCACTGACCAAAGTCATGGCAGAAGCTCAAGGTGGCGAAGCGAAAGCGTTCGATCAAATCGACA
>Ga0316209_1001987_pt1 | contig 18172 bp, 21 predicted proteins | sample 6monopyrite_MG_FD_204945 | JGI IMG/M metagenome (GOLD analysis project Ga0316209, IMG submission 204945) | Microbial mat bacterial communities from mineral coupon in-situ incubated in ocean water Damariscotta River, Maine, United States -... | ecosystem: Environmental > Aquatic > Marine >...
GGCGGTGGTTTGTAACATCGTCCACAGATCAGGTTCATTGACGATATCGCCCCAGGTATAAAAACCCGTAAGAATGTCGTAGAAGACACACTGCTGCATAAACTCCGAAACATTCCCCGCCAAGCGGCTGTCGGTGATTTCAAATTGAGACGCCGCACGTAATAAGTTGCTACCGAACAACAGTCCGTTGGTGCCGTACTGCAACTCATTGGGCAGGGTGAAAACGGTCTCGAACGCACGGCTCATCCAGTCCCCCGTCGTGCTGGCCATGGACGCAGTAAACCCCAGCCCAATGGGTACATTCGCCACGACACCACTGTTACTAGGGTCGATACGATCCGTGATAATGACATTGACCCGTGGAATGAACAGGATATAGAAGACCAGGATAACCACCAGAAAGGGCTGAACACTGAGAGGCCGCTTCATAAACAGCGCTTCGATGATGACCCATAACACAGTGATCAGTGAAGTGAGCTTGAGCAGCACCAGAAAGTTGTTGTCGCCTAACAGGGCCACCAAGCCATTGAACAATTGCAGCAGTACATCGCCACCGCCGTAGGTATAGATATCCCAGGAACCCATTGATGTTTACCTCTCCTGCGTTATCTAAGCGATCCTGCGTAACGCATACTCTCGGCTAAGGCGGGTGACATGGCAGCGACCAACATGCGCTCATAGAGTTGCGTTTCACGGATCATATCTACATGGCGCGATAGGTCTTTGAAGTTTGCTGACTTCATCAGCGCTATTTGCTGACGAGCCTCAGCGACACCTTTTTTGTATTCTTTGCCTTCCTCGCTAGCCATAAACGTGCTGCTCGTGGTAGAGGCAACCACCATGTCGAGTAGATCATTGATGTAGCCATAGAGAATATCTTTGGCAACAATGTCGGCGTATTTTGAGGTCTGATTAGTGACCACGGAACCACTCATGGCGCTAGCGACATTGAGGATTTTGTAGATCGGGATTTTGGTCGCACTGAGTAGGCCGATCTCATTACTGGCCAGAGCCTGACGATTACGAATCTTGTCGGCGATCGCGGTCATAATGGTGATGACACGATCATTAAGGCCGTTATTTGCGCCAAGCTGGATGGTTTTATTGGTGAGGTTGGTACAGGCCATCTCATCGTTATCAGAGACGCAACCTTGGATCGTGACAGATTGATTGCCTTCCAGAAGCGCATTAAGTAGTTCTCCCCGTCGAGTGTGCAAAATAGAGGGCAATGTTCGAGTCTCTGTGGCGGAATTTTCATTGCTGAGATCCTTGCTCAGAATTACCGTGCCAGAGATATTCATCATCATCTCCATCAAACGCGTATCACTGCGTAGAAAGAGGTTTTTCCACATCACTCGCCATGCGATGTTTCCGCGTGTGAACGTTGTTTCATTGAGATTGGAACTTGCGAGGGTACTGTTGCGTTGGCCACCCGCACCGCAAGCTTGGCGTGCATCCTCCATGGTGTCGCCATTGCCGTAACGGGTGAGTATGCACTGCGAGTTTTCTTTGGCATCGATACCCATCATGCCGCCGACCAGACTCGCAGCAGCTTCACAGGAGTTGATGTTGAGCTTGTTGATCAAGTCGGCCTTCTCTTTAACCCACTCCATGACGTTGGAGATCTGTGGCGAGATGACCCGTAGCCCCAGCATGAAGGCGTAGGAAGCCGCGTTTTGTCCCACGTTACGCAATGCTGCGATCAATTGAGCTGAATTGATATAGGAGAAACCACCGCCATAGAGATCAACACCACTACATCCAGCTCGGTAACTGGGAGCCTGAGCGCTGGCTAGTTGAAAGTTACGCGATGGGGATCGGATAAAGAGTCGGCCACCCGTGTAATAACCCGCTGCCTGTCCTTCGTAAACACCAGGTGATGTGACATTGCTGTTATATCCCATGCCGTTAAAAAAATTATCCATGTCACTACCAACATCGGCATGAGTGCTGTACGTGAATGTCAGCAACAACAAAGCGGTCACTGGAAAATATCTGTTCATAAGGTTTCTCCAGGGTCTGTGTTCATCAAAGTTAATACCCGTTGTTCAAGTTCCGATGGCCCCAGCAGACCGAAAGAGACTGGCTGCACCGAACGGGTATTAGGTTGAACCAAATAGACGGCAGGCACCGTGGTGACACCCAATCGTCGGGCAGTGCCGTTATCTGGACGAGGATTGGGAAAGCCAGGTAAGCTGCCACCGTCCAGACTAATCGCAGTGACATGGAAGCCATAACGCTGGGCAAAGCTTTTCAGGATGGGTGAAAAGCGTTGGCAATACGGGCAACTCTGGCGAAAGAAATAGAACAGACCGTGTTTCTGGGCGATCTGTTCCAGTGTCACCTTGCGATTGGCATTACGTGTGTCGTAATAGGCGTGAACCGCCTTGGGGCTAGTCGGCCTGACTTGGGTATGGTCCAGCTCTGGAGTCAGCCACACGACTCGCTGCCACATCTCAGAAAAACGCTGAGAATTATCCATCGCCTGTTTTTGCAGATAAAGATAGGTCATGACGTTTTCATGTGTGGGGCGCATGATCGCCAGAGCCTGGGCGTTCTCTAATTTTTCTTGAAAGGCTTCAAGTTCAGCTTTTGGATTGAATATAGCGGGAGCGATAGACGGCTGTGGAACTTGTGCCTCTTCAATAGGTTCTTCTGTCTCTTCCTCTTCCACGGGCGGATCGATATACCAAAACCAACCTTCGGTATGACGCTCAAACCATTGTTCTGGTGATGCGGCTCCCGCGACGATGGGAATAGCTAATGTCAGTAGTAAAACGAGAGGCTTCATCATTGGTACGACTGCTGTATGTAATTGTTGATAATGCCTTGCAGCTCGCCACTGTCTGGGCTGTTGGCATCGCCCATTGCGTCAGCGTAAAACTCAGAAAAATCAATCTGCGAAAAATCCAGACTTTGTAGTTGTTCAATGCTAATGCCGGTGCAGTTGGGGGCCTCAGAACTGCCCCAGTTGATGCCGAGTTGTACTCGGCCTTGTTCGTGAATGATGCGAGCCAGTTTTGATTTAAAGCAGCAGTGGGTCTCTTTACGACTGGTGCAACCAAACAGGTTGCGGTTGGAGCAGTAACTGCCGACGTAATGACATAAGCCACCTTTACGAGACAGCGCGAGACGTTGCTCGTTGGTTGAACATTGATCCAGACCGATATCCTGTCCCCAGCCATCAATCTTGCAGCAGTTAGAAAACCCAAGAATCGCCTTGCTGCAACGTAGGTCTTCACCTTTGAATATTTCATCCGCATTAACGTCGAAGTCTTCACCAGCCTCGCTGATAGCACCGATACTGGCGGCGGCTTTGCCGAAATCGTTACTGGGTTCATAGGAGGTATCAAAACAGCCGCCGTCCATGCACATGGTCTGACCACCGCAATCCATGATCTCGGTCGAAGTGCCGGCGGAAGTTTCGCATTGATAGACCTGCTCATAAGACTCGCACAGGCCATTGGCCATGGTGCCCGTGCAGCGCGAGCCGATCTGGGTGCAGCCCTGATCCCGGAGCTGACGACAGTAATCTTCCTCGGTAGTTGATGGCGCGGCGCACTCATAGGTGCTTTCGTAAGCCCAACAATCGCGGTAGACCGGCATATTGGCGATGGTGCGGGTCTCGCCCGGCTGGGTGCAAACGCGGGTTGGCATGGCGCACAAACTATTGGCAACCTGATTGTTCAGTTCGCCACACGTGCTGATCCAAGATTCAGACCACTGGCAGTCGCAGTACTGCGTGGCGCGGAACTTCATCCACCCCTCGCCACCACCAGCGACGATCACGCGCATGTCGATGGTGTTGTCGCCAGTGCGCAGATAGGGCTTGATGTCGATATCGAGCGTCTGGTTCCAGCTGGTGCTCAGTTCACACCATCCCCACTGCGTGGCGGAGTACCAGACGCCGTTGGTGCCGAAGAAGGGAATGGTGTTCACCTCCAGCCGGTCACCACCATAGGGACCAACGTAGACCAACTGATCGTTGACCTTGATACTGATCCAGTCGTCGAAGCCTGCCTGGATGAGTTTGAACTCGTTGACCTTGTTGATGTTCTCGATCTGAAAGGTGGTACGCCGATCATAGATGGCGCAATAGCCGCCCCAGATGTCGTTGGCAACCGCACCGAGGGTGAGGATGGGGTAGGTGTAGTCCCAGCGCATGTCGCTCTGAAGGGTGTTGAGCGAGATACCGCCTGCATCACATTCAACCGGACGGTCACAGCTGAGCTGCAAGGTCTCAGTGCAGTTATGCAGCTCGGTTTCGCGCCACTCGGTACACACCTGTTCGGCATATTCTGCGGGTGTGGAAACGGTCGTGCTCTGACAACCTGAATACTCCGCCTCAATGCTTCCCGCGACGGATTGTGGATCGTCCTGAATTGCGTCGGAGCGGTTCAATAAAGGATCAGTATCCCGATCAAACTGATACTGAGGACGGTTAATGGTGGAGTCTGAAACGAAACTGCCGGTCTCGTTCTGGTTGACCTGCAAACGTGCCTCATCCTCCATGGCCATGGGATTGCTGCCGTATTGGGTTTCCGGAATGTCGGTGCCCTGAAAGCCAGGCACGGTGCTGGTGTCCTGCTGGGTGGAAAGGTCTGCCACGCTGTCCTGGTTGTCGCTACCGTAGCTTTTGCCCAGCTCCAGCGCCTCGGAAACACTCATGGATTCTGCTTGAACTGCGGGAGAAAGTAGTGCGCCGCAGAGTAGAAGAGAGATGGCTTTAGCGGTCATTGTCATGATTGCCACCTCTTATGCGTGAAAGTAATTCACCGGCACTGGCTTTCATGTCAGGTGCTTCGCGCCGCATGGTTTCAAGGGCGTATTCCAAGGTGGTGTCACCGCTTAAACGCGCATGTGTCACCTCCGTACAGTTGGCATCAGTACAGCGGGTTGCCGGTGTGTCAGTTAGGACAAAGGTGGGTACCTGCTGGATATCGAAGCGTTCAAATAGGGTGGGGTCGATGGCAAAGCCACCTTTTATGCGTGTGTGACCATTCTCGTCTGCTTCCAATAGTTGGGCGATACGGGTTTTTGTCTTGCCCATATCATCATCGATCAGTCCTCGCAGTATTAATGAAGATTCGATTTGGCTGGTTTGTGCCAGTAATCGTTTCAGTGTCACCTCAGGCATGGAAAACGAGACAAACACATAAAGCTGGGGGCCACTCTTTTGTGTCATCGGACCGGTTTTCTGGCCCTGGTTTTTGCCTTGGGCCTGATCCAGTAGCTTGGTGAGGTCATGCCGCGCACGTTGCAGTAAATCTGCTGAAGGTTCGGGCAGATTGGGTAAGCCGTTGACGGGCAGATTGTCGGCATCCCGCAGCGCATTGGTCGCTTCCCGATTAATAGCGTCGATAAACTCGGCTGAGTTGGCCAGTGCATTGGCCTGATCAATCACCGCTTTCGTCTGCTCACGTATCTCGCTACTACGTTGCTGAGCGCTATCCATCGCCTGCGTAACGTCGGCTTCAGCCCAAGAAGCTGATACGCATATAAGGTGGCAAAGCAGGATTAAAAAGACCCGACACAACATACCCGTCGCCTCCATATCATGTAGGCGAAGTCTTCCCCCTGAATGGGAAACTCCTTGCCCATATTCCAGACGTTGGTGCTCATGCCGTAAGGGTGTGCGGCATAGGTGATTGGAATTGGCCTGATGAGTTGGGTCTTGTACCAACTCTTTTGCATGATGGGTGCTAGCAAGGGAATGCACATCGCCGCCGGGGTACTGACATTCATGGCGAGAAAGCTGCGATGCAAGATGGCGTGCAGGCGCTGCACCGCCACCGTGCTTGATGCCAGACCGCCTTCGTGAGGTTTGACCGTGCCGGTCAGCGGATGCAGACCGACCTGGCAACCCAAACACCAGAACAAGGCATCCAGTGGATTCCACAATGATGCCGATACACAATCCGCCGCGCAGGCTGCCTGGGCCACCGGGTTATTGAACAGCACCGCCTCCGGGTTGAGGATGAACGACATCTCATCGTTGTTCCACATGGGATCGAACTCGGTCATAAAGGCCACGTCGAACTGTTCCGGTTGGACGCAGTATTCGCTCACCATCATGTTGAACCAGTACATCACCGGGTAAACAAACCAGTGGACGTTGTAGAACGACACCGACTCGCTTTTATCATGGGTGGTGCGATTGCCGCCCTGGCCGACAGCGGACATATTGGCCGATCCCAGCGAGATACCGCCCAACATGGGCGAGCAGAATGGCTCCCGCACCGCTTCGGCAATGCGTGCCGGTTCCCAGAACGTGACGCCAATACCGATACGAAACCAGGGTGCAGTGGCCTTGGGACAGATACAGACCGGTGGGGGATAACCGTTGGATGCCCCGGAATCCACCTGTCCCAGGGTGGCCACCGGCATGGCCCCCACATAGATCGGGAACAGGCAGGCCCAGCAGATATCAGTAATGGGATTGATAAACGGCATCGCGCCGCAGCCGCTACCGGCGTGAGCCTTGGCCGGGAAACACGCGTATAAGGTGGCAAGCAAACAGAACACATATGGCGAGAAGGTGCGTTTAGTCATGGGGCGCTATCTCGTCGATGCGCAGCTTTTTGCCTTCCTGAGAGATGACTGCCGGAACGGCCTTGATACCGAACTTCTCGACATAGCTACCGTGCTGATCGAAGTAGAGCCGGGTATCCCATGCTTTGGAAAGCTCTAATACAGCGCCTTGAATAAGAATCGGTTTCACCCTATTTGGATAGCGTTGCAGATAGTCCCGTGCCCAGGTGGCTTGCTCGGGATCATCGCCATTGAAAAAGAGCCACTGCTGACTCATGGAGATATATTCCAATGGATTGACGCTGGTGCCAGCAGGCCATAAGACATTGCCTTCGTGATCGACAATGTCTTGGGATAGCACGATGGAAGGATCGTAATAACGCACACGATGGGTTTCGGTGCGGAGAAGGGTGATGCCCTTAGGCCGGTTAGCATGACCGATAAAGCGTTTCTTCATCTGTGTCTTTACCTCAGCTATCTTGCCTTCGGTCTCAGCCTTTTGAAGTTTGTTATAGAAGCCTTGCAGCATGTCCGGCTCGGCGATCTCATAGGTCTGGCCGACCACGCCCAGATCGTAGACCGTGGCATGGGCAGTACCGCTTGCCAGTAAGATAATGAAAAGCAAACGGCGCATTACAGCAGCTTCCTTGCTCTACCCAAGATATGTTCAGCACTGACCCAACCGATCTCGCCATAGCGCGAGTCGTAGCTGTCTTGATGGGGTGTCCAGACAAAATAATGGTCAGGTGGAATGGTGCCGGTGGGGCCGGGGGTTAATGGATTACCACGTTTGGTATGTTCCTTGGCTTCGGCAACAAACTCACCGTTGATAAAAAAGCGTCTGCCATCGCAGGTCACCACATCGCCGGGTACGCCTTTCACAATCTTGAGAAAGGGTGCGCCCTCGGGGTAGTAGGGGTTGGCGGGTACCGATATACCAGCGACTTTATCTCGATCTGGAAACGCACCACGTTCGATCTGGTAAAAAAGGCCGGGCAGGCTTTCGTCGATGTTGGTGACAAACCAGGGGGAGAGGAGTGCCACCAGGAGCATCGACAAAGCAACCGTGCCTGCCACGGCCATCAACGCACGAGAGAGAAATTTCTTAACGGAGTTCATTGAGTGACCGCCGTACTTCTTGGGTGAGATCCGGTGCGCCGCTAATGACTGCCGGGCTGACCAGGATCACCGCATTGTATTGCTGAGCTATTTGGGCAATCGCCTGATCCAAGCGTCTGGCATAAGCCTGGCCCAGTGTCTGTATCGCCGCTTCATCTAAACCGGGTTGCAGTTGTTTGAGCTGCTCCGCGACTAATACGCTGGGATCAATCACCGCGATTCTGGGAGGGGGATTGTTCCAACGTTCGCTGAGCAGTGAGGTCGCTGCGCCAGAGAGTGCGGATACAAACACAACTAAGAGTAATTGCATGTTCATCGCTTCACTCCTTCCGCTAGCTTTTCCACCGCCTGCGCCAAAGTGGCACCTTGCGCCACCTGGTTCTGAATAAAATCGAACTCGGTGCCCTTGGTGGAGTAGAGCTTTTCGGTAAAGGGATCAACGATCAGACGACCAATGGCCATGCCATCCGGGCTGTAGGTGGCCACTTCCGAATACTTGCCGTGGATGGTGTGAATGGAGCGCAGTAGCTTCATCTCCGACTCTTCCATGGCGAAGCGCCCTGATGCTTGTAACTGCATCAGGCTCTCTTTCTTTTGCCGTAGCAGGAACACCCAATCCGAGTTTTCAAAGGCGGCTTGAGCAGTGCCTGACTTGTAGTAGTCATTGACACCTTGGGTAACGGTGAGAAACGCGCCTTCGTATTTGCGTGCCGTGCGATAACCTTCCTCGATGAAAGAACCGGCATTGCCATAACCCATCAGCTTCCAGGCCTCATCGATGACGCAGAGTTTGCGCTGAGTGCGATCACCCAGATACATGTCTTCGGTGATGCGCATCATGAGCAGCAGCAATACCAGGCTTTGCAAATCGGGCATGGCGTCCAGGTCTTTCAGCTCCAGCGCCACAAAAGGACGATCCAGATCAAGGTTGTTTTCACCTTCAAAGAATTTGGCATAGACGCCGTGTTTGGTATAGGGAAACAGGCAGTCGGCCAGATCCGCTTTGCGTTTGTCGCCATCCTGTTTCAACGCATCGAAAACATGGGTGACGGTGGTCTTCTGTTTTTCGCTGGTCCAAACCTCTTTCAAGGCCTGTTCGATCCAGGAGGATTCCATTACGCCCAAGGGGCTGTTGGGCGAGGCCATGTGTGCCATCAAGGCTTTGAGCATGGGCAGGTCGTCGTTGAAGTTTTCGACACGGGTAAACGGATTGAGATTGACCTTGGTGTCGCGATTAAAGTTGAGATACAGCCCATCCAGCAGCTTGCTGATGTTCTTGTAGGATTCGCCCCGGTCGATAGTCCAGACACGACCACCCGTGCCTAGAATGGACATGATGATCTCTTGCGTCAGGAATGATTTACCACTGCCGGAGGCCGCCGCCATGGCCATGTTGTAGTTACCCTGTTTATTATCCCAGGGATCGACATGCATGATCTGGCCACGACGTCCTTGCAGCATGATGAGTGGTGTGCCGGTGCCCCACCATTCGGCGGCTGCCGGTGCGAGGTTGGCGCAAGACCAGGTGAGAAAAGTGCGCAGGCGTGAGAAGCCTTCCAGCTCCTTCACAAAGGCTGGCCCCGCCATCATCGGCAGGGCAGAGAGAAAGGCGTGTACCGAAACAAAAGAATCCCGCGTCAGTGACCAACCGGCACTTTTATAGAGTGCCTTGAGTTGGTGTTCCGCCTGGCTACCCATGCCGTGAGGTGCCAGCAGCACGATCTGAAAACCACCGCGCACCAGGGAATGCCCGGCCTGAATCTGCGAACTGACGAAATCCCAATCCGCCTTGCGCTCTTTCCAAACCGGTACGAACTTACCCATCTGCGAGTCGGCCATCTGAGTGGCGCGGGCAGATTTGTATTTGGCCTCACCCGCCGCCGAAACCTGATCGGGTACATGGACGTTAAAGGTCATCAGGAACGGGCAGGGGATGCGCAGGGTGTTGGACATCAGATCGCCGATCAGTTTGTCCATGCCCCAACCGGCCCATTGCGGTGGAAACTCCCGCACTGAGTACATGCGTGTATCGAGCTGCATCTCACCGTGTTGGATCGCCAGACCCTCACGTCCGACAAGGGCAACTGTATCGCCGTCCACCATCTGGTCGCGCAGTAGTTTGTCTTCCTGATAGCTCAGGGTGTCGCGTTTAACCGGGCGTGGATTAAGCAGGGTGTCCATAAAGTTAATGAAGGCACCGGCATCCACATGACGTGCGCTCAGTCCAGCCGAGCGCAGCGTGCCAATGACAGACTCACGTAATTGAATTAAAGACTCGGTACCGTGTTCTTGTTTGCCTTGATCCCCCAAGGGCTGATTGATGCTGAGATAAATGCGGAAGTCACGTACCAACATCGCTTGATCGGAGAAGAGCGATTTCCAGGTGCCGCCCAGCAGGTAATCGACACGACGGCGCAGGGTGGCGCGAAAGATATTTTCATTACGGTGATGGGGTCGGGTATGGTCTACGTCATCGCCATCGCTGATATCTTCCTGGCGCAGGTTGGCCCAGCGTTTCATCAGCGGCAGAATGTCTGGCGACGCATATAAGGTGTATTGCGCAGTACAGCTGGAAGGTAATGCGCTATAAATGCCAGACAACACTCGCAAGGTCTCCTCATCCATGCCCACAGAAGGGGTGACCTCCAGCAGAAATGAACAACTGTCCTCGTTGTAAAACAGGCCGGTCTCTTCGTCCCAGGATTCATAGGGCAGCAACTGCGCCAGACCATGGCGTTGCAGCAGCGCGTTCCACTCGTCTTGCGTGGGAGGCAGCGCTTTACGTGACAGTGCCTGCCCCGGTGGTGACTCGGCGAAAAATGCTTTGAAGGGCTTGGTGATTAGGGATAACACAATCGCTACTCCACCAACCAACGCCCGCTATCGAGCTTGAGATAGAGGTAAGTCTCATCGTGCAATGTGCCGTCCTCATCCGGCCAACGAGCTACCCACACGCGCATCGTCTTGGGCGGAATCAATATGGGCGTGCCAGGGGTGACTGTCACAACCTCGGTAGCAGGTTGTTGAGGTAGCAGCTGTGCCGTAGATGATTCATCTTGTGTGTTTGAGTGATCGCGCCCGGCCAGCTTCTCCACATCCGAACGAGCGCGAGAAGAGTTTTTTGTTTCTGGCTCATCCCGGTTGTTGGGCGCAGCTCTCATCTTGAGGCTGCCATCCTTGGCCATGCGATGAACTTCAGAAAGCGGTTTACAACCAATCCCATCGGGTACACCACAGGCGTATCTAGGGCTGGCGCAGCCGCTGAACAGTACGGATGCGAGTAGGGTTAATGTGAGTAGCGTTTTAGTCATGGTGGCTCCTATTGGTTTGCTTGGCTGAGCCAGTCTTTAAGCTGTTGCGCACGCATAAAACCTGGACGAACCCGGCCATCGGCAGAGACCAGAGTGGGGGTGCCGTGAATGTTGTGTGCTTGGGTGAATTCGACGACCTGCGAGATGGTCTCGCCTGCTTTTGTTAAACAGTGAGAGTCAGCGCTATCAGGTATAGCTTGGCCAGAAAGGGCTTTGTCGAGCGCGTTTAGTGGATCACTTGCACACAGAATCGAAGCTGCTTTACTCCTGGCGTTTGGATGCAGGCCCTCCACCGGATACATGATGGCGAAGACTTCCACATCATCAAGCGTCTTGAGTTGTTCGTGGAGTTTTCGGCACCAGGTGCAGTCAGGATCAAAGAACACCGCCAGCTTTTGAGAACCGTTGTTGCTGTATTTCACCGAAGCATTCAGAGGCAGTTCTGCCCACTCAATGAGAGGTGTATTTGATTTACGTTCTGCTGTCAGATCGGTGGCAGTGTGCATGTCATAGATATTGCCCACCACCAGATAACGCCCGCTGGGATCGGCGTAAAGAATATTGGAACCGGCTTCGATCTCAACCAGGCCGTTGATCGGCGCAGGCTGAATAGTGGTGATTTTGGTGCCGGGCAGGGCCTTGCGGACTGTTTTTTCTACGGCTGAAAAATCAGTGCTTTCGTCGGCAAAGCTCGCACTACCGATTAACAACAGCAGTGCGCATATAAGGTGGCGTGTATGGTTCATAATGAATGTTTCTCCTCCAGGTTAACTTCAAGGTTCACCCCTTCGGTCAGCACAACTTCAACCACGCGCCCGGCGTCGATTTCGATGATGGGGTAGGTCTCGTCGGCGCGTTTCAGATACCAGTCGCTGATCTTTTCCAGTGCGGTACCAAAACCGGAGGCGACGCCAAACTCCATGGTCTTGCCCGGATCAATGGTGGTGACCGCACCGGAGGGCGAGGTGAGTACGTTGCTATAAGATTGGGATATGGCTTGGCCGATACCGCCTGCGGTTCCGGCCAGCAGTGCCTGGGCGATCATGGTGCCTTGCTTGGAAACCAGGTGGCCGCGCATTCCATTCTTACCATCCTCACCGCTGACATACCCCTTGATGGCGACATCGAGTATTTCACCGTCTCTCAATACACAGGAGAGTCGTTCCAGGCGCAGGTAGGCGCGTTCATCTGATATACGGCCAAAGCCCGCCGCGACGACACGGCACTCCTTCACCCGGCTACGAAAGCGATTGGGTAAGGAGGCGGTATCAAGCAACTCCAGCAGCACCGGGTGGGGGTTGGTGTCAGCGCGACCGCCAGTGGGTGCATCAAGGCCGGATAAGAGCGCCGCCGTGGCAAAGGCACCGGGGGGAATGCAGTTGCTCACATGGCAGCGCTCTTTTTTCGCTTTGCCGTCTTTACCCGTATCGCCCACCAACGTATTAGAAAGGCTGACCGACAGAATGGCGGGGGGAGTGGTTTGCGCCTTAGGCTGCAACCCTAAATTGGTCGCTGTACGTCCGGCAGCATCGGAGAGTGCCTTGTTCATCATCTTGCTGGACTCTGCCGGTTGTTTTTGGGGTGGCGGTGGTAACGGTAGCGCCGGAAAACTCGTTGGCCTGGAAGTTGATGACTGCGTTGATTCCAAGGGTGTTGAGATAGGCAGACGTGACGTTCTGGCCTGATCCTGCCTCAATACTTCAATCTCCTGTCTGAGTTCGTCAATGGTGCTATGGAATTCGGTATTGGATTGCTTTAAGGCGCTGATATCCGCCTCGCCACGGGAGATCCACATCTCGCGGGGATCGACCTGTTTGCCAGGTAGGCTGAAGTGTTCAGTCACTTCCTCATTTGTAGAAACCTGGTCGCTGTGCGCAGGGATTTGTCGCTTGGGATCGGTGAGATACAAGCCCAGCAAAATTCCACCGAATACCAATACAGCGATACTGACTGTCACCAAGGTCTGCTTTCGTCTCGCCTGTGTTGAGTTCGTGGTGGGAGGTGATTGGGTCTCTGTCATGGCTGTTTCTCCACCTTGCGAATGATGAACACCTGGGTGGATTCACGCGGTTTGAGCAGGTGCTTATCAATGGCAATTGCTGCGATAGGCTTGCCGGGCACGACCAGGAACTCTCGCTCTTCCAAACGCATCTCGGCCTGAGTCAGGTTGGTCAGTGTGTAAACTTCACCGGTTAATGAATCACCGGCGTAGACCATCTCGCGCTTGAAGTGGGTCTCTTCCCAGAGCGGGATGACACGACCTGATTGGATCGGTGTCATGTCTTCAGGCAGCGCACCACGGCCCAAGGCCTTGGCAAGACGTTCAATGCGTTTGATATAGGGCAGGGCACGTTCTGATCCCTGTTTGTTTTTGGCGCGATAGGGCGGTTTTAAAAAGACCGTCTCAGCCGGGATGTCTTTAGGCGCGGCCAGCAGCGTATAGGTCTCACCGTTATCCGCCTTAACGAACAGGGAAAACGGTCTGGCTCCGATAGCACGCACAAAAAGCTGGCCACTGCCGGTATCGGTTTCCAGTGTCATGCGATCCTGTGGCCCCCAAATGTGATCGATGCGAGAACCATCTGCCATGCTGATGCGGTTGAGTTCTTTCAGGGATAGGGTGACCGGGATGGTATTGCCATCCACAACATCCACCACCTGAAGCGCAAAGGCGCTACTGGGCAGGATTAGCGTCAAGCTAATACCCGCCAAAAACAGGGCTTCACGCCATCTGGCACGCATCTTTTCGCCCCTGGCTGCGTTAAAATTCATCGCCATAGAACGCCATCTATGACTCAAAATTTTGCCTTGCCATTGACGAAAATCTACGCGCCATCTAACGCGCTTCCCTGTCTTCGACGGGTATTTCAAACGGTTTTTCACGATTGACCTCTTTGAATTCGATGATGTGGAGAAAGCCGTCCTGAAGGCGGAACTTCATGCGGTAGGCGATACTGTTTTCGGCAACGATCTCTTTGCCTACCCGTAAAACCTGTTGTCCTTTGATTGCCACAAAGTCGCCTCTAACCTTGGCATCCACGGGAAAGAACATGGCCGACATCTCGTTGCGTTTGATGCGCTTCGCCTCTTCCTGGAGTTGGGTTTGCAGCACGCTGTAGCTTTCCGGCGCGACGTAACGCAGAAAGGCGTTAATGCGGTAGTCCAGGTTCTTGGGGGTATAAGACAAAGCCAGGGATGCAAACCACTCACCCATCTGGGACAGATACTCAGGGCTGGCCTCATCCCCCTGCACCGAGAACGGGCGTTCCAGGTTTGGGGGTACGACAATGGTCTTCTCACGGCTATCACTCACCATTACATGGGAGACCAGCATCAGGTTGGATATCACCATTACTAAGGCGATCCCCGACCACATACGATTCCCCCATTGGGCGGTGGAGAGATTGGAGCGAAAACGCTTAATCCGCATTTTCTGTCTCCTTTCGTAGCGAGGCGGTTTGAGGGGTGCGGCATGCACGGCTTTCGCGACCGAGGACCGCGCAGGCATAGTTGTAACTACGTTGAGCAGTCCGACCGAGTGAAAGCCGGGTAGGGCGTGCCATCGGGCCGCCGCAGTAGAAAGGTGATAGGAAATGTGGATTCTTCTTCATCCCGTGTACTCCCTCACGTAACTTGGCGCACGACACTTGATCCAAAGATCAGAGCGGGTGTACCAGTAAAGGAATCGCAGGATCAGGCCACGTCCCCCGGCCTGCTTGATACGGGCGAGGGCACGGGCCATAAATAACCCTAGAATGATCCCGGCAATGAACTGCTGAAACAGCGCACCGAATAGCATCAAAAAGATAAAGGTGCCTGCTTCATCCGCATCCCACATGAAGATCATTGGTGGATCATCCAAGTGGCGGGGGATCATGTAACGCTCCATTTCCATTCCAATGTAATCCCGGCGCCGGGCCTTAAATGGTGGCCGAGCTAAACAGGGCGTTTACAATGGTTGGCCCAAGCATCCCGAAGATGGCCAATATGATGCCTAGAACAGCTGGCAACGCTGAGCCCTTGCCGATGCCATAGGCCAAACCAAACACACCACCCGTAATCGCCAGTCCTCTGCCCAGGTAACCGGTAGCCGCGTTGTAGATGAAGTCATAGAAGGCCTGGAACTCGCCGCCTGTAGTGGCCGCAAGCGCTATACCTGGAATCAGCAGGGTGACGCCAAAAAAGTGAACCAGATTCTTGGGGGATAGCGTTCTAAGCTGCGCCAGATTCAGCCCAATCAAGGCCATCGTGATGCCATAGGCAAATCCGTAGAATGCGCTGCTGTTGGAAGGCGCTGACATTGCAATGGCAATCCCCGGCAGCATGAGCATGGCGGCGTAAGTGGGAGTATTAAGGGATGGGTTGAAGAGTCTTGCTTTCATGTTGTTTACCTCCTGGTTGATAAGAAAGTGGTGTGTATATCAACGCGCCGGTTGATGGCACGTCCTGACTCGGTGTCATTCGAGGCGATATAGCAACAAAGCGGGGAGGCCTTCACAGTTACATGACTCTCTTGCAAGCCGAGTGAAATCAGAAAGTCTCTAACCGTTGTTGCCCGGTTAAGTGCTAGTGCTTCGTTAGTAATGGTTCCACCTGACGCAGAATCGTCGGTAAACCCGGTGATCGTGAGTTGTGAGTCCTGGGGAAGCGTTTTGAAAAAATGGGTCAGCAACTTCTGGTCGCTATCACTAAGGGATGAAGATGCGTTCTCGAAGTGAACTGTGATCGTTATGATCCTGTTAGAGGCTTTGGTTGTGTTGCTAGTTGTATGAGCTGAAACTACTTTCTTTGACGTGGGGCAGGGGCAATCTGAGCACAGCGTAAATTGGTGCGGTGTATCGGGTGCCTGGAAGATGCCGAGTGCATGATACCGGGTGAAAAAGGTCGAATGGTGGCCAATGACAGACCAAGGATCGTCATTACGGATTTGCTTGGCCGTGGTATCGCAGCCCTGCTGTAATGGCGTTACAGGCCGCTTCTCATCAATGATGAGTGACTGCGGCTTTGAGGCGCAGCCCGTCATCGTCAGCACGGTTAAGAGTAGCCAGATTGTAATAAACCCGTTGAGCATATTTCCTACGTCTTTGTTCACGGGCTACCGTCAATGCAGGACCGGCGTGATAAGCACCAATGGCCTGCCATGTGTAGCCAAAGCGGCGGATCTCTCCTGCCAATATCCAGGCACCGACATGAATGTTGGTGCAGGGATTCCAAAGATCTCCAAGCTGAACTCCCATCTCCGCCAACTGAGGAAACCACCGAGAATTGATTTGCATCAAACCCACATCCACCGATCCGTTGGCGTTGTGGTTAATGGCTGTTGAATCCATTGCACTCTCGGTAACCGCAATGGCGCGTAGGATGGTTTCGTGTATGCCGTAGCGTTCAGACGCAGACGACCAACACGAATCAGCAAAAGCGCTGTTTGCCGCTGCTAATAGCAATATGTAAATCGGAAGGCTTTGCACTGGATACCATCCCACGCGGCTGCGGCATGGAGGTATCGTGTCGGTTTAGGTGGGGTGGGACAATGGGAAATTAGATTTTGGTTTTGAAAATTGTTGAAGAATATTAGAAGGGAAAAACAGGTTCTTCACTTGGTGCATATATCGACGATGTTATCGTTCATTGATTATGCTATTCACCTTGTTTTGTTCCTGAGCAGTATTTCCAGTGCCAAGGCTCGTAAGCGATGTTGTATTTGTTGTTGCGTGGATAGGATAGGAAAAACATAAAGCGATCTGCATTTTTCTGTAGCCAGTGAAAAGCATCGCTGTTTTCAAACACCTCTTCAAGCGGTTGATATCCGGGAGTGGTGATATCCAAGGCGTTGCCAGTGTGGTGTTCGCTATAACCTGGTGCAGCAGAGACCTTGAGTATATCTTCTATAAGTTGCCCATTGCTCAGTTTGTATTTGATGATTTCGGCCTGTCTTTCGAGACTACGAAAGGCGGAGACTACTTGCAGTGTGATGCTGTCCAACTCAGCTGCTTTCTCCATTGCCTGCCAATGGTTATATGCATGTGGGGTAAGTTGACATGGGCTGCCGGAGATGTTTTTACCTATTTCTACCAGTTCCAGTGCCTCTTTGTATTGGGGAGGTCCGAAGCGTTGTTGATAGTCAGCAGGGATGCCGAGATGTTTGTGTAATGCCTGAATTTGTTTTTCGTATTTTTTCATGGCGTCGTGATGATTTTGGCATTGCTACTCGGCGTGTTTTTGCTTGGTGGGTAACTTCTTTATTGGATCAATTGTTTCTTATATACATGAGTGATTCTTTTTCCATCCCATACATACGATAAATGCGTCCCTTGTTTTGGAATACTGACTGCGGGTGGTCGTAGCGCGGCGATACATTCTCCCCCTGGGACCCTGACTGAACGATAGACAATACCCCATGAGTTTATCGTCTTCATTTCCTGGCCAAAGCGTTGGCCGGGTGCCCAGTCGTCGGGGATATGGAGGTGGTCGTAGTTATCTCCACGAATGTCGTGCATGGGCTTGATGACTTTACCAATGTACACACGCATGGAAATTTCCCCAGCGTCTTCTTTGGTGCAGGCAAGAAACTGGGCGCGATGATGCTTGGTTTCTTCGATGGCGGTTTCAAGTGTTTTAGCAGCGTAGTAGATGCCGTAGCTGCCATCACTGAAGCGGCTGGGGCAGTCTGGACTGACATGAGTAAAGGCTGCCATCACAGGGGAAGAGCCTGGCCCGGTGATGCGGTCTTCATTCGTCACCAGTGAAATATCACCGGCTTCGTGACGAAGCCTGTCGTTGGTGAGGGATTCGATGTAATAAAGTTCATCCATCAACGAGGGGTCAACCAGTTGCTCGAAAAAGTTGATGGGCGGGTATTCGGAAGGGATCACTCGATATTGTTTTGGCCAGTCTAGCGTGATAGTGGTTGGTGTGCTCACTTAAAGTCCCCGTTGTGTATCCAGATATCGGCGCACATCAGCCAAGTCAACAATACTGCCGGCAAGCATTCTTTCCAAGGCACTTTGGCCATTAAAGGCTGGTGCGGCATTGGATTTGCGCACCCACTCGTCAGCTGCCCGAGGAGAGGGGAGTAGGATGTTCAGATCCTTATATATGCCGAGCAGGTAGCTGATACGCTCCAGTACATCTCGACTCATGCGAGCGCTGGTTTTTTCGGACTTCCATTTGTAGAAGGTAGACTCGGGAGGAGCCCCCAGCAGGGTGCGTTC
>Ga0316209_1001990_pt1 | contig 18121 bp, 16 predicted proteins | sample 6monopyrite_MG_FD_204945 | JGI IMG/M metagenome (GOLD analysis project Ga0316209, IMG submission 204945) | Microbial mat bacterial communities from mineral coupon in-situ incubated in ocean water Damariscotta River, Maine, United States -... | ecosystem: Environmental > Aquatic > Marine >...
AAGTGTTTTTTCACCATCCAGCTAACCAGTTCACTATCTTCGGCGGAAATGCCATGCGCCAGGCAGAAATCATAGGCATCAACAGCGCCTATGTCGGCATGATTACCGCCCCGTCCTTTGGCGATATCGTGGAATAATCCACCTAAATACAATAGTTCGGGCTTGTCCAGGTGATGAAAAATACCACTGGCAAGAGGGTGTTCATGAGCGAAATCTGCTACGGATAAACGGCGCATATTACGCACAACAAACAGGGTGTGTTGGTCTACCGTATAAGCATGGAATAAGTCATATTGCATGCGCCCAACAATTTTATCAAAAGCTGGAATATAGGCCGCCAGAATACCGTAGCGGTTCATTCTACGCAGTTCATGTGTTACACCACGAGGTTGTGTAATGATATCTATAAATAACTGATGAGCTGTTTTTGATGCGCGAAACTTTTCATCTATTAGATGGGTGTTTTCACGGATTAGGCGAATAGTTTGTGCGTGCACGCCACGTATTCCGGGCTGCAGTTCCATGATGAGAAAAATTTCTAATAATGAGCTGGGGTGGTCTTCGAATACGTTTTCATCACGTGCGGCTATATAGCCATTAATAACATGGAAACGGCGGTTTATTTTTACTGCGTCTTCTTCATTGCCGCTGTACAGTATTTCCTGTCTAAAGAGCTGTAATAACAGTTCGTTAAGGCGTTCTAGCTCAAGTACCGTACGATAGTATCGCTGCATAAACTGCTCAATGGCCAAGTTGTTCTCGCCGTCTTCATAGCCAAAGGCTGAGGCCAGTTCTCGCTGTATATCGAACAGCAGGCGGTCTTCATGTTTGTTGGTGAGGTAGTGCAGGTGAATACGGATTTTCCATAGATATATTTGGCATTCACGTAATGCCTCATATTCTGACTGACTTAAAAAGTTATGCCCAGCCAGCTCACGTAAAATGCGTGTGCCGAAGTGTCGTTTGGCAACCCAGCCAATCATCTGTAGGTCGCGCAGGCCGCCCGGATTTTCCTTGATATTGGGTTCCAGGTTGTAGGCTGTACCGCCGAATTTTCGGTGACGTAGTGATTGCTCTTCCAGCTTGGCTTCAAAAAAGTCCTTACTTGGCCAGATTTTATCCGGACCGGTTGAGTCCATCATTTGAGAGAAAAGCTCCTGGTTTCCAGTAAGCAGGCGAGCTTCCATTAAATTGGTTATAACGGTGATGTCATTAGTTGCCTCTTCAATGCATTCCTCTAAGGTACGCACGCTGTGACCAATTTCGAGCTTAATATCCCACAGTAGAGTTAAATATTGTTCAAGTTTCTCTTTTGTTTGGGTTGTCTCTTTTTCTTCTAACAGCAGCATTATATCGATATCAGAAGCAGGGTGTAATTCAGCTCTGCCATAACCGCCAACAGCAACCAGTGCAATTTTTTGCTCACAGTCGGCAAAATAGAGATCAAAAGAGTGGTTTAAAATCTGGTCAATAAATGCGGCCCTGGTATTGACAGTTTCTAGTGTGTCGGCACCGTTTTCAAAGGCTTGCTGAATAGCCGTTTGCCCTGATTGAATAGTTTCTTTGAGAACTTGCAGGAGCTGGTCAGGCTTGTCTGCTAGATGTTGCTTAAAGTCATTTTCATTAAATACATTTACAGAGTGCAGGGTGACATCAGTCATAGGAATTTTTATCTACCAGGTTGGTGAGTGCTTAGATAGTTTCGTCTTTGCGCTGGGTTAATACTTCGTAGCCAGTGGGGGTTACCAGAATAGTATGCTCCCATTGCCCAGACAGGCTGTGATCTTTAGTGACAACAGTCCAGTTGTCTTTAAGGATTTTAACCTGACGCTTGCCTACATTAATCATGGGTTCAATGGTGAAGGTCATGCCTTCTTCTAAGGTTACCCCTGTACCGGCTTTACCGAAGTGCATTACCTGTGGGTCTTCATGGAAGCCACGGCCGATACCATGACCACAATATTCACGCACTACCGAGAAACCCCGAGATTCCGCATGTTTTTGGATTACTTCGCCGATATCACCTAGTTGCGCACCAGGCTTTACTAGTTTAATGCCCTCTATCATGCACTCACGAGATATCTCGGAAACGCGCCGGCCTTTAATAGTGGGTTCGCCGATATAAAACATTTTACTGGTGTCGCCATGGAAATCATCTTTAATCACGGTGATATCGATATTGATGATGTCGCCATTTTTCAGTTTTTTATCACTGGGAATACCATGGCATACCTGATGATTTACCGAGGTGCAGATTGATTTGGGGAAACCGTGATAATTTAGCGGCGCTGGAATGGCTTTTTGTGTATTAACAATATAGTCATGGCAGATTTGGTCGAGTGTATCGGTAGTGACGCCAGCTTTAACATGTGGCTCAATCATTTCAAGCACTTCGGCGGCCAGTCGACCGGCTACGCGCATTTTTTCAATTTCGTCAGGTGTCTTTATATGTATGCTCATGAAATTTAGCTTTATGTTCGGCCCAAATATGCTCGCATAGATAGTTCAATAATCTATCTGCTGGGGTGGGCGTTTTATAGTCGATATGCGATTAGGCCTTAATTGTGAATATTTTTCAAGATTTCCTTATTTTTCGAACACTTAGCCCGAATTAGTGAGGTCTGATAAATGTTTGAAAAAGCAGGTTTTTATTGTGAATATTGCGTGGATATGGTATAAAGCGGCCGCTCGACTTGAAATGAGTCGAAGCGAACGTTAATTATTTTTAAATACGCACACATACTATTACCGTGTAACTGGGTGCCTAAGCAGTGAAAATTCACTGAATTGGGTTGTTGCAAGGGGTATGTGGAGGCCCAACCCTACTAGGAAATTATTATGGCTAAAGTGACCATGCGTCAAATGTTAGAAGCTGGTGTTCATTTCGGACATCAAACTCGTTTCTGGAACCCTAAGATGTCTCAATTCATCTTTGGTGCTCGCAACAAAATTCATATTATCAACTTAGAAAAAACACTACCTATGTTCAATGACGCGTTGAATGCTATCAGCAAAATTGCTGCAAGCAACGGTAAGGTTTTATTTGTTGGTACTAAGCGTGCAGCTCGTACTGCAATCGCTGAAGAAGCACGCCGCTGTGGCATGCCTTTCGTAAACCACCGTTGGTTAGGTGGCATGATGACGAACTTCAATACAGTTCGTGCATCTATTCGTCGTTTGAAAGATTTAGAAACTATGTCTACAGATGGTTCTTTTGATCGCATGATCAAGAAAGAAGCATTGAACCTTACCCGTGAAATGGAAAAACTAGAAAAGACTCTAGGTGGTATTAAAGACATGAACGGTATCCCTGATGCTATTTTTGTTATCGATACAGGTAATGAGTCAATTGCTGTACACGAAGCAAAAGTACTGGGTATTCCAGTTATCGGTGTTGTAGATTCAAACAACTCTCCAGATGATATTGATTACATCGTTCCAGGCAATGATGATGCGATCCGCTCTGTTAAGCTTTATATCGAAGCAGTTGCAGATGCAGTGATTGAAGGTAAAGCGGCTTCATTAAATATTGGCGCAGCAGATGCTGTACAAGATGATGCACCTAAAGCAGCACCTAAGAAGAAAGCCGCACCTAAGAAGAAAGCAGCAGCAAAAAAAGCTGAAGCAGCACCTGCTGAAGATAAGTAATTAGGTACTTTTAAGGTTACCAGTCAATATTAATTTAATGAGGTAAAGGCAATGCAAATTACTGCCGCAATGGTTAAAGAACTGCGTGAGCGTACTGGCTCAGGCATGATGGAATGTAAGAAAGCGCTACAGGAAGTTGACGGCGATATGGAAACAGCCGTTGAAAATATGCGTAAATCTGGTCTTGCAAAAGCAGACAAGAAGTCAGGTCGTACTGCCGCTGAAGGTTTGGTAGCAATTGCGCTTTCTGATGACAAGAAAGAAGCAGCAATTGTTGAAGTTAACTGTGAAACTGATTTCGTATCAGGTGGTGACGAGTTTAAGGCGTTCACTGACGGTGTGGCTCAGCGTGTACTAGCAGATTCACCAGCAAATGTTGAAGCATTGATTGCTTTACCATTAGGTGATACCGGTAAGACAATAGAAGAAGTACGCCAGGAAATGGTTGCGCGAATCGGTGAAAACATTCAGGTGCGTCGTTTTGAACGTAAGTCATCTGATGGTGCTTTCGGTTCATACTCACACGGCGTTCGTATGGGTGTTTTGGTTGAGTTGAATAAAGATGATGCAGACTTAATTAAAGACATCGCAATGCACATTGCAGCAAGTAACCCTACTTGTGTTGATGAGTCTGGCGTGCCTGAAGAAATGCTTGCAAAAGAAAAGGCGATCCTGGTTGCACAGGCTAAAGAAAGCGGTAAGCCGGATGAAATCATTGAAAAGATGATTGGCGGTCGTATTCGTAAGTACCTTGCTGAAATCACTTTGGTTGGTCAGCCGTTTGTTAAAGACCCGGATCAGACAGTTGAAAAATTGTTGAAGTCTAAAGGCGCAGAAGTTAAGAGCTTCAATCGTTTCGAAGTAGGTGAAGGTATCGAGAAGAAAGTCGAAAACTTTGCTGAAGAAGTTATGGCTCAGATTAACAGCTAGTAGGCATTACTGAACGATGATGGAAACATAAAAAACCGGGGTTTGTATCCCGGTTTTTTATGTGCAATAACCAGAGATTATCGAAAATAGTTATTAAAAAATAAAATCAACCATAATAACCATAAGAGCGATGCATCAATATGAGTGAATCAAAACCTATTTATAAACGCGTATTATTAAAGCTTAGCGGAGAAGCTTTAATGGGTTCACAGGATTCGGGTATAGATCCTGATATTCTTAATCGTGTGGCTGCTGAAATTAAGCAGATTGTCGAACTAGGTGTTGAAGTTGGTGTTGTTATTGGTGCAGGTAATATCTTTCGCGGTAAAGGATTAGCTGATGCCGGTATGGATAGAATAACAGGCGATCATATGGGTATGTTGGCTACGGTTATGAACTGTCTGGCTTTGCAGGATGCGGTCGAACGAGTTGGCCCTAGCTGCCGAGTTATGTCTGCCTTAAGTATTCATCAGGTATGCGAAGATTACGTACGCCGTCGTGCAGTGCGCCATTTAGAAAAAGGTCGAGTTGTTATATTTGGTGCCGGAACGGGTAACCCATTTTTCACAACTGATAGTGCCGGTAGTTTACGTGCAATCGAAATAGAAGCAGACGTATTAATTAAAGCCACAAAAGTGGATGGTGTATACGATTCTGATCCGATGAAAAATCCACATGCCAAACGTTATGAATCTTTAACGTATGACGAAGTTTTACATAAAGAACTTCAGGTTATGGATGCAACGGCTATTGTTCTATGTAAGGAACAAAATATGCCGTTAAGAATATTTAATTTAAACAAAGCTGGTGATTTGTTGCGTACAGTAACAGATAAAACAATAGGAACATCAGTTGTACCCGTAAGCAAATAATGCGGAATAAAAAATAGTTTGGAGAATATAAATGATTGATGAGATAGTCGAAGATGCAGAGTCACGCATGGCTAAAAGTGTGGAATCTCTGAAAACCGAACTCACAAAAATTCGTACTGGGCGTGCGCATCCAAGTTTACTTGATCAGGTAATGGTCGACTATTACGGAAGCATGACGCCTATCAAGCAAATCGCAAGTGTCGTTGCAGAAGATTCAAGAACATTAGCGGTTACCCCTTGGGAAAAACCAATGGTAGCGGCGATTGAAAAGGCCATTATGACGGCCAATCTTGGTTTGAACCCTGCGTCGCAGGGCACGGTTATTCGTGTGCCTATGCCGGCATTAACAGAAGAGCGTCGCCGCGATTTAGTTAAGGTAGTTAAGGCTGAAGGTGAAGGCGCTAAAGTTGCGGTTAGAAATATTCGTCGTGATGCTAATGGGGATTTCAAAGATTTATTAAAAGAAAAAGAAATTTCTGAAGATGAAAATCGTAAAGCAGAAGAGCGCATTCAAAAATTAACAGACAAGTATGTTGCAGAAGTTGATAAGGTTCTTGAAGCTAAAGAAAAGGAAATGATGGAAATTTAGTGATTTATCACTAAATTATTTTAGCCATGGGAATTACTTCGTTTAAAAAAACTGAGAAAAATACTTCAGTAAAGCCAAAGCATGTCGTCGTAGTTATGGATGGTAATGGACGCTGGGCTAAAAAACGTTTAATGCCTAGAACTGCAGGTCATCATGCCGGTGTGAAATCAACTCGAAAAGTAGTTGAGGCATCGGTGAAGGAAGGTATTCAGGCGCTAACTATTTTCGCGTTTAGTAGCGAAAACTGGAAAAGACCTGAGCAGGAAGTTAGCAGTATAATGGAGTTGTTCGTATCTACTTTACAATCTGAAGTTGAATCATTACATAAACAAAATGTAAGAGTGCGCTTTATTGGTGAGTGCTCAGCATTTTCTGAAAAGCTTCAACAGAAAATTCAAGCAGCTACCCAGCTTACTAAAGACAATACAGGTTTACAGTTAAACATTGCGGTTAACTATGGTGGCCGTTGGGATGTTGCAGAAGCGTGTAAAAATATTGCGGCTAAAGTGCAGGCTGGAGACATCAATATTGCAGATATAAATGCTGAAATGATAAATGAGCATATTTGCTTGAGTGAGTTACCCGAGCCCGATTTGTTTATCCGCACAGGTGGTGAGCAACGCATAAGTAATTTTTTAATTTGGCAACTTGCTTATACAGAGTTGTACTTTACAGATACGCTATGGCCAGACTTTGGTCCTCAGCAATTTCAAGAAGCGCTCAACTGGTTTGAAGGTCGTCAGAGACGATTTGGTAAAACCGGTGAGCAGGTTGAAGCACCACTACATGGATAATCTTGCATGTTGAAACAGCGAGTATTAACCGCCATACCGCTAGCTGCTCTAGTTATTTGGGGTATATTAACGCAATCCAGCGACATTATATTTTATGCGCTACTTACTGTTATTGTGATTTCAGGTTGGGAATGGGCGCGTTTGAGTGGCATCAAAAATATTGTCTATCGCATTATTTACGCGGTGTTTATTGGTGCGCATGTATTTATATCTCAACAGTTTATTGTTAAATACCCCGAACTATTAAATTACGTTTTAATTTTTAGTGTTATTTTCTGGTTGATCGCTATTTATCATATGTTTGCTAAAGGACCTAAAGTGGATGCTGCGGGGGTCTCTTTATTTAAGGTGGTTTTGGGGCCTTTTGTATTGTTGCCGCCGATACTCGCTTTAATGGCAATTCGTGATCAAAGTAGTCTGTGGCTATTTTATTGTTTAAGTATTATTTGGGTAGCGGATATAGGTGCCTACTTTTCAGGCAAGCGATTTGGTAAAAATAAACTGGCACCTCACTTAAGCCCGGGCAAAACTAAAGAAGGTTTGCATGGTGCCGTATTTGCAACGGCTGTATATAGTTACCTGGCAAGTTTTGTATTTGAATTACAGGCCATAGAAACATTATTACTATTAATTATTGCAGCACTGGCAACTTATATTTCCGTTGCCGGTGATTTGTTCTTCAGCTTGTTAAAACGAGAGCAAAACTTAAAAGATACTGGAAATATCCTGCCAGGCCATGGCGGTATTTTAGATCGCATCGATAGTGTGACTTCCTCTGCACCATTATTTGCATTACTGCTAGGGCAGGTAATATTTAATGTCTAAGCAGGGTATTTGTGTATTAGGTTCCACAGGCACCATTGGTGTGAATACACTGGATGTTATTTCACGCCATGCGGAAAAATATCAGGTGATTGCACTTACTGCAAATAATGCTGATGAAAAACTCTTTCAACAATGTCTAGAGCATAAGCCTTTATTTGCGGTAATGGCGGATGCTGATGCAGCCCTTGGTCTAGAAGAAAAAATTGCTCAAACAGATTTGCCGACTGAAGTGTTATCAGGTGTTGAATCTCTGGAAAAAGTTGCAAGTCTTGATGAAGTCGATCAGGTTATGGCCGCCATTGTGGGTGCAGCTGGGTTGCTGCCAACATTAGCTGCTGCACGCGCGGGAAAACGTATATTGTTAGCAAATAAAGAAGCACTGGTGATGTCCGGTGACTTGTTTATGAAAGAAGTGAAGCAGCATAATGCGACCCTTTTGCCAATTGATTCTGAGCATAATGCTATTTTTCAATGCATGCCAACGCACTTTGAAAAAGGGCTTGAGCAGTCTGGTGTAAACAAAATATTGCTTACCGCAAGTGGTGGTCCATTCAGAACACGTGATGTTGCTACGTTGCACAGTGTTACACCGGAAGAGGCCGTTGCACATCCAAACTGGGTAATGGGGCAAAAAATTTCGGTAGATTCAGCCACTATGATGAATAAAGGTCTGGAGGTTATCGAGGCCTGCTGGTTGTTTAATACCCAGGCATCGATGATTCAGGTAGTTATACATCCACAGAGCGTTATTCACTCAATGGTAAGTTACAATGACGGCTCGGTGTTAGCGCAAATGGGAAACCCCGATATGCGTACACCGATTGCCCATGCTATGGCCTGGCCTGAGAGAATAGCATCAGGTGTTGAACCATTGGATCTTTTCGAGGTCGCAACCTTGGGCTTTGAAGAACCTGACTTTGAGCGTTTTCCCTGTTTATCGATGGCTTATGAGTCTTTGAAAATTGGCGGCACAGCGACAACAACACTAAATGCAGCAAATGAAATTGCTGTAGATGCTTTTTTAAATAAAGCACTGGGTTTTACTAACATCGCTAAAGTGATTGAAAAGACATTGGAAAACACAATAAATACAACCCCAAGCAATTTGCAAGATGTTCTGCATGCAGATATACAAGCACGCTCCGTCGCGACAGATTGGGTAAATCGTCTGGGGTTTAAATAATGGGTTCCGCTGGTGTTTTACATAATATTTTATTTTTCATAATTGCTATTGGTATATTGGTAGCGTTTCATGAATTTGGTCACTACTGGGTTGCGCGTCTTTTAAAAGTAAAGGTGCTGCGCTTTTCAATTGGCTTTGGTAAGCCGCTTTTTGTAAAACGTGTACAAAAAGGTGATGACCTAATTGAATTTGTAATAGCGGCTATTCCCCTGGGTGGCTACGTTAAAATGCTGGACGAGAGAGAAGGCCCTGTAGATGAAACGCTTCGCCATCGTGCCTTTAATACTCAACCCGTAGCAACGCGTTTTGCAATTGTTGCAGCAGGCCCCATTTTCAATTTTATATTAGCCATATTTTTCTACTTCATCTTTTTTGTAAATGGTGAAGAGGGAATGAAGCCGGTAATTGCCGCACCAGCAATAGAGAGTATTGCAGCTACCTCAGGTTTTGCAGCGGAAGATCAAATTTTATCCGTAGGCAGTAAAGAAGTTAGGACATGGAATGAGTTTCGTCTTGCACTTATTGAGCAGGGCTTAGATGGCGGCGATATCCCTGTTAAAGTTCGCACTAGCAACTTATATGAGACGGTTTATCAAATTTCAATTGGCGATCGGCACATACTAAACGAAAAAACTGATGTTATTGATTTACTTGGCTTTAAGCCATGGAAGCCAGAACTTGCAGCGAAAATTGGCGGCGTTACTGAAACTGGTGCAGCCTTTAAAGCGGGAATAACTGCGGGTGATGAAATATTATTCATTAACAACGAGGCCATTAGTAATTGGGATCAGCTGGTCGATGTGATTCAGTCTAGTGCTGGCAAAGATCTGGAAGTATTAATAAATCGCTCTGGTTCCGAGTTATCATTACAGTTGCGTCCCGATGAAAAGCAGCGCGGTGAAGTGCTGGTTGGTTTTATGGGTGCTTACCCTGATGTACCAGAAGAGCTTATAGCCAAGTCAAAAGTACGCGTTGAATATAATGTGTTTGAAGCGAGTTCGCGGGCATTAGACGAAACATGGACATTTTCAATTCTGACATTGAAGGTGTTGGGTAAAATGCTTATGGGAGAGGCTGCGTTAGAGAATATATCTGGGCCAATCACGATTGCACAGTACGCAGGTATTACCGCAAGTATTAGCGTCTTAGTTTATTTAAAATTTTTGGCAATGATTTCAGTTAGCCTTGGTATACTGAACTTATTACCTGTGCCGATGCTCGATGGCGGGCATTTAATGTATTACCTTATTGAAATAGTGAAAGGTTCTCCTGTCTCAGAAAAAACTCAAGTAATGGGGCAACAAGTGGGTATGGCTTTGCTCTTTCTTTTAATGAGTCTGGCTATCTTTAATGATATTCAGCGCTTAATTAGTTAACTTTATTCAACATAATATTTATTGGCGATGACATTGCGTAAGTTATTTATTTTATTCTTCCTTGTATTTTCACATGCACATGCATATGCGGCTGAAAGTTTTATTGTTAAAGACATTAAATTGCAGGGCCTGGAACGCATTCCAGATGGTACCTTATTAAATTATCTGCCTGTAAAAATTGGCTCTTCGTTTGATAGTGAGCAGGCTTCATATATTATTCAAGAATTATACAATACCGGTTTTTTTAGAGATGTGACCTTGCTGAAAGATGGCAATATTTTAATCGTTAAGGTTTTAGAGCGACCAGCGATCTCAGATATCTCCTGGTCAGGCAATAGCGATATTGAAGATGAACAACTTGAAGAAATATTAAATGATCTGGAAATAACTAAAGGCCGAGTATTTAAGCCCTCGGCATTAGATAAAATTGAACAGGGATTAAAACAGCAGGCATATTTTAGTCGAGGTAAATATGCGGTACGTATTGATACAACTATTACTGAGCTAGAACGCAATCGTGTAGATATTGATATCAAGATTTCTGAAGGTGTTATTGCCAAAATTAAACAGGTTAATATTGTAGGTAATAACATATTTGATGATGCTACTTTACTGGAAGACTTACAACTAGGTATACCAGGATATTTCGATATCTTTAGCAGTATTGATGAGTACGCAAAACCAAAATTAGCCGCTGATGAGGAGTCGATAAAATCATATTATCAGGATAGAGGCTATGTGCGCTTTTCCATGGATTCAACGCAGGTAACAATTACACCAGATAAAAAAGATATATACATTACTCTGAATGTTACTGAGGGTGAAAAGTATACTGTTAAGGAGATAAAATTTGCCGGCAATCTTGTTGTGCCGGAAGATGAATTGCGTACGCTACTTGTAATCAAGTCAGGGGATGTTTTTTCTCGTAAGCAGATGATTGCGGTAAAAGACTTAATTACCCGTAGGTTGGGTAATGAGGGCTACGCTTTTGCAAAAGTTAAGGTGGCCCCCAAAATTGATGATGAAACTCTGCAGGTAGAGTTGGCGTACTTTATTGACCCCGGTAAAAAAGTTTATGTGAATCGCATTAACTTCACAGGCAATTATAAAACCAACGATGAAGTATTGCGTCGTGAATTACGTCTCATGGAAGGTGGGGAATTATCTAATAATAAACTGGAAAGATCGAAGATACGGTTACAACGCTTACCTTACATTGAAGAAGTTATTGTAAGCAAAGACCCTGTCGCCGGTACTAGTGATCTAATTGACTTAAATATCTCTATTAAAGAACGAATGTCTGGCAGTTTTAATATCGGTGCAGGCTTTTCGCAAACACAGGGTTTTGTTTTTAATCTGGCTTTAACTCTGGATAACCTGAATGGTACGGGTGAAAATTTAGTTCTGAATTTTAATAATGATAAAGCAAATAAAGTTTATAGTGCTTCTTTTACAGATCCTTATCACACAATAGATGGCATTAGTCGAACCATCTCGGCATCGTATCGTGAACGTGATGCCGCGCAGCAGGATATCAATAATTATTTTGAAAATACGTATGGTGCAAACATTTCATACGGTATTCCATTGAGCGAATACGATCGATTGCGAATTGGTGTAGGTTATGAAGCAACTGACATCTTTAGAGGAGGAGTTGCTGTGGTTGCTGATGTTGACGCATTCCTTACAGAGTATGGAAATGGAAGTGTTGATGTTAATGGCGATCCAGATGAGGCATCTCTTGAGGCGTACACAATTCTCGCAAGTTTTTCGCATGATACTCGCAATAGAACAATATTTGCGACAGCGGGTAACTCCCAATCAATATCACTTGATGTTTCATTGCCAAATAGTGATGTGAATTACTATAAATTAACTTATAGAAATAAATTTTATTTTCCCATAACTCGAAGTGTAACTACCTTGGTTCGAACTGATATGGCCTATGGCGATGGCTATGGTGACACCACATCGTACCCATTTTATGAGCGGTTTTATGCAGGTGGCTTAAGGACGGTGCGTGGCTTTGATTCGAACTCATTAGGCCCAAGAGATGAGCTTACCAATCAACCTGTTGGTGGTGATATTAGAACAGTAGCAAGTGCAGAGCTTATTTTTCCTGTTCCATTTATGGAAAAGGCACCTAACTCAGTTCGTCTTAGTTCTTTTTATGATATAGGTAATGTGTTTTTAAAGGATAAGGGCGGTTTTAATTCGGATGAACTGCGTAGTTCTGTAGGTGTCTCATTTGTATGGTTGGCACCAATAGGACCATTAAGATTTAGCTGGGCGCGCACTCTATCGGAAAAAGAAGGTGATGATAAACGAGCATTCCAATTTAGTATTGGTTCAATTTTTTAGGAGAAATAATAATGAGTAAACGACTATTCTCAGTTTTAGTATTAACCGGTTTATTAACGTTACCATTTGCAAGTAATGCAGGAAAAATAGGTTTTGTGAATGTAACCAAATTGTTTAATGAATATGCCAAAGTTAAAGGCATAGATAAAATGATTGAAGCTAAATTTAATGGTCCAAAAAAAGAAATTGAGACTTTAATAGCGGATATTAAATCATTAGAAAAAGAAATTAAAACAAATGAATTACTTATGACAGAAAGTAAATTAGTGGCTTCGCGCACTAAATTGAAAGACATGATTGTTGAATACAGAGAGAAAGGTTCGAAACTTGAAAAAGAACTACAGATTGTACGCAATGAAGAAATGGCTGCATTCAGAAAAATCGTATTTGGTGTGACGCAAAAATTTGCGGCTGAAAAGCAATATGATTTAATTGTTAACGAAGGTGTAATGTATGCTGCTGAGAGCATTGATATTACAGCTGCTATACTTGCGAATGTTGTTAAAGAAGCTAAGTAGTAGCTGTTTAATTATTTGCAAGAGTAACCAACAATATGAGTTATAGCTTAAAACAACTTGCTGAGCATGTAGGTGCACGACTTATAGGTGATGCCGAGCTTGTGATCAATGCAGCCGCTCAACTTGATGATGCCGCCGAAGGTGATATTTGCTTTGTCAGCAGTTCTAAGTATGTTGCAAGTTTAAAAAGCACTTCGGCAAGCGCTGTCATACTACGAGAGGATGTTGTTACTGAGTCACCTGTTGCATCTTTGGTTGTCGAAAATCCACGTGCTGCTTATGCAAAAATTGTTGCTCTACTTTATCCTGAGCACATTCCATCCCCAGGTGTTCATGGCACTGCTGTGATAGCGCCATCGGCTAATGTATCAAAGCTTGCTTATATTGGGCCAAATGTCGTTATCGAAGAGGGCGTGGTGATTGAAGACGGTGTTAGAATCGATGCGGGTTGTTTCATTGGTCAGAACAGTCGTATTGGGCTGAACACGCATTTGTATTCTAATGTGACGGTTTACCATACATGTATAATTGGAGAATGCTGTATAATGCATTCTGCATCGGTGATTGGTTCAGATGGTTTCGGTTTTGAATTTGATCAGGGTGAGTGGTTAAAAATCCCTCAGGTGGGCGGTGTTATTATTGGCAATTCAGTAGAAATTGGCGCTTGCTCAGTTGTAGATAGAGGCGCGCTGCAAAACACCATCATTGGTAATGGTGTGAAACTGGATAACCATGTACAAATTGCTCACAATGTTAATGTTGGTGAGCATACTCTCATGTCGAGAGGCGTAGGCATTGCGGGAAGTACTAAAATTGGTAAAAACTGTCTGTTTGCAGGCATGACAGGGGTTAGGGATCACGTAGAAATTGCTGACAATGTTATTGTTACCGCGATGTCTATGGTGTCCAGGTCATTAACCAGGCCGGGTTCCTACTCATCAAATACACCTATTGATGAAACGCGGGTATGGCGAAAAAATAGCGCAAGATTCAGGCAGCTAGATGAAATGGCTAAGCGCATTAAGCAGCTTGAAAAGCATATAAAAGATAAAGAATAAAAAGGCTGAGGTTTTACTGTGAATACAATGAACATTGGAGAAATTAAAAAACTCCTTGCGCACCGTTATCCATTCTTATTAGTAGATAAGGTTTTAGATTTTGAATTAGGAAAAAGCCTTACAGCGGTAAAAAATGTAACAATCAATGAGCCTTTTTTTCAGGGACATTTTCCTCATTACCCGGTAATGCCGGGCGTGCTTATTATGGAAGCTTTAGCGCAAGCGACAGGTCTGTTAGGTTTTAAAACAATGGGTGAAGACCCGGATAGCGATATGCTTTACCTGTTTGTGGGTATTGATGGCGCACGTTTTAAGCGGCAGGTTGTGCCTGGTGATGTGCTTACTTTACAGGTTGAATTGCTTAAACGATCAAGAGGTATCTGGAAGTTTGACTGCAAGGCGCTAGTGGATGGCCAGTTAGCCGCCAGCGCTGTAATTATGTGTGCAGCAACTGATAATCCCAAGTCCTAGCTTATTAGCTATTGTTTGAATGTATTTCATAAGTCATTATTTTAGAGGCTGTTTTAAATGATCCATCAAACTGCAGTCATAGATGCAACCGCAAAGATTGCCGACGATGTCGAGATAGGTCCATATAGTATCATCGGTGCACATGTGGAAATAGACTCAGGTACGTGGGTGGGTCCCCATGTGGTGATTAACGGTCCAACTAAAATTGGAAAAAATAATAAAATATTTCAGTTCGCTTCTGTAGGAGAAGATCCGCAAGACCTTAAGTTCGCAGGTGAAAAAACATCACTTGAAATCGGTAATAATAATACTATTCGAGAAAATGTAACGATTTCACGCGGCACTGTCGATGGTGGGAGTGTGACGCGTATTGCCAATGATAATTTACTCATGGCTTATGTGCATATCGCGCATGACTGTCAAATTGGCAGTCATATTATATGTGCGAATTCAGCTTCATGCGCAGGGCATGTTGAAGTAGGGGATCACGCAATATTGGGTGGTTTTACATTAGTACATCAGTTTTCAAAAATTGGTGTGCATGCCTTTACTAGCATGGGTTCAATCATCAATCAGGATGTGCCGCCCTATGTTGTTGTCGCCAGTAGTTATGGTAAGGCCGGCGGTATAAATAAAGTTGGTTTAAAGCGTCATGGCTATAGTGATGACGTTATTCGCGCGATTGTTAATGCCTATAAATTAACCATTCGCTCTAAAAAGCCCCGTGAAGAAGTGATGAAAGAAGCGCAGGAACTAATAGAAAAATACCCGGAAGTGAAAGCGATGACAGATTTCATACAGCAGTCTGAGCGTGGTATTGTTCGTTAGTTTTTTGGTTGTTAAAGCTCAGTTTTTTCCTTAGTAATTAATGCCTGAGAATTGGGTTAGCACTTTTAGTTTTCTAGCATTTCCAGCACAAGTTCAGCCATATTATTTACGCCACCACTTTTACCTAATTTATCGCGCACTGCATTTAACTCGTTAATCATCACATTACGGTATTCAGGGTCGTCGAGAATTTGCGTTATTTCTCCAGCGATTAAGTTTGGTTTTGCGTCATATTGTAAAAATTCTTTTACGATGCCTTTTTCAGCCACAATATTCACTAAACCTATATGCTCAATTTTCACCATGCGTTTTAAAATAGCATAGGATAAATGGGCAACTTTGTAGGTAATGCAGTTAGGTATGCCCATTAGGGCAATTTCCAGAGTGGCTGTACCGGATGCTGCGATGATGGCATCACAGCATTGCATTACGTTGTATGAGAGGTCTTTTACTAGTTTTACATCTAAGTGATTATATTGCTGTAAATCGGCCTTGAAGGCATCATCATTTAAGGTGCTGGCAATGGGTAAGACAAACTGCAAGTCTGGTTTTTGCTGATGCAAAATATCAGCGGCTGCTAATTGCAGTGGTAAAATGCGATTAATTTCGCTACGTCGGCTACCCGGTAATAAGCCGATAACGGGTTTGTCTTCTACTAAATCATATTCCTGCAAACAGCTTTGCTTGCTCTTATTGGGCTTTACTTCATCTGCCAGCGGGTTACCCACAAAACGCACCGGAACATTCGCATTACGGTAAAACTTCTCTTCAAAGGGTAATATAACCGCCATCATATCCACACGTTTACCAATTTGGTGAACACGATGTTGACGCCATGCCCATACTTGAGGGCCGATATAAAATAGAACTTTAATGCCGAGTTCTTTAGCTGCTTCGGCAAGTTTGTTATTAAATTCCTGGTAATCCACCACCACAAGTAGGTCGGGTGGGTTTTGACGTAACGATTCTTTTAAAATATTTAACGCCTGCATAATTGTACGGTACTTTAAAAGCACCTCAACTATACCCATTACGGCTATATCGGTGCAATCCACTAATAAATCTACACCTGCCTGGCGAAGGTGTTCACCTCCCATACCATAAACTTCTATAGAGCTATCTTGCTGATGCAGTGCTTTTACTACATTGGCAGCATGCATATCACCAGAGGCCTCGCCGGCACTGATCATTACACGCTTATTTGCAGATTTATTGACAGGTGTATTCATATTTTACAAAGCTTGTGTGGCCTAAATAAGGAGGTTTACGACATTTAATACAGTTTTGCCTTGCTCAACTAGCGGGCAGCTCTATATTATTTGCTATTTCAAAGACAACGAATTGTACCGGAAATCATGATAAACGACATTGATATTGACCTGTCTGGATATACTCTAATCGCAGGTGTAGATGAAGCGGGTAGGGGACCATTAGTGGGGGCAGTGGTTGCAGCTGCTGTAATTCTAGATGAGAAAAAGCCTATTGAAGGCCTGAATGATTCTAAAAAACTCACCGCCAAAAAGCGTGAATCGTTAGCTAAAGAGATACGCCTAAAGGCCAAATCCTGGTCAATTTCATCAGTTGGAGCAGAAAAAATTGACGAGATTAATATCCTTCAGGCGAGCCTTTTGGCGATGAAATTAGCGGTTGAAGGCCTGCCTAAAATGCCTGATATTGCTCTGGTGGATGGCAATAAAAAACCGGATTTAAACTGTGATGTTGAGGCCATTGTGAAGGGTGATTCGAAGGTTGAGGCAATTGCTGCAGCTTCAATTTTGGCAAAAGTAGAGCGTGATGAGCAGATGGAAAAGCTGCATAAAGAGTATCCACAGTATGAATTTGATCGCCATAAAGGTTACCCAACCAAGGTGCATATGGCACTGCTTGCAGAGCATGGGGCATGTCCTGAGCATAGAAAAACCTTCGGACCTGTGACGAGAACGTTGGCAAAATCAGGCTAAATAAGGTCTGTTATTTCACTGCTTATACTCTCCGTAATAGTGCTTATCGATAGGTAGTAAGAGCTTATCTATTGATATGAGAGTAGTAAATTGCTGTAAGCACTCTGCGTAGATTTATGTGTCATTTATAATGCTATTGCGTTGTTGTGATAGTTTCGTGTGTAGTTTTGTTTGGCTTTAATGACTTAAATTCTATTGTTTCAAGCGCTATTAAATTAATATAAATCAATGGGTTATATAATAAACCTAAAGTTCTCAACTCTTCATGGAATGTTTCTTTATTAAAACGGCAGCCTGTATTTTCTATTTTGATGCTAAGTGGTAAACAAATCACTGTATTTGCCGAAAAACTTAATAAATGTGGGAATTTACAGGTGGTTTAACCTGCCTTTTATAAATAAAAGTGGTAATTCGAGATTAGACGTTGTGAGTCATGCCGATCTGACTCATAATAATCAGCTCAAGGCGATATCAATATAAATATATAAAAGCCATAAAAAACAATAGTTTATATAAATTACTTAAAGTAGATAATAGTTTTAAATGAACCCTCGCTTCGTACATCTTCGTTTACACACTGAATATTCACTGGTTGATGGCACTGTTCGCATCAAGCCGTTAATGAAAACGGCTGTCGAACAGAACATGCCAGCCATTGCACTCACTGATCAATCCAACTTATTTGCCATGGTTAAATTTTATCGTGC
>Ga0316209_1001992_pt1 | contig 18108 bp, 16 predicted proteins | sample 6monopyrite_MG_FD_204945 | JGI IMG/M metagenome (GOLD analysis project Ga0316209, IMG submission 204945) | Microbial mat bacterial communities from mineral coupon in-situ incubated in ocean water Damariscotta River, Maine, United States -... | ecosystem: Environmental > Aquatic > Marine >...
GTGCCTCGGCTACAGCAGGCGCCCCAAGCGGCGTGGATCAACCCGCCGAAGAAGAGCAACTCGATGGGGCCCGTTCTCCACTAAACTCGACACGGATGTGTCTCAATGTTGTTGACAGGTTCCGCTCCTCGGCCTCCCGGAGCAGTTCCAGGCTGGCTTGTGATGTGAGGCCAAGCTCGCCTGCTTTCCGCAAGGACCACTTGAGCTGGGAAGTCAGTGAGTCTTCTTGGCGGCTCGTGGACCTGCGGACGTAGTGGACGGCTCTCCCTTTGGGGTGAGATGCTGGTTGCGTCATCATCGCTCGATTCCGGCACAGCGCCGGATACTCAAGAGGGTTCGTGCGAGGGGCTTGAATTTCTCCGTCGCCAAGCTGCGCTGATCGCGTGGCTCAGCGTGCCAGGGGTTCTGTCGCAGCAACAGCTCACATGTGCGCGCAGCCTTCTCGATCCAGTCGCTGGGCAGATCGGGATCGCCCACGGTCGCGTACGGCCACCGTGAGCTGATTAGGTAGGGCAGGCTCGGATGCCGACCGAGCACGCCCATGTGATCTTGAAGTGCGCTAAGAACGAATGACTGTTCGATGCGCCGACGTTCGTGCAGTTGCCGCTGTCGTCGAAGCATGATCCCGCGAAGCGAATGCGGCGTAGGTTTCGGATTCGGTCTCATGGTGCTTGCCTGTAGTGGGCCTTTGGAGGCTGATCTTGGGCAGGTAGGCTCATCGCACCTTGCGCTCGTCGATGAGGGCCAAGATGTCGCGTCGGTCATACCGAACCGCACGACCGAACCGCACCCTTGGGATCGCTCCTCGTCTCGTCAGCTCAGAGAAAGTGGTCGCCGAGATCGCCAGAGCGTCGGCTGCTTCGGACGCGGTCAGAAGCAGGGAAGAGGTTCGGTCGGCTGTCGATGTAGGCAGTGTCGGGGTGCGCCCGACCTTGCGCCTGGACGGCTTTCGGATGTGGCTCTTGGTCATGGCTCGAAGTTTGTTTGGGGCTGAAACGAAGAAAGGCCGCTCCCCCAACGGTGTCCCGTGGAGAGCGGCCTTGTCCGGATCTCGGTGATCGTCTGGGTCGGCCGACCCGTCGGCGGTCAGGAACGACCGCGCCAGCTCTGTATACCAAATCCGAGTGACGTGGGGAACCGTACAGCGGTGTCGAGCCACGTCGCGGTCCGTAGAGGTGCGCCAGACGCCGCACCCGGCCGGATGGCATGTTCAAGTCGATGCGGACCACGGTCGATGACTGAATACGACCTGACCTGCCACACGACGAAGACCGCCGAGACCAACTGCAATGGACTACAAGAAAATCACAGGACGCATCACGGGTATCAGCGTCCCCTTGTTCGGGATCTCATGGAACCCGGTTGACGAGGAGAAGCGTGCTGCCCGCGACCTGCTCCACTTCCTGGAAGACCGACGCGTCCTCTACTACCCGAACGAACGTGAGGGGGCAGACTACTGTCGTCAGTCAGTCGAGGAGATTCGCAAGGAGTTGACACGATCCCTCAAGTCCTTCACGAGCGCGAAGGGCGCTGCCGTAGTCAAGCAGGTCCAGAAGTTCCGGCGTGCGTGTCGCGCGTTCTGCGACGTGATTGGAAGGCCCGGTTTCGATCGTGAAGATCCGGTGATTCAGCGATCGGTCCTGAGTCAGGAGATCTCCAGACTCAAGAAGGTTGCCGGACCTACCGTCGGGCAGTTGAGCATCGCGTACGGGGTAGATGTGGACGATGAGCTTGCGTCCATAATCCCTTTCCGAGCAGCGTGAACCGTCGCGCTGGCCGCAGGCGCTAGAGCCCCCAATCCTCGCCACGCATCCGTTCGGCAAGCTCGTGTGCGCCAACGTGGTCGAGGTAGACGTTGGTCACCGAGAGCGAGGAGTGGCCGAGCTGCTTCTGGATCTCGACCATGTCCCACCCCTGCTTCCTGAGCTGGTGGGCGTGGGAGTGCCGGAACCCGTGTGCGTGAATCCGCTTGTCCATGCCCCTGGCTCGGGCCTTCGCCGCCAGCCGGGCCAGCCATCCCCGGACGTACGCTGAGGACACGGGCTGGCCGGGCAGGGTCTCCTTGCCGACCACCTTCCCCGAGGTCAGCGTGCAGAAGACCGGCCGTCGGCCGTTCACACCCAGGGTCTTGCGCTTGTCGAGCCATCGCTGGAGGAACTCGACGGAGGCGGGTAGAAGGGCGCAGGTTCGAGCCTTGCTGCCCTTGCCCCGGTGGACCCGGATCGTGGGCGGGTCGTCGAGGTGCAGGTCCTTGGGGGTCAGGGCGAGGGCCTCAGCGATCCTCAGCCCAGAGCCGTAGAGAACAGCGATCAACGCCCGATTCCGAATCCCCGTAGGCGATCGCCGGGAGGAGAGGTCCAAGAGCAGCCTCACGTCAGCCGCGTCGAGAATGTCGATCTCTCGGGACGGCTGCTCGGGCGTGCTCGAACGGGGCTTCCTGGCGGTCTTGCGTTTCGGCGGCATCGAAGGGCCTCAGATGCGGGAATCGTTACGCTTCTGATTAGAAGCGAAACCATATAGGCACCATCGGCGGTCCAGTGCCGCTAAGTGTAACTATTCGGGCACAAAGCCCAGCGGAGCCCAGCCTCTCGCGCGCGCGGTCTGTGGAGCCAGGGCTCCGGGCACCACGTCACGAGACCACGTGCTTCCGTCTCCGATCCTTCGAGGGACGGCGCTCAGACGAGCGCGAGCGGGCTTGTCTTGGCATCTGGTCCCAGGTGCGTCCGTCGAGATGTCGGCCAGCTCGCTTCTTCCAGACGCCGCCCCACTGCTTGAAGAAGAACGGGACACGGGCGTCGAGGCATTGGTCCCGGATCTCGATGACCCATTCAGGCTTCATCGGTCTCGCGCCCGGCCCAGACTCGCCCCCGACGATCACCCAGTCGATCCCGTCTAGGTCGATGTTGGGCAAAGAACCAAGGAGGGGCTCCAGGGATAGGAACTTGACCGCCGCTCTTGTCCGGCGGAGATGATCGGCTCGCCAGAGGTAGTCCTCGGACTCGATACTCACACCCATCCAGACCTGGGGGGACCAGCGGATCTTCGGGCTCAACTCCTCAAGGCGTTCGGCTCGCTTCGTCAGCACTTGGTAGCGGTGCCAATCGGCGCGGTCCATCGTCTCGAAGACGCGCAGGATGAAGTCCTCGGGTACGTCCGCGTGAAACAGGTCGCTCATCGAGTTCACGAAGATCGTCTGGGGTTTCCGCATACGCAGAGGAATTTCCAGGGTGTGCTCGTGGACGGTGAGCTGGAATCCGTTGGCATAGTTCGGGCTGCCCATCCCGTGAAGCCTCTTCGCCATGCGCTCGGCATAACAGTGCTTGCATCCGGGACTGATCTTGGTGCACCCGGTCAGGGGGTTCCATGTGGACTCGGTCCATTCGATCGTCGAGCGACTCATCCTGTTGGCCTCCGATCCCGGTAGCTGTCGAAGATGTTCGTCACGATGTCCTCCGCGACATTGCGTTGGCTGGCGAAGAACAAGTAGTAGACGATCGCACCGCGCGAGTTCCGCATCGGCACGGGTTCGGGCACACGAGCGAAACCGGCGACCTTCCTCAGCCGCTCCCTGAACGCCGCTGCAACCGTTTCGTTGTCGGTCTTGGCATCCTCTTCGCCGAAAAGGGTGGGTTCCTTGCGGTACGCGGCCTCGCGCCAGCTTTCGTCCCCCCAGAACGCCGTGAGCCTCGCCGCCTGCTCTGGATCAACGGCCGAAGGGTCTGACCAAAGGACGTTCATGTTCATGTCCATGGTCGGAAAGTTGAGGAACATGTCGATGGTTCCCATCTTCCCGGCTCGCTCAATGACATCCCACCGAAGGTGGAGGCCGTACGGGTCAAGCAGGCAGAGCCCTCGCCTGTACTGCTCGAACAGCACCTGTGGAAAGACCTCATCAAGAAGAACTCCGTTGCAGTCCCCCCGGTAGAGATGGACGTCCTTGCGGTCGCCCACGATATCCCGAAGGTGGTCGAGCTTGTCGCCGTCGAGGTCGATGAGATGGAACTCGCGGAACGGAGGCTCAATGCCCAAGGCGTTCAGGGGACTGCCGGGAACGAACTCGCCCGTAGATCGAGCGACCGCCACTCCAGCACCAGCGAAACCGTCGATGTAGACGTGATGGAGGCTCGGTCGGCTCTGGGCGGAGAGAATCGTCGAGTACGCCTGAGCGTACTTCCTCACTATGTCTAGCTTCACTTCGGACCAGTATCCGATCTTGTCGAACCGAGGCGTGCTCATGCCACCCTCCCACGCGCACCTCGGGAAGACGTCAGAGGAGGGGCCATTGAGTCGAAGGGAAGGGTCTGTTGTTTCTTGGCCATGCGTTTGCCTTCTTGGCCTAGACCTCGGTCGGCGGGTCCCCACCTGCCTCCAGTTGAGAAGAAGGTCCCTCTGCGATCTCTGTTAGGGGAGTCGAAGGAAGATCCTCTCGTAGCTGAGCCCAGCGAAGCCGCCGTTCGGTGAACACCTCGTCCACGACTTGAGCGCGGGTCATGGGAAGTGCTTGAGAGATGATGTCCTCCAGCGCCGATCTCAGGCGCTTGCCCAAGTCGTGGAAGTGCGCAAGCTCAACGACGACGGTGCTCGGGTGTGGATTGGCCTTGCTGTCAGGAGGGATGATGGGGCCGACCAATACAGGCAGGATGTCGTCGCACTCGGTGTGATCTCGAATCCACTGGAGGTGATCGTGGACTTGCATGATCTCTTTCTTGAAGTACGAGCCGGTCTCCAGCTTGTCCGTCTTGAGTTCCAGGGACAATGCCGCCGGGGCGGAAGCCCAGAGAACGTCCGGCCCTGTGTCGTGCTCTTGATCAGGCCGGGCAGAGTCGAGGCCCAGGAACTCACCGAGCGAGCGAACGGCCTCTTCGGTACTGGGCACGCTTCCACTTCCGTCGAGTGCCAGTACGGTCCGGTCAAGGTCGGTCAGGATTCTCTGGTCTGTGACTGAGTCGCCGGACAGGTAACCAGCGACTGCCTCCACCTGCGGGTCGAAGGAGCTGCTTGAAGGTGCGGGCGGCCTACTCTCCGGCGGAATCACTCGCGTCGCACGATGAGCCCGCCGGTAGAGAGTGCTTGCGCTCTCATCATCGCCGAGGAGCGCATGGCCGTACCCCAGCCAGAGCGCATACCACGCGCCAAGTCCTGGGCTAGTCTGGAAGAGCGCATTGAGTTGGGCACCAAGACCCTTCACTGCGGCCTCGTAGTCGCGGTTCCACAGAGCGAGCCCAAAGTCCGCCTCGACCTGAGCAAGCTCCTCCGGCCACTCGTCCGCCTGGATGTCCGGTGACTGTCCGTCGCTCCTGATCTGATCGCCGTAGAACTGGAGCCATTGCTCATCTCGCTGTAGGCACTGGGCAACCGTGGATGACAGAGAGGATTGGTCCTCGATCTGCTTGGATACGTGGATGCCGAGTTCGACCTGAGATCGGAGGAACGGGGGGAGAATGGCTCGGTTCTTAGGAGTGAGGAGCCAGTCTACGAGCTTGTTGCCGGATAGCAGGACCACGCCGTGATCTGACATACCACGGCTGATCCGGCCAAAGCTCTGCGTAATCCGCGAGGCAATGGTGCTCCGAAGAGACTTGCTGATGCCGAGGTACTCCCAGAAGAACCGCTCTAGTGGTCCCAAGCCGAACGGCAGTCCGTCAATGACCATCAAGCGGCAGGTGTCGCCGGGCAGGTCAACGCCGTCGAAGCGCGCGACCAACCTCAAGACAGCCGGAGCATCCGCGACCTTGAATCTCTCAACCTGATCGCCAACGTCTTGCTCCTTCCCGTGAGTCGTTACGTCAGCCCAGTGGTCACCTCTCGCCCTTGTCGCCGTGAGGATCAGGCACTTGTTGTCGCCGAGAGCTGACTTGGCATCTTCTCGGTCGTCCTTACACCCCTCTCGAAGGCGCGGCATCAGAATGAGTCTCTCGCACTCCCCCGCAGTTGTCTTCGGTGAGATCTCCAGGTCGGGCGATCTTCCGAAGGTCCTGATGAACGCATCACCCCCGCAGAGCGATGCGGAAAGATAGACTCGCCGAACAGCGTTCGAGAAGTATGGTAGGGTCCTTGTGGGGACGACTGGTGGTGTGAACGAGATGCGAGTGCCGGTGATGAAGGCGGCGCACAGGTCAATCCGGTCGCAGAGATGCGCCCACGAGAACATCGTACTGACCTGCCCCTCCAAGTTCGCTTCTGCCAGGATGCGCTTGATCTCGCCGTACCGATTCCGGATGACGAACGGGGGGACGAAGAACATCGAGAAGGCATCTTCCTTCTCCACCATCTGGAGGAACCCCACCTCCCGGTCGATGTCGCGGTAGTACCCACGAAGAAGGCCGGTGAAAGCCGCGTAGACAGCCGGATACTGGTCCTTCGTGATAGTCAGGGTGAACTGATCTCGGAGGAGATGTTCCGCCGTGTGCGCGTCATCGAGGATGAGCGCCTGAACCTCGTCGTCGAAGAAGCGGCTCTTCCCGTTCAACAGTGCTTGATAGGTCGTGATGCACGGGGCGAGAGCTTGCCGATAGAGGTCGTTGCTGAATTGCTGCTTGAAATACGTCGTGACTCCCAGGCCGTATCCGTGTGCCTTCGCTGCGGTCTGCTCCACGAGCTGGATGGAACTGCAAGCGTAGACGACGGGAGCCTGGCTCTCGTTGACCAAGGACTGAGCGACGATCAAGCCGACCAGGGTCTTTCCAGCTCCCGTGTTGAGAGTCATGGAGACGTCGTGGAGATCGCGCCGCTCATGCCACTGGCGAAGGGCATCACCCTGAGCCAACCAGAGGTCGTTGATGTCCGGGTCCTTGACCGTCAAGGACTGAAACAGAGCGATGGGCTCCGTGATCCGCTCGACGGGCTGTGGTGAAGAGAGGCGAGAGAAATCAACCATCCGTGAGGACTCCTTCGGTTTCGGCCCGCCGTTCGAGGTCACCGATCACATCTTCGATCTGGCCGAGCGCCGAACGCAGGTCGTCGGCGATCTCCTGGGCGAGGACGTGAGGATCAGGGAGGTTGGCAGAATCCTCCAAGCTCTCGTCGCGGAGCCAGAAGAGGTCGAGACTAACCTTGTCGCGGTTGATGATCTCGTCGTAGGTGTAGGGCCGCCAGCGGCCCTCGGGCATCTCCTCGGACCAAGTCGCCTCGCGCTTGTGTCGATCGCCGGGGCGGTAGCACTCGACGAACTCGTCGAGGTCGGCGCGGGTCATGCGCTTCGTCTTGAGCGTGAAGTGCTTGTTCGTGCGGAGGTCGTAGACCCAGACGGTCTTCGTCCACGGATCCTTCGCGCCGGGCTTGCGGTCGAAGAAGAGCACGTTCGCCTTCACACCCTGGGCGTAGAAGATCCCGGTGGGAAGGCGGAGAAGCGTGTGGACATCGCACTCCTTGAGCAGGTTCTTGCGCACGGTCTCCCCGGCTCCGCCCTCGAAGAGGACGTTGTCGGGCACGACGACGGCGGCGCGGCCGTGGATCTTGAGGAGCGACTTGACGTGCTGGACGAAGTTGAGCTGCTTGTTCGAGGTCGTCGTCCAGAAGTCGGGCCGGTTGTAGGTCAGCGACTGGCGGTCGGTCTCGCCCTCCTCGTTGACGACCGTGATCGAGGACTTCTTGCCGAAGGGCGGGTTCGTGATGACCACGTCCGCGTGGTCGCTGGGCTCGTTGCGCAGGGCGTCGTCGGTCTTGATCGGGGGCTCGTAGTCCTCACCACCGTTGGGGCCAATCCCGTGGAGGTAGAGGTTCATCCCGCAGAGGCGCGCGACGTTCGGGACCAGTTCCACGCCGCGCAGGGCCTCGAACCGCAGGTGCTTCTTCTGGTCGCGGTCCAGCTCGGCGTGGCCCTTGAGGTACTCGTGGGCGGCCAGGAGGAAGCCTCCCGTGCCGCAGGCGGGGTCCACGACGATCTCGCCGGGCTGAGGCTGGACGCAGTCCACCAGCGCCTGGATGACCGGGCGGGGCGTGAAGTACTGCCCCGCACCGCCCTTCACGTCCTGGGCGTTCTTCTCCAGGAGCCCTTCGTAGGCGTCGCCCTTCACGTCGGCGGCCATCGCCGACCAGTCCTCCTTCCCGATCAGCTCGACGATGAGCTGGCGGAGCTTGGCGGGGTCCTGGATCTTGTTCTGGGCCTTCTCGAAGATCAGTCCGAGCATCCCGCCCTGCTTGCCCAGCTCGCGCAACGTGTCGCGGTAGTGCTGCTCCAGCTCGACGCCCTCCATCTGGGGCGCGGCGAGGTCGGCCCAGCGGTAGCCCTCGGGGATCGGCTGCTCCTCGCCGGTGAGCTGGGCGCGCTCGTCGGCCATCTTGAGGAAGAGCAGGAAGGTGAGCTGCTCCAGGTAGTCCTGGTAGGAGAGCCCGTCGTCGCGGAGGACGTTGCAGTAGGACCAGAGCTTCTGGACGATTCGGTTGGCGGCGTCGCTCATGGTTTCGTTGATCTGGCCTTCCGGCGTCCTCGGGACTTCGGCTTCTTGTGGGCGGCGGCTTCACGCTCTGCCTTGATGCGCTCCAGGAGCGCGGCTGCGGGTTCGTCACCCGCGTCCTGATCCACCAGCTTGCCCTCGAAGGCCCACTTGAGAATGGCCTGACGGAGCCGGTCACACCGGATCTGTCCGGCGGTCAAGCCGACGATTAGCTGCGAAGCCAGTGAAAGAAGCCGATCCGTTTCGCCGACGATCCTCGTTTGCTCGCGTTCGGGTGGAAGTGGAATAGCACAGGCTTTCAGTTTCGTTCCGTTCACATTGGCCTGTCCAACCTGTTGCGAGACCACGGACGCAACCCAGGATCGCCCGGCGAGCGAGTTGATGAACTGCGCCACGAAGCTGGGCTGCACGCCTGTCAGGAGACGGACGCGGATTAGGTAAGACGCGAGAGAGCACGGGCCGCTATGGCCGAGGAACACAGCCGTCTTGCCAACGAGTTCCGCGCTGTTGGTGCGGTTGAAGAGAAGGTCTCCTCGGTCGAGCAAGAGGTCCGGGAACTCAGGGTGGTCGTTCGGCAGGTACTTGAGCTTCTCGTAGCTCAATGCACCATCGACGATGTTGCCCATGCGAAGCACGGGGACCCCGGAGTCAAGATCTGAATGAGTCTTCGCCGAAGTCCCGTAGCGAACGTCATATGCAAGTTGATCGACAGTGGTCCAACACCAGCCTTCGGGTAGCGACGAAGGGTCGGCGTCCGTGGTTACCGGCTCCTTGTACTTCGCCTTCCACTTGTCGTTCTTCGGGGGCTTGCCCTTGGCCTTCATCTTCGCCAGCTCGGCCTCCTCCCAGAGGCGGCGGCGTTCGGAGAGGATGCGCTCCAGGAGGACTGAGGCGGGCTCGTAGTCGCGGCCCTCGGCGCGGGCCAGCTCGGCCTCGGTCGGCACCAGCCGCCCCTCCACGGCGGCCTTGAGCATCGAGGCCCGATACCGTTTCAGGTTCCGCTGCACCCGCCCCAGGGTGGCCACGGCGTCGTCGAGGCGGGTGAAGTAGGACTCGATGGCCTCGACGATGCGGTCCTGCTCCGGTCGAGGCGGAACGGGAAGGTCGAAGTTGAGGATCTGTGTCTTGGTCAGTGCGGGGCGCGTCACACCACTCTCTTGGGCAGAGATGGCCACCTGAACGTCCGGCGAGGAGAGGAAGTACTCCAGGAAGCCTGGGGAGTAGGCAGGCACACACCGGATGATGCAGACGTGTTGGTTTACTCGCGCTCCCTCCATCGACTCCGGTGCCCTGACGACGCGTCCAATGGAGGCTCCGGTGATGTTCAGGAGCACGTCATCGGAGCGAACGACCACGTTGTTCAAGGCCTGCGCCTGTCGATCGTCGATGAACGCGAGGCCTTCATTCAAGAACCTTCCGAAATGGACGTTCATTGAACGGATCAGCGGTATTCCAGAAGCTCCATAGGCTGATTTGCCGCCGCGAGGAGTAGCTCCACTTCCGACCTTCGTGGCTACAAGACCGAGCTTGATGGTCTCCCAGGCCTTCATGCCGCAAGCGCCTCATTCAACTCATCGAGGAGCTGGCGAAGGCCGTCGCCGAACACCTGCGCAGCCTTCCCGAGTCCGCCTTCCTCTGCGAACGGAGCGTAGTCGAGATCATCGACCGTCATCTCCAGGCTCGCGGCGATGTGATCGCGCATCATCTCCAGCCATCGAAGCTGGGCAGGGGAGAAGGCTCGCCCCTGGTCGCGTTGTTGTGCCAGCCAGTGATCGAATCGCTCTCGCACCTGATCGCCGAACGGGACTAGCTCTTCGTCCTTGTGCGTTGCGAACCGAACCAACGAGACGATGTCCGTGAGCAGTCGCTTCCCCGACGCGCCCCTGACGTTGTCCTTGTTCAACGTCTCGTAGGCCATCCAGAGCTTCTCCGGCGTCCATGAGCGCGGCGGAGCCTTGATCGCCTCGGCTAGCTCCTTGATGTCCTTGAAGTGGAGCCGCTTCGAGTATGGCTGCGCGTAGAAGAACTGGAGGGCGTCGATCTCGTCCCTGTGCTCTTCGAGGAACTGCTCGAACGAGGTGACCAGCGCCTTCGCTTTCTCCTTCGCCTCCTCGCTCGCCCCGGCCTCCAGCAACTCGTCCTGGGAGACTTCGTCGATGACCTGCTCGACCTCGCGCTTGAGGTCCTGGAGGAGCGTGCGCAGGCCGGGCTTCGTGGCGATCGGCGCGGTGGCCTTCTTGAGGAGAGTCTCGGCCGCCTGCTTGACCTGATCCTCGGTGGGCTCCTCCTCGGGCGGCACGTCGAAGGTCTTGCGCGCCTCGGTGATCTGGCGATCCGGGTCGAGGCCGTCCACGATGCCCCGGCCGATGTCGGAGATGCCGATGCCGCCCGACACCTCGGCGACGCGCTTGTGCTCCTCGGGTCCGCACTGTTTGGCGAGGCGCGAGAGACGGCTGGCAAGTGAGGAGAGCACCTCCGGGTCGGTGCCGCCCATCGCAACGTGCTCCAGGAGCGCCTTGAAGGGGACGGTCTTCTTGCGCTCCAGGGGTTGCGTGTCCGCGAGCTGCGTGTCGGTCATGCCGACACAGTCCACGATGACGAAGTGGGTCTTGGCGTCAGCGTCGGGCGTGACGGCTTTCAGCTCGTTGGAGTCGATGATGCGGACGCCCCGGCCCTTCATCTGCTCGAAGAGCACGCGGCTCTTCACGGCCCGCATGAACATGATGATCTCGATCGGCCGGATGTCCGTACCGGTGGCGATCATGTCCACCGTGACGGCGATGCGGGGCTCGAAGCTGTTTCGGAAGGACTGGATCAGGTCCCGGGGATTCGCGGCCGTAACCTTGTAGGTGATCTTCTGGCAGAAGGCGTTCCCCCGGCCGAACTCGTCGCGGACGATCCCGACGATGTCCTCGGCGTGGCTGTCGTCCTTGGCGAAGATCAGGGTCTTCGGGACTTCGGTGCGGCCGGGGAAGATCTCGGTGAAGAGGCGGTCGCGGAAGGTACGAACGATAGTTCGGATCTGGTCCTTGGCGACGACGCGGCGATCCAGCTCGTTGGCGTCGTAGATGATGTCGTCGTCGGGGCGCTCCCAGCGCCGTGCCCGGGTCAGGCGGTCGCGGTACTGGACCATCGTGTCGGGCGTCGCTTCGATCGTGGAGCCCTGCTCGCTGATCTTCGTGCGGATGTTGTAGACCTCGAAGTCCACGTTGACGCCGTCCGCGACGGCGCGCTCGTGGTCGTACTCCATGACGAGGTTCTTGTTGAAGAACCCGAAGGTCTGCTTCGCGGGCGTCGCGGTGAGCCCCACCAAGAAGGCGTCGAAGTACTCCAGGACCTGCCGCCAGAGCGTGTAGATCGAGCGATGACACTCGTCGATCACGATCACGTCGAAGTATTCGGGCGGGTAGGTCGAGTTGTAGACGACGGGGAGCGGCTCCTTCATGGCTGCTCCCGTGGACTCGAACTGAGACTCTTCCTCGACCTCGGCCGCGAACTCGCGCTCGCCCTTGAGCATCGAGTAGAGACGCTGGATCGTCGTGACGACGACCTTGCTAGAAGAGCCGATGGTGTTCGAGGTGAGGCGCTGGACGTTGTACAGCTCGGTGAACTTGCGGTTGTCGTCGGGCGTGCGGAAGCCCTGGAACTCCTTCTCCGCCTGCTCGCCGAGGTTGCTGCGGTCCACGAGGAAGAGGACGCGGCGGGCTCCGGCGTACTTGATGAGCCGGTACACGGACGTGATGGCGAAGATCGTCTTGCCTGAGCCCGTCGCCATCTGGACGAGGGAGCGCGGGCGGTTGCGCTGGAGAGAGTGCTCCAGGTTCGTGACGGCCTCAACCTGATTGGGGAAGAGGAAGCCCTGCTCTAGGGGTGGCAACGTCTGTAGACGGGAACGCAGAGAGGAGGGTCGTGTGTCTTCGGCGGAGGTGTGAAAGCCGCTGCCCTCGGCATGGAGACGCTTCACCCACTCGTCGAGGGTGTCGGTCTTGAGCCAGTCCGCGAGCGTCGAAGGGCGGTGGATGTGCGGAACGTCAGAGATGCGGCGCGTCTTCGGGTCGGGGTCGAGCCCGTTGATAAAGCGCGTCTCGACGCCCGTGCTCATGTACTGGAACGGGAGCGGGTTGACGGGCGGGTTGAGACCGGCGGGGAGGCCGGTCGCGTACTTGTCCGCTTGCAGCTCGACGCTCGTGAGCGGGTATCCGGCGGGCTTGGCCTCCAGCACGCCGACGGCCTTGCCGTCTACGAAGAGCATGTAGTCCGCGAAGCCGTGACCGTCGGCCATCTTGAACTCCCGCACGGCGACGCCCTGAGCCGCCGAGAGGTTCATCTCCCCCCGGTCCTGGAGGACCCACCCTGTGGCCTCCAGGGCCGCGTCGATGTGCTGGCGGGCTTCCTGCTCGGGAGTAGGGGTCAAGCGCGCTCCTCCCGGCTCTCAGGGGCTTCTGGGGAGCCCTCGGCCTTCGCCCGAGGAAGCGGCCTTCGCTTGGCTTGGCGCTTCGGACCGCCCGCTAGACGGCGCGTCTTGTCGGTCTGCTCCTCCATCCACTCCTCGACGCGGGACCTCTTGAACCGCCATGAGTTCCCGACCCGGAAGCCGGGAATCTCACCGTTGCTGGCGAGTCGGTAGATGGTCCTCTCGGACAACTGGAGGAGGTCCGCGAGCTGCTTGATGCTGAGGGCTTCGTCCGTCATCGGGGTCCTCGTCGTCGGGTCACGGGAGCATGGCGCATGTGGCGAAGAAGTACAAGGAAGTCCGAGTGACTCGCCCTGCGGCCCCAGGAAGCCCGGTTCCATGTCAGGGGACAGCGTGTCCCCTGACACCCGGCTCCCCATTCAACGGTGGCGGATGGCGGCCATCAGCTCCCGTTGCGCGCGAAGCAGGTCGTCGGGGACCCGGGAGGTATCCACGCGGAGCCACCGATCCTCCCAACCGTTTCGCGCCAGCACCTGCCGCTCGGCTTGCAGCGGTGCGTCGTCGATCCAGATCCACGACGGATTCGAGGACGCGAGGAAGATGTCCGTCTTGAGCGTCTGGAAGCGCGTCGGCCGAACCCGCTGGGCCAGGGCTTGGATCTCCTCGCGCAGGTCGCCGGGCGTGTGTTCGGCGAGGTAGGACAGGAGGTGACGGGCATCGCCGGTCCTGCAATGTGTCGTGGCCCAGGCCGTCTCGAAGTGCGTGAGCACGAAGCCGAGGAACTCGACCGCGTGGTTGGCGAGTTGGTACGGGCCGGAGCGCGGCTCTGGGTGGCCGAGAAGGACGCCGTCTACGTCCAAGTAGAGCGTCGGCTTGGTCATCTTCTGGGCGACCTCCGGGGCGGCGGGGCAGTGTCATTTGACAGACTGTCAAACGACATGCGGAAGCCGCCCAGGCTCGGCGCGTGGGTCGGACAAACAGGCTCTCGACGGCGGTCCTTCGACCTTTCGGCACCAGATGCGGTCATTCAGAGGTCCAATTCGATCCACCGCTCGAACGCTGCTTGAGCATCTCGGTTCTGACTCCTGATGTGCATACGGAAGGTCTCCAGCGCATCCAACACGGACGAACGTCTCGCGCGCCGACGGCGACGAAGAGCTTGCAGCTCGCGGTTGCGGTTCTGGCTGCTCATGGAGTTCCATTGGACGTGCTCGCGGAACGGTTGGGCAGCGACGAACCGAGGGACGTTTCCATCTACCCCTCGGGCCTTTTCGCTGTGCCACGGGCCGAACGCACCGAAGCCCGGTAGACGGACTATCTCGCCCTCGGTCACCGCGACGGCGATCTCTTCGAGGAAGAACGACACGTAGCGTGCGCCACTCAACTCGGAGATCCCCATCCTCTTGGCCGAACGGCTGATGACCCTCTGGAAGCCCTCGGCGTCTTCGCGGCGCGTGAACGGACAGCGGAAGGTCCCGGCGATCTGCGAAGGCTCCGGGCTGGCTGCGGTCGCTCGCCTGCGCCTGCGACGATCCCGTTCCAGCCTCCGCGAACTGGCGATGACTCCCTTGATCTGCTCGATGCGGGACTTGGCGACGATCTGTACCGCAGCCACGATGAAGCGACCGACGGAGAGACCGGCTTGCTTGGCGAATGACTCGACGACCCACTTCTCCGAGTCCGAGAGCCGAACGGTGATCCGTTGACCCAGGTGCGTCGATTGCGATGACCGATCAGGCTCGTCCGGCGATGATTCCTGTTCTCTGCTCATCGTTGGAACTCGACGGTTTCGGTGGTCTTGCATCCGGTTCGAGGGACGAGCGTGTGGTCATCCTCGGGTGCCTTGAGTGGCTGTGTGTCGCCTTTCCTCCGTTGGGATAGGGCGTCGAGGTCCCGAAGCTGGGCGATGAGGTCGTCCAAGTCGAACCCGTTCACGCCTCGGAAGACGCCAGTCGTGCCGCGCAGACGCAGCTCCGAGCCGACGAGGGTGAGTTCGGCCCGGTCTTCGGCAGTGAGCGAAGGATGTCCGTCGTGCCGTTCACGGTGCTTGAGGCGCTCGTCCCTGCGGCTGTACTCGGATACGTTCATCAGATCGAAGGGCAGGAGCCGTGGATCGCAGTCCGAAGTGATCCGGAACGCCGGGTGCGGAGGGAGCGGGTCGTACGAGTTCGGGTAGCAGCGGAGAGGCTTGATCTGGAGCTGCTTGCAGAGGGCGAGGAACTCACGCTCGTCGTACTCGGTGCGCCCGAGAGCCGTCGCGGCGTCGCGCCACACGCGCCTCGCCCACCTGAGAACGAGGGTGCGGGGATGCCTCGGTGCGTCGAGTGCATCGAACGCGACGATGGCGTGGACGTGTGGGCGGTATCTCCCTCCCTTGCCTCGCTGGGGCTCGATCCACCATTGCATCCCCCGGACCTTCGACCAGGAGCCGCTCCTTGATCGTAGGAGCTTCGAGATCCGGTCGCTGAGGTCTCGAATCGCGGTCCGCAGGTCGGCCTGGGGAGCTGCGGTGAGAGTGACGAACGTGAACGACAGTTGGGGGTTCCGTTCGCGGGCGATGAGCGCGCGTGCGGCACGCTCGTAGCGGTCACGTTTTGCGGACACCCATGCACAGAACTCACAAGCCCAGACCTTCCCGCACGGGTACCCGCCCATCTTGATCGACTGGCAGGTGCAGATCCTCCGCGCGAGGTCGTGTTCACCCTTGCGTTCGAGCACCGCTGAGATCTGCCTCTTGCGTCGTCGCTCCGCCTGTACACGGTCGGAAGCGTGGTCGCTCGACCCTCGCTTGACCGAATCCCGGTCCGGTTCATAATTGCCCATGTCCAAGCCTCATGCAGGAGGCCGGAGGTGCCGCAGCGGCCCTCCTTCGGAATTGCCCATCGAGGTCGATCCCTGTGCCGGGGATCGGCCTCGATCCTCATCGGGGGGACGGGAGCTGAGCGCGGCTCTTGGGCGGCGATCATCCCGTCTCCCGGTCGCACGACCTGCGGCGCGCCTTGGCCGAGACGTCCGCCTTGTTCCGCGTGCGCTTGGCCGTCAAGTACTCGCGGCGGCAGAGTTCGACGTAGTCGGCAAAGTCCGCGTCGGCCACGGCTCGGATGCCGTTGATCAGTGGAAGCTCGGGGACGCGGTTGCCCAGCCAACGCCTGAGTGTCGTGTTCGGAACCCCCGACGCCTCGCAGATCTGGGCGAGGGTCTTGAAGCCCCTTCCCCGGACCTTGAAGGTCGTGCCGTTGAAGCGCGCCCGGGGCTTCTGGGGGGGCAGAGGTCGCCATCCGGCCATCTCCACGGCCTTTGACCACACCGCACGGAAGGGTGAACCCCTTAGCACGGCCCCCAGGAGAGGATTATCGTTGTAGCGGAAGGGTTGGAGCCTCTCGCCCCGACCATTTTCAGCTTCGAGGGTCGCGAGACCTTCGGCGAGGGCCTGGAACGGCATCCGTAGCTCGGGAACGAGGGTTTCCCCCTCCAGCCGCCAGTTCGACGCGATCATCATCAAGATCTCGCGGCGACTTGCGAAGTCAGCCGTATCCCACCGTTCCAACAGGCGTTGCGACAGTTCGAACGTCTCGATGATGAGGTCCGAGTCTTCGGCCGATTGCTGGCCAAGGGACTCGATGCGAGCGATCAGACTCGCCTTGTCACCAAGCATCTTCGCCTGCTGCTCGCGGTACTGGTTCGCGTCGATCTCGCCATCCAGTCGCAAGCTGAGCAGATTGACGAGCCGGGTCTCCACCAGACTCAGCAGGGAGGCAAGCTGGCCTCGCTCTCTCTGCTGGTGTTGCCCCGCATCCTGCGCCAAGACCCGTAGTGTAGAACGAAACCACTCCTGAACGTCTTCGTCGGAAGCTCGGATGCTCCGGAAGAGTTCCCGGACTTGATGGTCCAGCGCATCCTCGGTCATCCGGATCCGTGGATGCCCAAGCTCTCCGACGGCGGTGCAGCGGTAGTACGTGTACACCTTCGTCGTGCCATCTGCGAGTGTGCGGCTCCTTGGTTCACCGACGATCTTGAGCCCGCAGTGGGCGCACTCGACCAGCTGATGGCCGAAGGTCGTCTGGTGCTTCAGGTAGGTTCGATTACCCAGGAGGGACTGGACCCGATTGAACAACGTGGTGTCAACGATGGGGTCCTGCGAGCCCGGGTACCACTGGCCGTTGTAGAACACGTCTCCGACGTAGCTGCGATCCCGCAAGATCTTGTGCAGCTTGTTCTTCCCGAAGCACTTCGACTTCGTCGTGTACCAGATCTCTCGGTCGCTCAGCTCGCGCATGAGGGATCGAACGGTGAATGTCCCGGTGGCGAACAGGGTGAAGATCAGTCGCACGTTGTCAGCCGCGCGCTCGTCTGTTCGCACTCTTCCACGCGCACCCTCACGGACGTTCGCGTAGCCGTAAGGCGCGCGTCCCACGAACAGTCCGCTCTCGACACGCTTCCGTTGGCTGGCCTTCACCTGCTCAACACGAGTGCCAGTCTCCGCCTTGGCGACGCAGGCCAGCACACCCAGCAGCAGTTCCCCAGCGGGGTGAGCCGTATCGAGGTCCGGCGTAACGAAACGAACGCGCACGCCGTACGACTTCTGCAGCAGTTCCAGGTCGGCAAGGTCGCTGAAGTTCCGAGTCGCGCGGTCGACTCGGTGGAAGTACAGCGCCTTCAGCCTGCCGGCGACCGCGGCCGCTCTTACCTCTGCTACTGCCGTCCCGTACAGTTCACGAGAGCGCGCGTCCGACGCGCTCTCAACGATCCTGATCGTGCGCTGGATCTCGTTGCCGTCGCGAGCAGCAAGTCGCTTGATCTCCTGCTCTTGGACATCGAGGCTGTAACCCTCCTGCTCCTGTTCGCGTGAGCTCACTCGGACGATCGCCCAGCACTCGGTTGGATTGGCCGTTCTAGCGGGCTTCTTGGAGTGTCTCATGGTACGCGTCCGGTGACCCCATCCCAGCAGCCACTTGACACAGTCCGTCGTTGCCCCAGCGCCCTCAGCCCTCTCGCCGCTCCGCACCCCACGCCCAGGGCGTGAGCCTCGCGATCTGCGAAGCCGGCACGATCGCAATCTTGTCCAGGCAATCGGCGATGTACGCCTCGGGATCCACGCCGCCCTGCTTGCACGAGAGCATCAGCGAGTACATCCGGCAGGCGACCTCGCCGCCAAGTTGGCTGCCGAAAACCTGTGTCCCACCGCAATTGATGGCGAATCGGGCCCGGGATTCTCACGCCGTAACTCAGCCTCTCCAGAACTTCAGGTAGTGCAGTCGCGCGAGCACACCGCTCACGGCTGCGCGTTCGATTCTAGCA
>Ga0316209_1001993_pt1 | contig 18103 bp, 15 predicted proteins | sample 6monopyrite_MG_FD_204945 | JGI IMG/M metagenome (GOLD analysis project Ga0316209, IMG submission 204945) | Microbial mat bacterial communities from mineral coupon in-situ incubated in ocean water Damariscotta River, Maine, United States -... | ecosystem: Environmental > Aquatic > Marine >...
ATGTATCTACGTAATAATATAAATGTTGTATCTATATAATTTTCAGCTAATTCATCAGATTCAAAATCGTGAACCGAGGTTAAACCACTATATTTTCTGCATAAATCAATAAACTCCGTCATGTTTTTTACCTTTTCCTTTTTATGAGTTGTCCACCCATTTACATAGACCGCTTTTAAAAACATTGGGAACTGTGCAATAAGCTGTATGGATTCTTCTACAGAAATCACATCTCGTAAAGCATGTAAAATAGCCGATAAAATACGTCCAGCTTTCTCTCTATCGGTAGCTAGATTCATTTCTTTTGAGTATTCCTTTAAAAAAGTATTTGCTTCTGCTGCAAATTGGTTAAAATTAAGTGCCATGACAATATATTTATTAGTGAGCTATAAAGTTGGTGACTACCAATAAGTTACCAAATGATATATATCAGTATTAAAAAAGATTTATTAAATAAATTTGAATTGAAAAACTATAGAATAGGAGCAAACACTCCCTTTTGTAATATGAACGTGCTTTCTAATAATGCAATACGAGCTATAAAGAAGATCTATCATAAATAAGGTATTAGATAACAAATTCAATGTGATAAATATCATTGTTCACGTCTATTGCATATTATACTTTTAGATACTAATAAACATTATAGCCATGAGAAAAATATTAGTGCCAACAGATTTTTCAGATAATGCAATGAATGCTATACAATATGCTTTGGAATTATTTAAATATGAACGAAGCGATTTTTTTATAATGCACGCCTATCAAGACGAAATTTATGCTGATACTTCTCTATTAAGCCAAGAAACACTTGAAAAAGTGACACAAATTATTAGTGAAAAATCTCAAAAACAGCTAGAAAACACGTTAAAAAAAATAAAGAAAATTTCACCAAACCCTAGGCATAAATACAAAATAATATCGGCCAATAGTATGCTTATGGACGAAGCGGATAAAATTGTTGATGAAGAAAATATAGACATTATCGTAATGGGAACACGTGGCGAAACAGATGATAGAAAATTAACTTTTGGCAGTCATACATTACAAGTTTTAAAATATGTGCAATGTCCTGTTTTGGCAATTCCTGCTAATTATAAATACACACAACCAAAGCATATTTTATTTCCTACCGATTATATGATTCCTTATAAACGAAGAGAGCTTAAATTATTATGCGAAATGGCTTCGCCATATAGAGCTGTAATAGATATGCTATACATTTCGAAAAGCGACAAACTTTCATTAAGGCAGGAAGACAATAGAATATTTATAAACGAAAATTTATGCAAAAACAGCATAAACTTTAAAACGGTTTACAATAAAAATATAACCAATGCCATATACACATACATTAAAGAGAATAAGACTGATATGTTAGTAATGGTAAATACAAGACATTCATTTTTAGAAAGCATCTTGTTTAAATCTACCATAGACAAAATAAGTTTACATTTAGATATTCCGTTTTTGGCATTACAAAATATAAGACGAGTAGCTGCATAACTTAACATTTAACTACCATGAAAAAAATATTGTTACCAACCGATTTTTCTGATAATTCCTGGAACGCCATAAAATATGCACTTCAATTATTTAAAGATCAAGAATGCAACTTTGTATTATTAAACACTTATACACCAATAATTTATCAATTTGAATATTTGCAGTCAAGCTCTGCTCAATTTGGGCTTGTTGATACCCTAAAAGAGTCCTCTAAAAAAGGACTGGATGAGTTGCAAAAAAATATCCTAAGCGAATTCAACAATCCAAAACATGTATTTACAAAAATATCATCCTTTAACAGTCTTACAACAGAGATTGATGACCTTTACTCAAATAACATCATGGATATTATTGTTATGGGAACCAAAGGAGCAAGTGGTGTCACTGGTGTCCTATTTGGCTCTAACACGATACATGTAATTAAAAATGCCAAATGCCCAGTAATGGCAATTCCAAGTGATTTTTCTTTTGAAACACCTCACGAAATACTATTTCCAACAGATTATGAAATCGAATATCAAGCAAAACATTTAAAACCCATTATTGAAATTGCACAAAACCACATTTCAAGGGTCAACATTATTCATGTTTATACTAGTAACGATTTAACAGAGGCTCAACAAAAAAATAAATCGATACTAGAAACCAGTATAAAAAATATAGCACACCTTTTTCATGATATCAAGAATCAAAATGTACCTGAGGCCATTACTAATTTTCAATTAAAGGCACGCATCAATTTATTGGCAATGATAAATAATAAGCATTCATTTTTCGAAAACTTGTTTTTTAAATCCACCATTAAGCAAATTGGGTTCCATTTAAATATTCCTTTTTTGGTAATTCCTTCTGGGAAATAGATCTTAAACTGATTTATATCATTTAGATTCTGCTAGTTACAGTTTATTTTTATCTAAACAAAGTAAAGAAATGAAACGTAAAATTCTCCTCCCAACCGATTTTTCAAATAACTCATGGTTAGCTATTAACTATGGCATGCAACTATTTAAAGATGAAGCTTGCGATTTTTACTTACTTAATGCTTTCTCTGGAACAAATAATCTTATAAAAAATATTATAAATATGGAATCTGGAGGAGATTTTTATAAAGAAGCAAAAGAAAAATCCGAAGAAAATTTATCCAAAATATTAGATAGACTTATTATAAACAAACATGGCGACCCAAAACATAACTTTAAAACCATTTCTGTATTTAATGATCCTATTGAGGCCATAAAAGATATTGTTGAACAAAAGGATATTGAAATAATCATTATGGGTACCAAAGGCAAAACAAATGACAAAGGAACTGTATTTGGCAGTGTTGCGGTTTATGTAATGGAAAAGGTAAGAAATTGTCCAGTGATTGTTGTACCAGAAAGTGCCAAACATGCTTTACCTAAAGAAATTGTATTCCCAACAAGTTATAAAACACACTACAAAAGACGTGAATTAAGTTACTTAGCCAACATTGCAAAAAAATGTGATGCAACCATAGCGATACTTCACATTTCTAAAGAGAATGGATTAGATGAAAACCAAAAAGAGCATAAACAAATGCTTAAAGATATTTTTGAAGATGTTAAGTACACATTCCATTATTTATCACATTACTCTGTAGAATCTGCAGTAAATATTTTTGTAGAAAGCAGAGATAGTGATATGGTTGCCTTTATAAATAAAAAACACAAGTTTTTTGGTAGCATATTAACAAACCCAATGGTTAAAGGCATCTCATTTCACTCTAAAGTACCAATTTTAGTAATGCACGATTTAAGAAATTAAAAACATTAGAAAATGAAAAAAACAGGCATTTGGTTAGATAAGGACAAAGCACTTATTGTCACCCTAGAAAATGATAAAGAGACATTAAATACTGTTATGTCTAACGTAGAACATTATCGCCCACATGGTGGTTCTGGAACTCGATTTAAGGGTGGCCCACAAGATGTTGTACAGGACAGTAAATACTTGGATCGTGAAAAACAACAACTAAAACAGTATTATAAATCTTTGGCTTCAAAAATTAAAGATACCGATGCTTTAGTAATTTTTGGTCCTGCAGACACTAATGAGAAATTTAGTAAAGAATTACATAAAAACCATAAGCCTTTAAGCACCAAAATAAAAGGTGTTAAAAAAGCAGATAGCATGACAGAAAACCAAGTGAAAGCTTGGGTTAGAGACTTCTTTAAGTCTCAATAAATGTTAGTCCATTTATTAGTTAGTTAGTTGAAAACTGTCAAAATATTATTTTTTTTGGCAGTTTTTTTAAAACAAATTGAGCTGGTAAAAAGACTCATTAATTATAAAATGCCTAAAACAGTCATCCAAAAGTTAATAACTCACTTAACAAATTGATATATATCATTTTAAAAAAATGCTTTCGGTATTAAATTAGCATTACAATTTAACGTTTAATCTAAAAAAAATATATCATGACAACACTAGCAAAACGTAGAAACAAAAACAGACAATTATCTCCATTTAGAAGCAGATTAATGTCGCCTTGGGAAGATAGATTATTTCCATCAAGCCTAAACGAATTTCAAAACTTCTTTAAATTCGATGATATTTTTAATGGTGATTATATGGAAGAAGATAGCCTTATGCCATCAATGAATGTGAAAGAACATAAAAATGATTTTGAAATTGAACTTGCAGCACCAGGTTTTAACAAAAAAGATTTTGAAGTTACCATAGATGGTAATGTACTTAATGTTGAAGGAAAAAAAAGTGATGAAAAAGAAGAGAAAGAAGAAAACTATACTTGCAAAGAGTTTAGCTACAAATCTTTTAAAAGATCTTCAACTTTACCTGAATCAATTGATTTTAATCAAGACGTAAAAGCAGCTTACAAAGATGGTATTCTAAAAATAAATTTAGAAAAGAAGCCTGAAGCCAGAAAAATATCTACAAAAAAAGTGGTGAAAATTACTTAATACCTAGAGCGGCTACCTAAAAAGTAATTTTTAGGTAGTCGCTTTTTTAAAACAAACATCATGAAAACAACACACACTAATACAAAATATATAGAGTGGCTAAGTGCTCAAACAATGCACAACAACACAATTGATTGGTTGTCAGATTTAGAATTCATGAAAAATGAACAATTATTTTTTGATGACCTAATAAAGTCGTTTACATTACAATTAATAGATTCAAAACACTTCAAAGAAAGTAAAGTTATAACTGATACATTAAGTAAGCTTCAAAAAAAAACCAATTTACTTGTAAAATATGTAAAAAATCATAGAAACGATTTAAAGATTATGGTCGATGGTATAGATCAACTAAAAGAAGAAGCAGATTATAAAAATGAACATCGTCGCTTAATTGTTGAAATTAATGACTTTGTAAAAGAATACAGAGTATTAAAAACTTCACTTTTTGGTTTAATAAAAACCATTAAAAAGGAAGAAAAACAAAAACGTTTGATAGATAAAACATAATATTTAACGTGAGTTCGATATAACTAAAAGTATATAGTCGAAATATAATTACTTGATTGTTAGTGTAATATGTGTTTATTTATTGTAAACACCCTCCTTGCTCCTCCCTCAAGGGAGGAATTCCCATAGATGACATTGTCCCCTTGAGGATTATCGAGATAAAAGCGACAGCTTTTGTTGTAGATACCGAGCGAAGCTCATTAGGGGTGTTTTTATTTCAATCAGCTTATAGTCAATAACTTTTATATCGAACTCACGTTATTTAACATAAATCGTTTAATAAAACATCGATAAAAATTCAGTAACCTTATTGCCTACTTGTCAGATAAAAGCCTTGTAAACTATAAATTTACAAGGCTTTATTTGTGTGTCTCAAGCTCTGGTTGTATAAAAACAATCCTGTTAAAAAGAGCTGGTTAATAACAAATAATTTCTAAATTTATACTTTACACAAAGCATAACCATTTAAACCAACCTTATGAAGAATTTATTTCGCTTTTTGTTTTGCCTTTTCTTTTTGGCAAGCCTATCTGTTAATTCACAAATCCCAAAACCATCCGATGTGTTTGGATTTGAAGTTGGAGCCGATTATAAACTAGCCGATTACGATCAAATGCTTGACTATTATGAAAAACTAGCAGCATCAACCAACCGCGTTCAAATGATTGACATTGGAAAATCTGTTATGGGACGTCCAATGAAGTTACTATTCATTTCAAGTGAAGAAAATATGAAATCCCTTGAAAAATGGCGAACTATAAGTGAAAAATTATCTCGAGCAAGAATATCGCCTCAAGAAGCAAAAAAACTATCCTATGAAGGAAAAGCTATTGTTTGGTTTGATGGAGGCATGCATGCAACCGAACGTGCTCATGCACAAATGACATCCGAACTTATGTGGCGAATAGCTTCAGAAGAGTCTGTCGAAATGAAAAAAATAAGAGACAATGTTATTACACTAGTGGTTCCAGTAATAAATCCAGATGGTGTAGATATTGTAGTAGATTGGTACAAAAAAAACTTAGGAACACCTTACGAAACAACTGGGCCTCCTATTCTCTATCAAAAATACGTAGGTCACGACAACAATAGAGATTGGTTTATGAATAATATGCCAGAAACCAAAGCAGTTACAACCATTTTATACAACCAATGGTATCCTCAAATTGTCCATAATCATCATCAAACATCGCCTTCTTGGGCACGAATATTTTTACCACCTTTTAGAAGTCCTGTAAATCCAAACATTCATCCTGGAGTAACCACAGGTGTTAATCTTGTTGGAACAGCTATGGCAAATAGATTTGCAATGAAAAAAATGCCTGGAGTTATCTCGGGAACATCCTTTAGTATGTTTTGGAATGGAGGTATGAGAACCACACCATACTACCACAACCAAATAGGTATTTTAACCGAAGTAGCTCATGCAACTCCTACACCTCGTTATTACGACCCAGAAAAGAAGCCAAAAAATGTTGGGAGAAAACCATCAAATGGTACCGAAATATTTTATCCGTATCCTTGGGAAGGTGGCGAATCGCATTTTAGAGATGCTGTTGACTATATGTTGACTGCTTCTATGGGAATTTTAGACCTAGCAGCCGATAAAAAAGATGAGTTTTTGTACAACATCTATGATATGGGTAAAGATGCCATTGAAAATAAAGAGCAAGCGTTTGCTTATATTATCCCAAAAAAACAATGGAATCCTAGCGAAGCTGTCAATCTTACAAATATCTTAATGCAAGGCGGCTTAGAGGCTCACAAAGCTACTTCTTCTTTTAGTATTGGAGATAAAACCTATCAAGCTGGTTCGGTAATCTTTTTTGGAGCACAAGCCTTTAGACCTTATCTAATAGATTTAATGGAAAAGCAAGATTACCCTGATCAATTTTTATATCCAGGAGGACCACCACAACCGCCTTACGATTTGGCTGGCTGGACCTTACCAATGCAAATGGGTGTTACTGTAGATAGAATTGACGACACTTTTAACACCAACATAGAAGCAATTACATCTAAACTAAACCATAAAGAAGGAATTATTGAAGGAAATGGCAGTTTTATGTTTTCCAACAAGGATAATTTAAGTGCTTTAGCAGTAAACAGGCTTCAAAAAGCTGGTTATACTGTTGGAATATTAAAAACAGATTATCATGATTTTTTAGCTGGCTCTTTTGTAGTAAAAGGCAAAAGAAACTTAAAAAATAATCTTTTAAAATTAAGTAAAGAATTAGGCATTGATTTTAAAGGTGTTAACTCTATTGATAATTCTAAGGTTAAAGTATTAAACAAAATAAAAGTAGGCTTGTACAAATCTTGGCAAGCAAATATGGATGAAGGTTGGACCAGATGGATGCTAGAACAATTCGAATTTGATATTGATACCTTGCACAACAAAGACATAAAAAACGGAAAACTATCACAGTACAGTGCTATTATATTTCCATCGCAAAGCCCAAATGGTATCTTACATGGCTATCGTGAAAATAGTATGCCTAAAAAGTTTACAGGAGGCATCGGCTTAGATGGAATGGCAAAAATTGACCACTATGCAAAATCTGGTGGAACCGTTATGTTCTTCGATTCTGCAAGCGATTTAGCTATTCAACAATTAGGGCTTCCAGTACGTAATGTTATTTCTAATTTATCATCAAGCAACTTTTTTATTCCTGGATCATTAATTAGAATGAAAGTAGATACCAACAATCCTTTAGCGTATGGAATGATGGATGAAGTTGCTGCCTCTTTCAGCCGAAGTCGAGCCTTTCAAACCATTAAGCAGCGTAAATCTGGTGAAGGTGGCGAAGAAAAAATCGCTGATGCTCCAAAAGCCAATGTTATTGAAGTAGCTTCGTATGCAGAGAAAGACTTACTAATGAGTGGTTGGGCGATGGGTGAAGATCGCTATTTAAAAAACAAAAGTGCTATGATACATATTCCTCATGGAAGTGGTGATATTATTTTATTTGGTTTTAGACCACAATTTAGAGGACAACCAAGAGGTACTTATAAACTAATATTCAATTCCATTTATATGGGAGCTGAAAAATAGTTCATTTAAAGAGACCCTCTGTCAATAGAGAGTTTTAAAGCCTATAAAAATTTGTAATAAGCTTTTTATAAATACTTAAAATTTATTTTTCGCAATCATATAACTTTAAAAGTTATTGCTTATCAGTTAGTTACAATCAAGTCTTTGTTCTTTTTTCTAATAGTGAAGCAGTCTTGATTCTTTTTTAGGACATTAATATTTACATATATAAAACCATGAAAACCCCAAAAGTAACTTAGGTTACAAATGGGGTTTCTACACTCGAAAAATAATATTTACAATATCTGTTTACTGATTAGAGTTTTCCATAACTAAAAATGGTATGTCTATTTTAAATACAAAAGTTTCAACCAAATGCTTAGTGAAAAGTCGTTCAAAAAAAGGATGGTACCTACTTGTCATTGCCAAAACTTTTATGTCGTTGTCTTTTATATATTGATTAACCGCCTTAAAAATATTTTTTTCCTCAAGATTAATAAACTCATGCTTTAAGTTTCCAAAATACGCATCTAAAAATGCTCTGTTATCTTCTTGATTGGGCGTTAAATCTTCATCAATTGTTACATGTACAATGTCGATACTGGATTTGTAAAGGTTTGAAATGTCTAATAATGATTGAAGGTTTTTTTTATTGTATTTAATTGAATAATTTGAAGTAAAAGCTATTTTATCCAGCCCATTAAATTTACATCCATCGGGAATTGCCAATACAGGTGTACTACAACGTTGCATAACTCTCGCTGTGTTACTTCCAAAAATAACTTTCTCGGCTCCCGACGCTCCTTTAGTACCCATAACAATTAAATCAATGTGACGTGTTTCACATACTTGGTTTATGCCATCTACAAAATTATCGTAATCGACTATCGAATAAAACTCATGCAAGTCGTTGTTATACGTTTCCTTAACCTCATTTATTACATTTTTAATCGATTTCTTGGCAATATCGATTAATGTATGATAAATAGTAGCCGAAGAAGTCATGGTCATCAAATCATCAGAAACAAACGACGATGCCTTTTGGATATTTATTACATAAAATTCGCATACTTCATTTTTAAATAACTCCGCAGCATAATTAATTGCGTTAATGGAATTCTTTGAAAAATCTGTAGGCAATAAAATTGATTTCAATGTTATATATTTTTAAGCACGATAAAAATATTATAGACTTAACCTAAAAACTATGACAAAAGTCAGTTAATTCGTATCATAGAATAAATTTAATTAGCTTGTTTAACATAAGCATTGTATTTTGGTATAATAAATGATAATATTTGCGTTATAAACTACAAACTACTTTTTTATGAAATCATTTGTTCTTTTGCTTCTATGTCTTTCATCAATTTTTATACAAAGTCAAAACAATGCTATAGGCTTAAACGAAAAACTTGTGTTTACCGCATCGTATAACATGTCTGGTTTATTAACCGATTTAGCCCAAGTAACCATGGAAACCAGCGAAGTTAAAACTTCAAATAGCACCTTACTACACTTAAAAGGCAAAGCTAGAACCTATACCAAATGGGATGGTTTTTTTAAAATAAACGATTTGTACGAAAGTTATGTAAACATAAATTCGTTAAAGCCTTATTTATATAAAAGAGATATTAATGAAGGTGGTTATTACAAATTCATGCAGTATAATTACAATCATAAAACTAATACTGTAAAAAGTTTAAAGCGTAAAAGACGAGGTGATGGCACATTTTGGGAAGAAAACAAAAGCCTGAACATCTCATCCAATACCAAAGATATTATTGCAACACTTTACCATATAAGAAATTTGGACATTGATAAAGCAACTATTGGAAGCTCTGATACTTTTACGGTTTTAATGGACAATGAAGAATTTAAAATAACACTTACCTTACTAGATAAAGAAACTATTGCTACAAATATTGGCAAAAAAGAATGTTTTAAATTAGCCATTTCAATGAACAATAACAATCTTCTAAAAGGCAACAACGACAATCTACTTTGGCTCACCGCAGACGATAATAAAATTCCAGTATATGCCAAGTTCAAGGTGCCTGTTGGTAATGGAGAATTAAGAATACAAAGTGCAACCGGTTTAAAAAATTAAAAAATGAGAATATTAGTTACCACATTAGCAATAATAGCAGCCATTTTAGGGTTGATTCTATCCATATTACCTTTTGGCCCAATAGCACTAATACCAATAGTTATTGCCTTTGTTTTAGGATTTATTGCGTTTAAAATGGCTCAAAAAAATAGAGCTAACACCAAACTTATCAAAATTGTTTTTTTAATAACAATTATCGCATTGGTATTATCTATATACAGATCGGTCTTTGAAACCAATGTTGTCGAAAATGATATAGAAACCATTAAAAAAGAAAAACAATCCAAAGAAGATGCCATTCAAGAATTAGAGGGCTTAGAAATTGAAGATTAAACATATTTTTAGTTTATTTGCCTAATAATTAATTGCTTAATTCATCAAATTCATAATTCAACTAGAATGGTTATTTATAGACAATAACCCTTTTATAACGAACTGCGTCTGGTAATTAGCATATAACAATGGTTTGTAAATGAAAATTTTAGTATATGCTTCGGCTTTCATACTGGTAGGGTCTTGTGCAACTTTAAGCAATAAAGAAAAAATACAAGCCATTGCCGACAATATTAAAATCACACAACCAGATCAAATAAAAGAATACTCTAAAACTATAACTTCCAAAGAGTTAAAAGCACATTTATACTCTTTTTCTTCTGATGAGTTTCGAGGACGAAAAACTGGTAGCCCTGGGCAAAAAAAAGGAGTTAATTTTTTAAGAGATTACTATATCTCAAAAAATATTCCATCACCTTATCCAGATTCTAGTTATTTTCAATTTATACCAAAAGCATATTTAGGTAATGACTATGGTGATTCCGAAAATGTTTTGGCCTTCATAAAAGGAAAAGAAAAACCAAATGAAGTCATTGTGGTTTCGGCACATCACGACCACGAAGGTGTAGATAAAGATGGTAATATTTATAATGGTGCAGACGACGATGGCTCAGGTACAGTAGCACTCATGGAAATGGCTGATGCCTTTAAAAAAGCTAAAGAAGATGGCTATGGCCCAAAACGCAGCATACTCTTTTTACACCTTACAGCAGAAGAAGCCGGTCTCCAAGGGTCTCGATATTATACCGAAAACCCTGTTTTTCCTTTAGAGAATACTGTCGCAAACTTAAATATAGATATGATTGGACGCGTTGACAAGTACCATACAGAAACACCAAATTATGTGTACCTTATTGGTTCCAATAGATTAAGTACCGAATTGCATTACATCTCTGAAACCGTAAATAATACATTTAGCAATCTTGACCTTAACTACAAATACAACGCTGAAGATGAACGCAATCGCTATTACTACAGGTCCGACCATTATAACTTTGCAAAACATAATATTCCGGTAATTTTCTATTTTAATGGAGAGCATGAAGACTACCACCAAACTAGCGACACTGCCGATAAAATTGATTATAACGTTCTAGAAAAACGCACAAAACTCATTTTTGCAACTGCATGGCAACTAGCCAATCAAGAAAATCGCATAATTGTTGACAAATAATGTGTTAAAAAGTGTTAAAAGGTACGCGATACAAAACACCATAACCGTTCTTTTTTTGTAATATCGCAATTCACTAAAACATAACAACTTATTAAGATGAAAAAAACACTATTACTATTAAGTGCTATGCTAGTAATATTTTCTTGTAAAAAAGAGGCAACACAAGAAAATATTGTAGGCTATGCAAGCACCATAACACAAGAGGAGTTAAAAGATCATTTATACATTTATGCTTCAGATGAATTTGAAGGACGTGACACAGGAGAAGCTGGACAAAAAAAAGCTGTCGAGTATCTTAAAAAAGAATATGAAGCCTTAGGTATTCCTCCAGTTATTGAAGGTAATTATTTTCAAAATGTTCCTTTAAACTTTGTAAAAACGCCTAAAGTAAATATTTCTGTAAATGGTGAATCTTTTAACTATTTCGATGATTTTATTTCACAAACAGCAGCAGCTACAGGAACAGTATCTGCATCAGAAGTAGTATATGTAGGTTTTGGAATTGATGATGAAAAGTATAGTGATTACAAAGATCTTGATGTAAAAGGTAAGATAATTGTAGCCAAAGGTGGAGAGCCAAAAGATAAAGCTGGAAACAATCTACTTAGTGGCGGAAAAGAAGCGTCCAAATGGTCTAATGGTCGTCAAGCCCTCTCATCTAAAAGGGCTGCTGCGAAAAAAAATGGTGCCAAAGCATTGTTTTTAATGGACAGCGAATTATTTAACCGTTATTCTAGATTTTTTAAAGAACGTGAAGCAAATGGTGGTAGCAAACGTTTATCATTACCAGTAAAAGAAGGTGATGACCCAGAAATTTACGATTTCTTAATTAGTGAAAAAATGGGTAAGGCTTTAGTAGCTAATATTAACGAAACTACAGAAGCTACTACAGTAACAACTAAACTAGATATAAACTACGAAAGTATTACTGTGCCTCATCCATCTGAAAATGTTGCAGCAATTATTACTGGTTCTGAAAAACCAGAGGAGTATGTTGTTATCTCTTCTCATTTAGATCACGTTGGTGTGAATGCAAAAGGCGAAATTTTTAATGGTGCCGATGATGATGGTTCTGGTACTGTAGCCTTGTTGGAAATTGCCGAAGCATTTAAAGAAGCTGCTAATAAAGGACATGGTCCAAAGCGTTCTGTTATCTTTTTACACGTAACTGGTGAAGAAAAAGGGCTTTTAGGATCTAGATATTATACCGATTATGAGCCCTTAGTTCCTTTAGCAAATACTGTAGCTAACTTAAATATTGATATGGTTGGTCGTATCGATCCAAAACGTAAAGGTGACCGAAATTACATTTACCTAATTGGAAGTGATAAATTAAGTACCGATTTACACAACATCTCGGAAGAAGTGAATAAAACGTTTACTAACATCGAGTTGGATTATACCTATAATGATGAGAACGATCCAAACCGTTTTTACTATCGTTCGGACCATTATAACTTTGCAAAAAACAACATTCCAATCATATTCTATTTTAACGGCACACATGATGACTACCACAGAGCATCAGATACTCCAGACAAAATTAACTATGACCTGTTAGAAAATAGATCTCGCTTGGTGTTTCATACAGCATGGGAATTAGCTAATCGTGCAGAACGTATTGTTGTAGATAAAGCTACTGAAGAATAAAACATTTTTTAAGTTATAATAAGAAGCCTTCCTTTTTGGGAGGCTTTTTTATATAATCCCTATATTCATAATAAGTCGGTACATTTGATTTGGTAGATTTAAGCTTAAATGAGAATGTCTATTTAACGTGAGCTCGATATAACTAAAAGTATATAGTCAAAATATAATCACTTGATTGTTAGTGCAATATGTGTTTATTTATTGTAAACACCCTCCTTGCTCCTCCCTCAAGGGAGGAATTCCCAAAGATGAGATTGTCCCCTTGAGGATTATCGAGATAAAAGCGACAGCTTTTGTTGAAGATACCGAGCGAAGTTCATTAGGGGTGTTTTTATTTCAATCAGCTTATAGTCAATGACTTTTATATCGAACTCACGTTATTTAATACTTTAAAAAATCAAATTAAAATATATCTACAAAAAAAGTCCCTCATTTCTGAGAGACTTTGTCTTTTGGGTGGAAGACGGGATTCGAACCCGCGACCCTTGGTACCACAAACCAATGCTCTAACCAACTGAGCTACAACCACCATGTTAATAGTACCTCGAAAGGCGTGTGCAAATGTAAATTATTTCAATTTTTTTACAAAGAGTTTTATGTAATTATTTTAAATCATATAAGCTATCAACGGCTACATAGCGTTCCACTGTAAAACCTTCACCATGTTCTACATTTATTAATCGACCTAAATCTCTAGCTCTGTAAGCAATACTATCGGTAAAATTACTACTGGAAATTGGTGTTTCTGGTTCTTTGCTTGTTGGATCAAAAAACTGGGTTTTATATGCTAATACGGCTTCCATTTTTTTGTCCATAAACCCAGTAACATCCACTACAAAATCTGGCTCGATGTTTTTCCATTGAATGTAATGGTAAACATGTTTTGGTCGCCAAGGTTCTTGCCAATCATCTTCGTCAGGGTTTTTGGTGTCTATCTTTAACAAACCACTTAAAAAACAGGCATCACTTACTAAGTTACTACCTTTAGCATGGTCTATATGCCTATCATCAATAGCATTACACAATACAATTTCTGGTCTATATTTACGTATCATTTTTATTAACTCTAGTTGATGCAACTTATCGTTTATAAAAAATCCATCTGCAAATTCCATGTTGGTTCTAGTAACTACGCCTAAAATTTTAGCCGCTTTAGTAGATTCCCCGTCTCTAGTTTCTGCTGTACCACGAGTGCCCAATTCACCTCTTGTTAAATCAATAATGCCTATTTTTTTTCCATTGGCTATTTCTTTGGCAATGGTTGCACCACAACCTAATTCGACATCGTCTGGATGTGCGCCTATAGCAAGTATATCTAACTTCATATAATTAATTATGAATTATGAACTGCAAATTACGAATTATCATGTAATCTAAAAGACCTAAGACTGCCAATCTTTTTGCTGTGCTATTGTTAAAAAAGTCCAGGCTACTATTCTACTTATTTTATGGCCTTGTTGCATGTTAATTACCTTTACTTTTGTAGCTCCTAGCTTTTTTAAAGATTTTTGCATAGATTTTACTAAATCTTTATTAGAGACAAGGCTAGTAAACCAAAAACAGTGGGTTTTAAATAATGAGCTTTCATACAAATAAGTGTGCAAAAAAGCCTTTTCTCCTCCTTGAAACCAAAGCTCGCTAGCAGTTCCACTAAAATTTCTAACTGGAGTTTCCATCGCTTTTTTTAATCCTTTTAGTTTTTTGGTTGTAGCATCTGTAGCCTCTTTTTCGTTTTTATAAAATGGCGGATTGCACATACTAACAGTAAAGGCATCAGTAGGGTTTATAACCTCATTTAATACATGGGATATATTTGGTTGTAAACGTAATTCTATAGCAGAAGATAATTCATTTTTATCAATAATTAACTGTGCATTTCTCAATGCTACAACATCTATATCTGTAGCTACAAAGTGCCACTTATATTCGGCAAAACCTAGCAAAGGATAAATACAAGTAGCTCCAGTTCCTACATCTAATACCTTAACTGAATTATTTAAGTTATAAGGTTTTAACAAGTCTTTCAAATGGTGAATATAATCTACGCGTCCAGGAATTGGCGGACACAAATGCCCATCTGGAAATTCCCAATAATCAACGGAATAATAGGTCTTTAAAAGGGCTTTGTTAAGTAATTTTACTGCTTCTGGATTTGCGAAATTAATGGTTATAGAATTGTATTTATTTGTAATAACAAACGGTTTCAACTCAGGAACTGTTTGAGTTAATTTATCGAAATCATAGCCTTTTTGGTGCTTATTGTTTTTATGCAATGATTAAGGTTTTGAAGCTGTTAATTCTTGATTCTTGACTTTAGACAATGCATTTTCAATATCAATCATCAAATCGTCAACATCTTCCAATCCAACCGAAAAACGAATCAAACCATCGTTAATACCTTGCGCTTTTCTATCTTCAGGAGTCAACAACGCATGAGAAGCTAATGCTGGTAATAACATAGTACTCTCCACACCTGCTAAACTCATTGAGGGTTTAATAAGCTGTAAAGATTTTAAAAATTGTTCGGCATTTATACCTTCGGCTAAATCAAACGATAACATGGCTCCAAAGCCTTTCATTTGCTTTTTTGCTAGTTTATAATCTGGGTGACTTTTTAAACCAGGATAATAAACCTGACTTATGGATTTATTTTTATTGAGTTTCTTGGCAATCTTCTTGGCAGTACTTTGTTGGGCCTTTACACGAACAGACAATGTTTTTAGACTACGCTCTAGCATCCACACCATAAAATCGCTTAAATTACCTCCAAGGTTTTTAGCTAAGTTCCAAATGCTGTCTATGTGTTCTTGCTTTGTAGCTACAGCTCCTGCACAAATATCGCTATGTCCTCCAAAATATTTGGTAGCACTATGCAAGACAATATCTATACCAAAATCAATAGGTTTTTGAATAATTGGCGTTGCAAACGTGTTGTCTATTACAGATAACAATCCTTTAGCCTTTGCCAATTTAGCAATTGCTTCAATATCGACGAGTTTTAGTAAAGGGTTTGATGGTGTTTCAATATAAATTAACTTTGTATTTGGTTGTATACATTTTTCGAAAGCAGTAACATTCAAGCTCTTTGTAAAGGTATATTCAATATTGTATCTCTTAAAATGTTCTTCTACTAAATTGCGTGTGCCGCCATAAATATCATTTTGCAATACAATATGATCGCCTGCATTTAAAAAAGCCAACAAGGTAGTACTCACTGCTGCCATTCCCGAGCTAAAAATCATCGCAGATTCAGCATGCTCTAAAGCAGCAATTTTATTAGCTAAATATTCTTGGTTTGGAGTGTTAAAATACCTTGGATAACGCTTAACAGCAACATCCATAAACTGATATGACGACGACATATATATTGGCGATACTGCGCCTTTAAATTGCTCGTCCTTAACTTCGCCTGTATGTGTGCAAATGGTGTTTTCGCCTAGATTTTTTTTTGACATGTTTATAGTTATTTATGACGTTTCTAAAATACAAATAATCTCTTATACCTGCACCAATTTCCACTTCCCTTTTTTAAACCAAACAATACCAATTAAAGCTATAAGTACTTCGGCTAAAGTAATAGCTGCAAAAACACCTATTGGGCCATAACCCAAGGTGATAGCCATAAGGTATGCAAACGGTAATTGAATTAACCAAAAGCAAACAAAATTAATATACGTTGGTGTTTTGGTATCTCCCGAACCATTAAAAGCATTGATAATAACCATGCCATAACCATAAAATACATAGCCAGCTGCAATAACGCGTAAGCAGAGGCTTCCATACTTAATCACTAGATTTTCATTAGTAAACAGAGCAATAATTTGTGGCGAAAAAATTAAATATACAATAGATACCAACAACATAAAAATAGCACTGTATCTTCCAGTTACCCAAACTGAGGTCTCTGCTCGTTCTGGCTGTTTTGCCCCTAAGTTTTGCCCAACCAAAGTAGCTGCTGCATTGCTCATTCCCCAAGCTGGCATTAAGGTAAACATCATTACACGAATAGCAATGGTATAGCCTGCAAGTACTTCGCTACCAAACTCGCTCATAATGCGCATTAAAAATACCCAACTTGAAGTACCAATTAGAAACTGACCAATACCACCAAGCGATACTTTTATCAAGTTCCACATAACCGCAACTTGTAGTACTAAATCTTTAATTGCAATCTTAATTTTACTATAACCAAAAAACATGATACCCAATTGAAACACTACTGCACTACCACGACCAATGGTGGTAGCAATAGCAGCACCTTCAACACCATAAGCTTTAATTGGCCCAAAACCAAAGATGAATATTGGATCGAGGATTATATTTAAACCATTGGATAAAATAAGTGTCCACATGGCAATGGATGCATTTCCTGCGCCTCTAAAAATAGCATTGATCAAAAAGAGCAACATGATGGTTATGTTGCCACCTAAAAGCACTTGTGTATAACCGTAACCTTCTTCAATAAGGTCGGTTTCGGCTCCCATAATACTTAGTATTTCTTTTGGATACATAATTCCAAAAATACTAATAGCAATAGCAACTGCTGTTCCAAGAAAAATAACCTGCACAGCAGCTTGTGAAGCTCCTTTTAAATCGTTTTCACCTACTCGCCTTGCTACAACTGCTGTGGCTGCCATACTCAATCCTATGGCAATGGCATATACCAACGTAATAACAGATTCGGTTAAGCCAATAGTAGCGACCGCATTGACACTTACTTGTGAGACATAGAAAATATCGACGATTGCAAAAATAGATTCCATAAGCATCTCTAAAATCATTGGAACAGAGAGCATAAATATGGCACGACGAATACTGCCTGTTGTAAAACTTTCTTCTTTACCAGA
>Ga0316209_1001994_pt1 | contig 18103 bp, 15 predicted proteins | sample 6monopyrite_MG_FD_204945 | JGI IMG/M metagenome (GOLD analysis project Ga0316209, IMG submission 204945) | Microbial mat bacterial communities from mineral coupon in-situ incubated in ocean water Damariscotta River, Maine, United States -... | ecosystem: Environmental > Aquatic > Marine >...
ACTCGACTCCCCACTTTTACTAGTTTAACAGGCTTATTTATTGTTTTACTTTCAATATTGGCTCCAGCTACTATATCAGTTTTAGTATTTTTTATTGGTGGCAATTTAGGTGCTTTTAGCGTTTGATATAGCACCACGGGATTGTCCTGCGCTATGACTTTAGATTTTTCAATCGCTACGATTTTTTTTACAACCTCATTTAATGTCTTATTTGTTTTATGCTTTTTGTGCTTTTTAATGGCTTCAAATACTTTTTTACCTACACTTACAAATTTATTTTGTTGTTCATAAAATTGAGTTTGTGTTTTTGCTTTTTTAGTTAAAGATGCAAGCTTTTGTTCGTAATCAAGTAATTTTTTATTAGCTTTTGCATTTGACTCTAATTGTAAACTATTCACTTTTTTAAATCTTGATTTTTCTTCTTGCAAAGCGACTGTTAATTGGTCTATTTTCACTTTACTTTCAGACACTTTTACTTTAGCTTTTGCAATTAGGTTAGCCGAAATGCCATTAAATTGTGCAACTTCAAACGTAAATGATGACCCGGGTTGCCCGACAGAAAGCTCATATAAAGGTTGTAATTTTTTAGTATCAAATAACATACAAGCATTAATGGCATTTGGGAGAGTTGCTGTTAAAATTTTAATATTAGTGTAGTGAGTAGTAATCACTGCAAATACATTTTTCGCATATAATTCTTCATAAAAAACCTCAGCCAATGCACCACCAAGCTCTGGATCAGAGCCACTCCCAAATTCATCCAGCAATAATAATGTATTTTGATTAGCATTTTCTAAAAAATATTGCATTCTGTTGATGCGGTAACTATACGTGCTTAACTGATTTTCGATAGATTGATTGTCACCTATATCAGACAAAACAGCATCAAACCAACAACATTGACTATTTGAATGTAACGGTAAAAATAATCCTGTTTGAAACATCATCTGCAAAAGACCTATAGTTTTTAGCGTTATTGACTTACCCCCCGCATTTGGTCCAGAAATAACTAAAAATCGATTTTCCTCATCTAATTCTATTTGCTGCCCTATTGTAGATAATCCGACCTCATTATTTTTCAAAAATAATAACGGGTGTTTAGCATCTTGCCAATACATTTTTTTTATTGAATTAATTTTTGGTTTAATTCCTTGATAGCTGTCTGCAAAGTGAACTTTAGCGTTATACAAATCAAATCGAACCAACAAACGTTGAAAAGCTTTTAAGTTATGTTTTTCAGATCTTAAATTTAAGGTAATATCTTCCAAAATTTTATAAACTTCATGTTGTTCTTGAATTCGTAGTTGTTCTTGATTCCTGTTTATTTGTACATTTGACTCTGGCTCAATATAAGTCACTACGCCTTTAGAACTAATACCTACAATCCGACCTTTGACGCGTTTTTTATATTGTGTCAATACAGCCAATAACCTTCTATTTTCTAAATGCGTTTCTTCTGTTTCGGCTAAAAGTGCCTCAGCTCTATATTCCTTTAGTACTTTATCAAAATTTTTATTGATTGCTCTATGATTAGACTTTTGTTGATTTCTTAATTCGTACAATGCTTTTGTTGCATCATCTTTAATTTTGAGTTGTTTTTCGTCTAAAACTTCTCTAATTATATTTAACACATCTTCAATACTATCAATGTGTGCACACGCATCAAAAATCAAAGGTACCTCTATTTTATTTTGTTTTGAAAATCTTATGAGTTGTTTAGTTCCTAGACAAAGGGCAAATACTTTTAAAAGTTCATCTAAAATTAGCACTCCGTTTTCAATACGCAACACTTTTAATGCACCATCAATATCCTCAGCATTTGGGTGTGGAAAATTTAATGAATCGTCTTGGTGAACTTTTTGAATCTCTGCTAATAATTGAAATTCATCATTTACAGCAGCTACATTTTCAAAATAACTCAAATTTAATGCTAAATGTTTTGCTTTAGTTGATTTGCAATACCTAGCTAATAATTCACAAATGGAATCAAATTCAAGGTCGGTTTTACTTTGTTGATCTATTTGCATTAATGAGGCTAAATCACGTCAATGTTGGTTTGCATATTTAAAGATGCCCATAAATCTGGATTACCTTTTTTATCAAAATAAAAATCAATTCTTCCTAGCATAATTCCAGCCCAGCCAACTTGATTAATTAATACTGCATGCCCATTTTTATTTTTGTGCATTTCAGGTTTATCTAAAAATGTATGGGTGTGTCCACCAATAATCAAATCTATATTTGTTGTTTCTTTTGCCAAAACAGTGTCACACATATCATTTTGTTTAGCATAATATCCCAAATGAGATAAGCAAATAATTAAATTACAGTCGTGGTCGTTTTTTAGAATGTCTGCATACTTTTGAGCTTGTTTAATCGGATCTAGATATTGCGTTTCTTTATATAAATCTTTACTCACTAACCCATCTAATTCAACACCAACACCAAACACACCAATCTTTAAATGTCCTTTTCTAAAAATTCTAAAAGGAGATGTTTTATGTTGTAAAATAGTATTTGAAAAATCATAATTTGAACATAAAAACGGGAAATTAGCCAATGGAAGTGCTTTATTAAAACCATCAATCCCTCCGTCAAAGTCATGGTTACCAATTGTTGCAGCATCATACCCAATGGCTGACATTACTTTTAATTCTAACTCACCACCATACAGATTAAAATAAGGTGTACCTTGAAAAATATCTCCGGCATCTAAGAGTAAAACATTTTTTTCTTTTTCTCTAATTTTATCAACCAATGCTTTACGTCTGTTTACCCCGCCTTTATTAGGATATTTACTATGATTTAATGGAAATGAATCAATATGAGAATGTGTATCGTTTGTATGTAAAATAGTTATTTTATCTAACGCTCTTGACTGACCAAAAGACGATAATGAAGACACCACAAATGCACCAGTCCCAATATTGTATAAAAATTTGCGTCTATCCATTATTCTTTAATAAATTGAATTCTACCTTCAACATCATAAAAAGGAATTATTTTTTCAGTTTTCACATGATTTAGCAAGGCATCTCTCATTAAAATTCCGGTTTGAATCATTTTTGACGATTTAAAAAAACTCATTTTATCGCCTCCTTTTGCTAAATAGTCAGAAGTAATGACATATATGTCTTTTTCAAAATTATAAGCTTTACTGCCAATATCTAATTTTTGTTTGTCACTCGACAATAATGCCATTGCATTAGAAATTGGTTGTCCGTGTTTAGAAAATAAATACACTAACATTTCTTTTACTTGAGACGGAGACAAACTTACAATCACAATTTCATTGTCAAAAGGCATTAATTCATAAATATTACCAATAGTAATATCTCCTTTATTAACAGGGGCCCTTAATCCCCCAAAATTCAACAAACATAATGTATTAGATTTAGTAAACGCCAAACTTTCGTCTTTCAGTCCATATCTAAATCCAGCATCAAAAACAACATCCGACACAAAATCACCCAGCGGACTTTCAGGTGTATATTTTATTAAATCTTCTTGAGCAATGCCAATAACTTTATCCATTTTAGATTCCATTTCAACTTTATATGGTTGAATTAATGAATCTAAATCATTAGAAATAAAAGTTGTGTCACTTATTGGATAATTTACACCATTATAATCGCTAATTTGTTTGACCTTACACCTAACAATGACGACTAACGAAAAAACAAGTGCCCAAATTTTCATTAACCTAAACCTCTTTTATCAATACAATATAAACTGGCAAATGATCTGAGTACCCACCCATATATTGACCTCCAGCTCGTGTTCTCAATGGATATCCTTTATATCGACCTTCTTGCTGAAATAAATAAGGTTTACGATACACTTTTACCTTATAGTAAGAGAGTTTACTGTAATCAACCCCATTTAAAAAGGATTTACTAACCACTATTTGGTCAAATAAATTCCAGGCATCATTCCATGCTAAAGTTCCATTTCCTTTTTTGTACAATTCGTACATAGGATTAAAAAATTGTCTTTTTTTAACTTTTGAAATTTTCCCTTTGGCTTGAATATATTCTTCAACACTTCTATTTACTGGGTCATCATTCAAATCGCCCATATAGATAATCTTAGCTTTAGGATTAGCTGCATATAAAGAATCAATTATTTTTCGGCCTAACTGTGCAGCTTGCACTCTTCTTGGCTCAGACTTTTGTTCCCCTCCTCTTCTTGATGGCCAATGCGCCACCAAAACATTAACTTCTTCTCCTGCCAAAACACCACTCACTAATAATTGGTCCCTTGTATAATATGCAGTATCGTCCGGAAAAGTTAATTTATAATTGATTGAATTTGTTACCTTAAAATATTTCTCTTGGTACAGCAATCCAACATCAATCCCTCTTCTATCAGGTGAATCAAAATGTATAATTTTATAATCTCTTTTTTTTAATTTTTCAGTAGCCACTAAATCTTCTAATACTTTTTTATTCTCAACCTCTGCTACGCCTAATAACGCACAGCCATCTGGTGTAACTTCTGTCCCCATATCTTCAATAACTTTAGACATGTTTTCTAATTTATGTTGATATCTTTTCTCAGTCCAATTATTTGTCCCTTCAGGAGTATATTCCTCATCTCTAATTTTAGGATCATCATAAATATCAAATAAATTCTCTAGATTATAAAATCCTACACACGTTACTTGATATTTTTTATCTTGACCAAAAACATTAGCACTTAGCAATAAAGTACTCACCGTTAGTAATCCAATTTTAACTATATTTTTTATTAGCATCTTTTAATATTTTAGCGACTCCAAATTTATAGATTATAAATCAAATAATGAGCCAAACTTCTCATTTTCTATATTAACATTTTATTAAGTTTTCAACAATTAATTAATTTAATACTTTTGAACCTCTTTATTTAGTAATTTTGTCAGGCTTTTTATTTACGCATAGTAAATAGGGAAATTAGAATAGCAATTATGATGAAAAAAATTACATTTACTTGTTTGTTTGCGTTTATCGGGTTTATCGGTATATCACAAAACAACGAAAACGTTAAAAATGAAGATTCGCTTGCCATCACAGAAGAGGCTCCCATTTTCGTTACCACTTTAGATGATATAGACAATGGTTCTTCTGGACAGTCTTCATCAGGTCTATTACAATCTTCAAGAGATGTTTTTGCCACAACCGCTGCTTATAATTTTGGAGTTGCAAGATTTAGAATTAGAGGTTATAATTCAGACCAAACAGTTATAATGGTTAACGGAATCCCAATGAATGACATGGAGTCTGGGCGTGGAACTTGGTATAAATGGGGTGGTTTAAATGATGTAACACGTTATGCAGAGTCTAAAAGATGGTTAACTTCTAACCCATATCATTTTGGTGGATTAGGAGGTTATTCAAATATCAATGCTAAAGCATCTGGTATTAGAAAAGGACATAATTTATCTTATGCTTCTACAAATAGAGCATATAGACACAGAATAATGTACACCCAAGGCACTGGAATGATGGAAAATGGATGGGCTTTTGCTGCATCATTATCTTACAGATATTCTCAAGAAGGTTATGTAGAAGGAACATCTTACAATGCTTTAGGATATTATTTAGCTGCCGAGAAAAAAATTAACGACAACCATTCTCTTAATTTATCTATTTTAGGTGCACCTTCAAATCGTGGTAAAAATGGGATTTCTGTACAAGAAACTTATAGTTTGACAGGAAATAATTATTACAATTCGTATTGGGGATATCAAACTATAAATGGTAAACAAGTTAAACGAAATTCAAGACAAGCTATTTCGCACATGCCAATAATTGCGTTAACCCATGATTGGAAAATTAACGATAAATCAAAACTAACTTCTTCTTTATATACAAGTTTCGGGAAATATGGTCAAACTTCATTAAATTGGAATGATGCCAAAGATCCTAGACCAGATTATTATAGATATTTACCATCATATTACTACGCCAGAAACGATTCTTTAAATGGCAATATTTTAAGAGATCAATGGGTAAATGACCCTACGTTTTCTCAAATCAAATGGGATGATTTATATTATACAAATAAAAATAATTTATATTACCAAGAAAATGTAAATGGTGTAGCTGGTAACAATATAACAGGATTAAGATCTAAATATATTATTGAAACAAGATGGAATAATGTACTTTCTTATGGTGCTACAAGTAATTATAATTTAAAAGTTAATGATAATATAAATTTAGCTGCTGGGGCATATTTACAATACCAAAGAAATCATTATTACAAAACAATTGACGATTTATTAGGTGGAGACTTTTGGTTAGATGTTGACAGATTTGCTTCTCAAGTTGGTGCTGACCCAGAAATAATTCAAAACGACATCAGCACACCAAATAAATTAGTGAGAGTTGGTGATAAGTTTGATTATGACTATTATATCAACAACTATAAGGCAGCAACATTTGGTCAGTTGAATTTTACGTATGACAAATTTGATTTTTATACTGCTCTTGAATTGTCTGGAACATCATTCAATCGAGATGGTGTAAATCAAAATGGGAAATTCCCTGATGATTCTCAAGGTAAATCTGAAACTGCTAGTTTCTTTAATTATGCAGCAAAAGCAGGTGCTGTTTATAAAATTAGCGGACGGCAATTTGTTACTGTAAATGGATTAGTAAAAACCCAAGCACCTTGGTCACGAAATTCATTTATTTCACCTAGAACAAGAGATTTTTTAATTGATAATTTACAAAATGAATTTATTTATTCTGGAGACATATCTTATATTTTAAAATATCCTAAGTTAAAAATGAGAGCAACTTATTATTATACCGAACGAAAAAATGCGGTTTGGTCAAGAAGTTTTTATCATGATGAATATAATTCATTTGTAAACTATGTGATGAAAGGCGTAAACTACTTAAATCATGGTATTGAATTTGGAATTGATGGACAAATTTATGGTGGATGGTCGGCGAATGCGGCTTTAGCTTATGGACAATACCTTTATACATCAAGACCAACAGCAAGTGTTTATGTTGATAATTCGGCTGAATTGTTAGATGAAAACAAAACAATTTACCTTAAAAATTATCGTGTTGGAGGAATGCCACAATCAGCTTTATCGATTGGGTTTAAATATAGAGGTAAAAAATATTGGTTTGCAGGTGCAAATTTCAATTATTACGGAGACATTTATTTAGATCCAAATCCTGACAGAAGAACAGCTGAAGCTGTTGCAAATTATGTAACTACAGACCCTCAATGGGGTCAAGTTTTAGACCAAACAAAATTAGATAATGGATACTCTGTAAGCTTATTTGCTGGAAAATCTTTTAAAATTTCCAACTATTACATAAACTTTAGCGTTAATGTGAGTAACCTAACAAATAATACAAACTATCAAACAGGAGGTTATGAACAATTAAGATATGACGTGCAAAACATTGACAAATTCCCACCAAAATTGGGATATATGTACGGACTGAACTATTTTGCAATGGCTAAACTTAGATTTTAATACATAAAGACCTTTATATAAATAACAATGAAAAAATTAATTATAGCATTAGGAATCATCTCATTAATTACAGCTTGTAATAAAAAGTATGATGAACCAATAGTAACCTTTGCTGATGCAGGAGAAGTTATTACAATGGATACTCTATTAAATAAATTTGTAGGCTATCCAATAAAATTTGAAGAAAACTTATCAATGTATGCTACTGTTACAATGGACGAAACAGATGGTAACATCTATAAATCCGTTTACATTCAAGATGGTAACAAAGCCCTTAACTTAAGATTGTTGAATGGTGGTGGACTATACAAAGGAGATTCAATTAGAATTGACTTAAAGGGAACAGTATTAAATCAATATAATGGAGTCATGCAATTAGACTCTGTTGACATTGATAAAAATATTGTAAAACTTGAAGCCAATGTTAATCTTGATCCTTTAGTTTTAACTTTAGACCAATTAAACACTAATTTGCAATCAAGATTGATTAAATTAGAAAACGTACAATTTATTGCCCCTCAAATTACTGGAACTTATGCTGACGGAACAAATCAAGAAGATAGAGACATTATTATTGAAGATGCAAATGGAAATACGGCAATTTTACGAAATAGTGGTTACTCAAATTTTGCTGATGAAATGTTAGCGCAAGGTTCAGGAAGCATTGTTTGTATTGTAGGCATATTTGGTAATAGTGTACAATTATTAGTCCGTTCATTTTCTGAAATCAACATGACTGGTCCTAGATTTGCTGGGATTTTATATACTAAAGATTTTAATGACGGTAGTATTACTTCTGATGATTGGTCACAATATAGTGTGATGGGACCTGAAGTTGTTTGGGAAACAAGTTCTGCTGGTGGTGCCGAAACAGATTATGCTGTCATACGAAATTATGTGAATAATGTAAATGTTGCTAGTGAAAATTGGTTGATTTCTCCCGCTTACGACTTAAGTGGATTATCTGCACCTTATTTTACATTTCAAAATGCATATAATTATAGCGGAAATCCAATTCAAGTTTTTGTTTCAACAGATTATGACGGTTCTTCAAATCCTACAACACAGGGTAATTGGACTTCACTACCATTTACTCTGTCTGGTGGTAGTTGGACTTGGGTATCGTCTGGAAATATTGATTTAAGTAGTTATACATCAAATAATGTACATATAGCTATTCAATACACAGGTGGTTCTACCGGAGGAAGTACATGGGAGATTGACGACTTAAAAATTATTGGATAATTAAACTTCAAAAAAATGAAAAAATTATTATTAGTATTGACATTAGGATTAGCAATTATATCTTGTAAAAAAGAAATTGATTCTCCACCAGAAAATGTGTTAACAGATGGTCAAATTATTACAATGGATACTTTGTTAGCCATGTATGAAGGTGATGCAATAAAATTTACGACAGACGTATCTGTTTTTGCAACTGTGACAATGGATGAAGTGGATGGAAATGTTTACAAAAACATTTATATTCAAGATGGAGAGTCTGCAATCAATATGCGATTACAATCAAGTGGAGATTTATATGTGGGTGACTATATTAGAATTAACTTAAACGGGACTGTTTTAAGTAAATTTTCAGGCGTAATGCAATTAGATTCTGTTGACTACTCTAAAAATATAGCCATTCAAAGTAAAAATAAACCATTGTCTCCAAAAGTAGTAACTGTGGCAGACATAAATAGCTCTTTTCAAACTTTACTTTTTAATGAAGGTGTGAATCCAAATACACATATTCCATTTGAATATTTATCGCAGTTGGTTAAGTTAGAAAACGTACAGTTTACAGCTTCTGAGTTAGGTGGTACTTATGCAGATGGACCCGCTCAACAATCTAAAAATATTTATTTAGAAGATTGTAATGGAAACCAAATTATAATCCGTAATAGTGGTTTTGCAAGTTTTGCAAATGAATTAATAGCAGAAGGAAATGGTACTTTAACAGCAATTGTTAGCCGTTATAATGAGGAATTACAAATTTACATCCGTTCTTTTGGAGAGATTGATATGGCAGGTGATAGATGCGCGGGGCAAATTTCATTAAACAATTTTGAGAGTAATACTTTAGACGGATGGCAAAGCATTAGTGTTTCTGGAGCAATCAGTTGGTTACCTAAAACTTTGGGTGGGAATACATTTGCCAATATATCAAACTATGACGGTACTACTAATATCGCTTGTGAAACATGGCTTGTTTCACCTGAAATTAATTTAAGCAGCTCACCTACAGCTTCAATCTCACTTAACAATGATGTTAATTACTCAGGTGCTCAATTACAAATGTTAGTTTCAACTGAATATACAGGTACAGGTGACCCATCTCAAACAGGAAATTGGACAGATATTACCGCTTCAGTCACTTGGGATCCAAATACAACATCTTGGGGTTTTAGCTCAACAGGAGAAATAGATTTAACTCAATTTGTTGGAAACACTATATATATTGCATTCAAATATACCGGTACGGCTTCAGATGGTAGCACATGGGAATTAGATGACATAAAAATAACAGGATAATTTAAAAATAAAATAAATAAAAACAAAAAACATAATATTATGAAAAAAATATTTACACTTTTAACTGCTTGTTCTTTAGGATTAGTAGCTAATTCTCAAATCTACTTTGCAGATGATTTTGAAGGAGGTAGTTTAACTGGTAATAGTGCCTGGACTATTCAGTCTGTAAGTAATCCAAATACGATTACAGAATGGGAATATGGAACATTTTCAGGTTCTGGTTTTGCAAAATGTTCGAATTGGGATGGAACAAATAATAATGTATTAGATTCTTGGTTGATTTCACCTTCTTTTAACCTTTCTACTGCTACAACAACTGAAATGTCGTTTGATATGACAAAACGTTATGGTGCTCCTGGTGATGACATCAAGGTAATGATTTCAACTAACTACTCAGGAACAGGACTTCCTAGTACAGCTACATGGACTGATATTACTAGTTTATTCACTTTAGATGCTGATAATGCTTCTTGGACATTTGTTGGTTCTGGAATTGGAGATATTTCGACTTATAATGTTGCGAATGTTTACATTGCTTTTCAATACACAGGTACAGCAACTGATGGTTCTACTTGGGAAATTGACAATGTGTTAATTCAAGAAAACGGAACTGTTGCACCACCACCAACAATTACGTCTATTTATGACATTCAATACACAACAGCAACAAGTGGAGATTCTCCTGAATTAGGAAATGTTTTAACCACTAAAGGTGTTGTAACTGGTGTTTTCCAAATTGGAGGCGGAGCTGGAACATTCTTTATTCAAGATGGAGATGGTGCTTGGAATGGAATTTATGTTTATGAAAGTGCAACAACAGTTGCTCTTGGGGATAGTGTTTTTGTTACTGGAGAAGTATTAGAATTTAATAATTTAACTGAAATTGGTTCTGTTACTGATATTACAATCATTAATTCTGGTAATACATTACCTACTCCTGCTACTGTAACTGGTGCTACTTATGCAGATGAAGAATATGAAGGTGTATTAGTTACCGTAGTTGACGGAATTAATACTGCTGTTACTGATGGTTTTGGTGTTTGGACTATCAATGATGGTGCAAATGCATTAATTGATGATGATTGTATGGCAGCATCTTTTACTTCTACTTTAGGAAATGCATATACTGTTATTGGTGTTAGTCACTTATCTTTTGGAGAATACAAAATCTATCCAAGAAATCAAGTAAATGACATTGTAACAACTGGTTTTGCATCTGTTGAAGAAAACTCTACTAACTTATCAATTTACCCTAACCCTGCAACAAACAATGTAACTATTTCTGGAATTGAAAATGGAATTATTACTGTTTATGCTATTTCAGGTGAAGTTGTTTATGGTGGAAAAGTTAATGGTACAATTTCAATTAATTTAGAAGACTTAAATACAGGGATCTACATGATTGAAGTGATTGAAAATGATGTAAAATCAAATTTCAAATTAATTGTTGAATAAAAAAACAACTTAATAATATATTTAAAACCGACTAGAGTTATGCTTTAGTCGGTTTTTTATTTTAGATACCTACACTGAATTAAAAAAAACAAGTAGTACGGTAGTATCCATATTAGTGTATCTGCACAGACTAATATGGACACTACCGCAAATTAAAAATTATCGGATTATTTTTAACGTATCTCAAAAACAAATTGGTATAACATGAATTTAGAAGCAGAAACAGCAACAAAAGTTTTTGAATTTTTGGAAGATAAATATCATTTTGACTATCACCTAAAATCTGAAAAACAGTCCAAAACACATATAATTTCATATTATAAAGACAATTTTACCATAGAAATTAACATTAATCAATCAAAAAACATATTTCAACTTAATATTATCATTGAAAAAGACAACTCGTTTACCATAACAAGTCAATTGAATAAAAATATTTACCTCAGCGTAGACAATTCAATACAAGAATTTCAATTAGCAAAACAAACACTTATTGATTTAGGGTATTTGAATGAAATAAAAATGTATTGAAACACAAATCTATTTCACTACTTCAACTCCTTTCGGATTTCATTTTTGATGAATTCTATAACAGTGTCAGTAGGTTGCTGTTGTAATTGGGCTGTAATTTCAAATATACCATGACTTAGCTCTCCGGCTAAAGCAGTTGGTTCTAATTTAGTAGCTGCCATGTTAATTATTTTAACAATTTCTTCTTTACTATTTACGATTCTAGCCCAGGCTTCAGAACTTACAAATACCTGTTGTGCTAAATTGTGCTCAAATTCACTTCTAATGTTTTCTAACAATTTTTGTTGAAAGCCACGCGCTGGTAAACCTGGATTATGTAATCTCATCACCATATTATTTGGAGCTATACGCTCTAAAAATAAAACTAAACGTTGGGCGGCATCAACTTGTAATGGAAAAAAATGTTTTTTCATCCCATTTTCAACCACATTTTTTTTGTTTAATTCTTGTGCTTTTATCTTGTTTTTTTGACCTTGAATTTCAAACCATCTATTGGTAAAGTAATACACTGCACCAAAAAACACGACTGAAGGTATAATGTATTTTGCTAATTGTAAAATTATTTCTGTTGACATATTGTTTTGTTTATTTTATAATTCAGTTTTTCTTAAAAGTAACACAATCTTATTTATTAATCGGCTAAAACAGTTCCTAATAAAGAAATTCTCCAAACTCCCCTACCTTTTAACCCAACTGTTAATAGCATTTCTTTTTCATCATAATGTAAGCCATAAACAGCACAGTGTGGTAATCCATACCCTACTTTTTTCCAATATCCGCCACCTTTCAAGTTAAATTTATTACCAACATAAACGCCATTACGTGTACCTATAAAAATATACTTTTTTGATGCATAAGTATAAACCAAATTGTATTTTTTACCCATATCATTCGGTATATTTAATGAAATATCATGGTTTCTTTTCATGTTGTGATTTCTTTTTTTGTATTTGGTAAAATATATCATTCCTGATTCGTTTGGATAATCAAATGATGGATGAATACCTCCAGAATATGAGAAGTACAGTTTATTTTTATTCTTTTTGTCAACCACTATATCAGCAATCCAGCCATTACGTGGCACTTCTAATTCGTACCAATTGTTAATTACTTTCTCAGATGAATCTAATGACATTTCTGTTCTAAATAACCTATGATTAGTTATTGGTTTTCCCTTTTCATTTTTTGTAAAATCTAACACATACGCCATTAAAATATTTGGGTGATATTTTGATGTGTAAAGCCCATATACTTTATATTTTTTTAAATTATCCGTTAGTTTAAAATCTGATATGACTTCATAGTTGGATTTTTCGGTTGGTTTATTGGTTCTCACAACATCAATATTGCCTTTATTTTCGCCATCTTGCCTTAAATAATTAAAAAACACCATTGAATGTTGTGTAGGATGCAAAGCAGTTGCCATTTCCCAACCTGATGTTTTTATTCCCTTTTTATTATGGATATTCTTTACAGTTTTTGCGGTGTCATTCGAATAATATAGCCCGCCTCCCGTATATTGATTTGAAGTGTAAACCTCTGCCGCATTTTCAGGGTTGATTAAGGGTATTAAAGCATCACCGCCATTTACATTTTGCCAATAGTATTTCCCATTTTTATCCCAATCTGCATATACCATGCTACCATCATGAAACGTTCCAATCACAACTTCATAAGGGTCACTAACACCAACAGCCATTCCCATTACTTCAGAAATTCCTAATCCATTACTTTTACTTTCCCAAGTTTCTCCTCTATTTTCAGACTTAAAAAAACCGCCATGACTAGCCATATAAACAATATTCTTATTAAAAGGGTCAAACTCAACATATTCAACATCCACATGATAATTACTCCCCAAATTTTCAAACCGTTTTGTGTTTAAGTTCCAACGCCTCAGGCGTGTACTAGAGCCAACATAAATCTCATTTTGAGCATGAGGATTTACTTTAAAGGTATGCCCTGCACCAAATGTCACGCGCATACTCCTACTTAATTCTTCTGTTTTTTGAGTTTGAGTTGAATAATAAAATAATTTATCGGCTCCTGATTTAAAGTCTATTAAAATTAATAAATCATTATTTATGGGTTCAATAGTAATCTGAATAATTGGCTCAGTTATAGATTCTATTCCTTGAATTTTTTTAAAGTCATTATTTTCTTTAAAATACACACTCCATTTACCCTTGTATGTTCCGGTTAGGTATGGTGTTTCACCAATAAAATCAAGGTCATAAAACTTACCTTTAATCGCAGTAATTTTTTCCCATTTGACTATATCAGCTAAACAATCAAAGGTAAAGTAAACATTGTCTGATGTAAAAACATACATTTTTTTGGGATCATTTGGCTGAAACCTAAATCCATAAATGGCAATATTTTCAAGACTATTAAACGTATTTTTATCAGCAATTAATTCCCATTCTGTGCCGCTATTTTTGGTTCTATAAATTCCACCATAAATACCTAAACGCCCAGGTTTACCATTCGACTCTCTTTCGTGTGATGAAGCAAACCAAATATTTTCATCATCCGGATAAAATTCAGCCCAAGTAGCCGTTGAATATGGCCAATAATCTGACCCTGCATTCAACCAATTTTCACCGCCATCAGTTGTATAGAATAACCCTCCGTGTAATGAACCTGCCAAAATCAATCCTTCTTTTAAAGGTGTTGTTCTAATAAATTCAACCGGACCGATTCCTCTGCTTGATGAGTTATTTACCGACTTTGGTTCTTGATACGGACCAATGGTGTACCACTGATTTTCTAGTGCAAAATCTTGAGCAAACAGTCCATTTAAACTTAAAAATAATACATTTAATAAGTTAATCGTTTTCCAATAAATCGGCTTCTTCAGATTCATTATAAAATATTTTAATTTCTGCAATATCTTTCAAAAAGTCAATTTTACCAACACTAATTTTATTGATTTTTAGTCCTGTTCTATCTTCTAAATCTTCTTTTAACAACTGTGCATTTTCAGGTTTAACATTCTCAATCTTTTCATAAATCACAACCCTAGATGTTTCAAGATTTATAAAGATTTTAATATCCATGATATAAACAATTACTACAACAACTACATTTATAAATAAAAGTTCGGCATAACTCACTTGCTTGCCCGATAATCCATTTACAACGGACAAACCAATAGCGATAAATAAATAAGTCATTTCACGCACCCTAAGTGGATTTGTACGATACCTTATAATTCCAAAAATGGCAAATAAACCTAATCCCATTCCAGTATCAATGTCTAGTTTTTTAAGTGCAAATACAATGACGAATGAAATCAATGAAATCATGTAAAAAGTAAATACATAATTACTCCTTGGTGTTTTTGCGTAATAAACGTATCTAATTACAATCGTTAAAATAATAAAATTGAGTACAAACCTAAATGCTAATTTATAGAAGTCATCATCCATTAAATTGACGCCTAAAAACGTTCCGCTATCATCTACAGGATTAATTTGTGCTAAAAAAGGCAATATTGAATTCAACATAATTTATTTTAATTTATCAATTAGTAAAAGTTTTTCTTTAAAATTATTGTATTTCAAATCTGGATTTAATGATACAGCTCCAACACAATATTTGCTAATACTATAAGGTGCTACTCCATTTTTTTTCATCAATGAATAAAAAATACTATTTCGGTTTACGTTTTCTTGTTTCAGTTCGGCTATCACAACATGGTCGTACACAACTTTGTTGTCTTTCCATTCAAAAGTAAGGTTTAAATCCAATGTTAATCTTTCTTTTTCAGTATTATTAACTAAAGTAATTCGTCCAAAAGAGTTCCATAATTTAGCTTCCAAATTGGTTTCTGTACCAATCACATCATTTATAAATCCTTTTGATTTGTTGCTTAATTCAAGTTCAAAATCGTCAACTTTAATTCGTTTTTTAATGGTTCTACCTTTAAATTTATTTTTAATTTCTAAAAAATAAATTTTTGATTCTACGTAATTTCTAATTCTTACTTTAAACCGATTTCCACGTCCATTATGGTGATCTAAAAAAAATTGAAAATTAGGGTGGTCATAATAAAGTGTTTCGTAGGAATTAATACGATTTCCTAATATTTCTAATACTTTATAATGTTCACCTAAAACTGGCAGTACCTCATTAAAAAGAGATCGTTTTACCACAAATTTAGTATCAGTACGATTCATTAGCTTAACTTCATCCATTTCGGACAGGCTTGTGCCTTGAAATTTTTCTAATATTTTGAGTTCGTTAAACTGTGGGTTTTCCATTAAACACAAATGTAACTTTTTTTTGAATAATCCATATAACTATTGTTAGAGTTTTACAGAATTATGCATAAGAAAATAGAAAAACACCAATTTGAATATTTCACCTCAACCAATCTTAATGATTTTTCTGCTGAGGAACAACAATTAATTAGCGAAACGATTAATAAAGCTAATTCTGCTTATGCACCCTATTCTAATTTTAATGTGAGTTCGGGAATTTTGTTAGATGATAATACTATTTTGTCAGCTACTAATGTTGAAAATGCATCATACCCAGTTGGAATTTGTGCCGAACGAAATGTGTTAAGTTATTGCATGTCAAATTTCCCCAAACACATTATCAAAACCATTGCTGTTTATGCCGAAAAAAAAATTGAAAAATTGATTTTACCGATTACCCCTTGTGGCATGTGCAGACAAGCTTTACTAGAGGTCGAAAACAGACAAGAAAAACCCATTAAATTAATAATGATTGGCCATAACAATCAGTTTTTAGTGGTTGAAAAATGCGTACATTTATTACCATTTGCTTTTGACGGAAGTGTACTTTAGGTAATTAATAATTAAGTAGAATTCTGTTTGATAAAAGAATTCCTTCAAGCTCTCAAGCAAATTTGTAATATGATTGTGGGGGCTATCTTTAGGCTAGAAATAAAAACTCACTTTATCCTTTTGTAATAAAAATTACTTTTAATAGTTGCAATAATGTTCATCTTTGCACAAAATTAAAACAAACAAATGGGATTTTTAGGAGGATTATTTGGCGGAGGCGCTAAAAAAGAGCAAATTATAGACATGATTTCAAGAGGTGGAATTATTATTGACGTCCGTTCACAAGCTGAATTCAAAGGTGGAAATGTACCGGGATCTAAAAACATTCCTTTAGATACAATTTCAGGAAAAGCAAACAACATTAAAAAGTTAAACAAACCGGTAATAGTTTGTTGCGCATCAGGTATGAGAAGTGGTCAAGCGGCATCAATTTTAAAATCAAAAGGGATTGAAGTTATTAATGGTGGAAGTTGGCGGTCTTTAACGTAAACACCATTTAAAATTAATAATTTATTGAAGCTTCATAGTTTTACTATAAAATCTATATTCTCGGTACAATTCTGTATCGAGAACGTTTACACACAACTAAACCTTACCTTTACACCATGAAATTAAACTTAACGCATTGGCCATTTATGAGAATTATAAGGATGGTTGTAGCTTTAGGCTGTTTTTATGCTTATTTTTTTAATGACAGCGAATGGTTTATTTTAATTATTGGCATATTAGCTTTACTGCAAACAATTTTTAATACCGGTTGCGCTGATGGTTCTTGTGAGGTTTCTGAGGAATAGAAAAATATTATAATAATTAATTCAATACAATTTATATTATATTTGTTCTAAATATGAACAGAAAACTTCATATAAACTAGACCTTTAAACTTGGGTTTGATCTGAGTTTAGGGACAAAAATTTTTATTCTTCTCATACTAGTTTCAAGTAGTACTGGATCCGTTTATAGCCTTACTAACGTTAACGTTACTGTATTTTTATTTTCAATTATTACATTTACAATAAGTATTTTGATGATTTCTTATAAAAATGGGGTTGACATCTCATTGTCCTCAAACAAAATCCGTAAATATTCTTCATTTATAGGACTAAAATATGGAAATTGGAAAGATTACTCAAAATATACTGATTTAGTTATTTTGACTTCTAGACTTAAAGCAAATATTGCTACAAATGTTGGAGGAGTTAATCATTTAAGTTCTCCTTTAAACATGGACTTAAGTTATATTAACAAGTGTACAAACATTTACCTAATGACACCTAATCAC